>Ga0307510_10007948_pt1 | contig 12625 bp, 5 predicted proteins | sample 12_EM_MG_FD_207224 | JGI IMG/M metagenome (GOLD analysis project Ga0307510, IMG submission 207224) | Populus trichocarpa ectomycorrhiza microbial communities from riparian zone in the Pacific Northwest, United States - 12_EM | ecosystem: Host-associated > Plants > Roots > Unclassified | place... | reverse complement strand
AGGAAGAGATTAAAAAAAAAAAGATAAAAAAAAGGAAAAGAAGAAGAAGAATCGTCCACTGCCTTCACTATTTATATAAACGGTCAAGGGATCAATAAAATCAAACAGATAAAGGTATCAAAGGACATCAACCAAATCTAAGTGATTATCAGGTTCGAAGATCATCAGCTAAAGTCATTAGAGTTGACCCATCGAAGTACTAGTGACCAAGTACACAAAAGATAATGACAAAAGAGATGACTTGCAAATTGTGGATAGAGGAATCCCATATTTTCCCTTGCCAAACAGTCCCTTCACAAATGGCCAGAAGCACATTACCACCAATACGCTACACAATATCTCTCCCAACCCTGAGGCATCGTTAACGGATGGTAATTGCATGCCTCCAAAGCCCATGACGAATGCCGTCAATTGCAGCAGCAGAATGGTTGTCCCAGGCACAAATATTGGTGAAGCATCGAAGGTGAACCTGCCTTCATCGCCACCATTGTTTGAAGATTGGTCTTTCTGTGTAACTTCAAAAACCGTCCCTGAAATTCTCAAAATCTTCAAGAATACACTTATAACTCCAAATAACCACGCATTTGTTGCATTCACTCTTGCCATCCTTTGGTTATTCCACCATGCACGGATTGACAATCCAGTTTCAAGGTACTCTAATAGACCGTAAATGACATAACTCAGGAAAAGGGCCACATGGATATACATGGCTGGCTCGTGGGCCTGCGTTCACCGGCCAATTTTAAGTTTTAGAAGAAATAATGCTAAATTGAAGTTCATGGAAAGAACGTAAAGGGAGCATCTAGGTTTTTTGCTCACCTTGGGCAGGAAACTGGAGTTGGTGATGATACAATAAGCTGGCAACACTGCATAGCAAATCTCAGGAATAGAGCGTAACCCCCAAATAAGGATCCAGAGATATGCCAAACACTGTCTAAATTGAAGCCTAGCAGTAAGGGTGGCAATAATGGGGTTTCTTTCGCTCATCAATATTTCAAGCAAACCTGTTGCCCACCTCTTTTGTTGGGTCATCGAGATTGGTCCAACCCGTGGAGCACACCCCAGAAAGGCTCGAGGATCTGGCGTGCAAAGAACGGACCTCCAACCCCTTGCATGGATTTTTAATCCAGTGAGGATGTCTTCTGTTGCGGATCCATATTGCCAACCCACCTGGGATAAAACTTGCCATGATCGATCAATCAATCAAATACACACACACTTGCAATGATTTTTTTTTTTAAGAGTAGATTATCAAAGAATTGAATATAAGGATATAACTTGAAATTGATTCCTCATCATAATAGTTTACAAGGCAGCGTTACACTTGCAGCTTGATTCCAAAAATTGAATGTAAGCAAAAATATTCATGTAATATTTAACATTATTATTAAACTTGGCTCAATGAATTAACCTTAAAACCTCTCGATAATTAAATCATCTGAGAGTTATTCTAATATATTATAGTCAACTTGACAACTTCAAAAACAACCTCAAATCAGTAAAAAACATTGTTTGATTTTAAAAAAAATTAAAAAGATTTTTTTTTTTTAATATTGAGACGTGCCATATTTGATTGACTTAGGTTTCGCGGCTTAACCCGTCAAATTCAGGATTCGAGTGATGGACTCCATTGGGTTTAAGAACTTTTTTTTTTAAAAAAAAAACTATTTTTTACTTAATGCTATGATAACAAAAATAAATGCTTAAAAAGTCGAGCACAAACCAATTATCGAGATATTTGTTTGAGATTATAATAACTTTATATAAAGCAAACCAAAACAATTTATGAAGACAAATTCAAAATTAAGCAAATATTGAAGGATGAGATTGAAAAAAGAATGACAAAAATTAAAAAAAAAGGGGAAATGCAAAATAAAAGCCACATTCTTTCATGTTCATATGAACAATGAAGAAAGGTGAGTTGGCACCCCAGACAATTATTTAAAATCAAATAAGTCCTCCATTATATATTTGAATGTGTAATGGAAACAACCCTAAAGTCTTAAATCAATTGCAAGTAGAATAATATAAAAGACAAACACAATCAATCATAAAAGAGTACACATATAATTTACATGGTTCGATAACTTAGACCTACTTCATGTGCAAGAAAATAAAAGAAATTCACATAAGAAACTATAAAAAAATATCCATTTTATCGATTATTTATACCATTTCCTTGGTGACTACTTTATGTCAGACAATGACTTCTTCAATAAGCACATATGATCTTTCTTACCTTATGTAATGGAACCCTCTAACTGATGCATATAGATTATCTATTCTAGCTTACCATGTAGAAAGGTGTTTTAAGATTCAATTGCTCAAGCTCTAAATCAAACAAAACAATCATAGCAAGCATTCCTAAAAAACAACTGTGCTTCCCAATTAGAGAGAACACTATCATATATCCTTATTCAAATTGTACTCACATTAACAACAACAATTTATTTGTTGTCTCCTAGTAAAATAGTATCATTTATAACTTTATAAATGCCAAATCAAATTATATTATGATAAATATAAAATGTGCAACCTGAATTAAAAAATCCACCAATCACCTAAGCTATACCAGCAGACACAAAGAAAACACTTTCAATATCATAAACAATTTCCCCTTCACTAATAAGATTTTTAGCATTAAAGGTTTCCTCCTCCTTTTTCTTTTGTTTTTGCTTAGGACAGTTCTTCCTAAAGTGTCATACTTTATAACATTCAAAACATTTAATTTTTCTAAACTTTGATTTTGATTTAAACCTGCCTTTACTACCCAAACCCTTAGTATTTGTTATACCCCTCATAATCAAGCCCTTTACATGATAAACATTATGACTCTCTGACACTTGCTTTTTTGAACTTTATAGAGTTTAAGAAAGCTTTGACATCTTTTGAACTAAGACTATCATTTTCATACAAAAAAAGTATCAATATAATGATCATAAGATGAAGAAAGATGACGGTAATGAACACAATAAAATCAAAGCTCGGTCCTCATCTTCAACCACAACATCAATATTTCACAAATCTAACTCTATTTAATTCATCAAAATGATCTTTAACCGGTATACCTTCTTTAATCCATAGAGTACACAACTGCTTCAGATACAATCGATTTATCAGAGATTTGGTCATGTAAAGAGTTTATGACTTTGTCTTAAATAAAAAAGCTCTAGTATCCTCAACAATTTCTCTCATAACCTCATTAGACAAACTAACAAAGGTGAATAACACTATGTGCCCGTCGTATGAGATCTTCTTTCTCTTCATCATTCATCTCTTTAGGCAAATTATCTACATTTTTCAGTGCCTTAAAAAAACTTTGTTGAACTAACAAAGTGCATAGTTTAAGACACCACATATTGTAATCGTTATTACCATTAAATTTATCTACATCAAACTTCACCACCGATGTTACTCTTGTCACCATCTCAAAAGTTAACTGATAACCAGGCAAACTCTGATACCAGTTTATAGCGGAAACAACCTTAAAATCTCAAATCTATTGGTAAGTAGAGAAATATAAAAGAAAAGAACAATCAATCACACAAGAGCACACACAGAATTTATGTGGTTCGACAACTTATTAGACCTACTCAATGGGTGAGATGATCATAAAAATTCACTATGAGAAAATGAGATATTACAAAGTGTTACACATCTCACCTAAAATCCTAAAGTAATCCAAAACACACTTTTTTTTCTCTTCTCTTTAGTCACCAAAATATAAAGAATAGAAACACTAATAAAATAAGACTTTTTTAAAATATGACAATTTTAGTTTTTTATATGAACTAAATATATGAGTATTTTTTTTAACTTGAGCACACAATTTAAGACAACCCAATATGTAGAATAACTAATCCACTGTATGAAAATCCTAATCATTTATCTGAATTCAAAGGTGCATATTTTACAAGCATGATCACAATATTCTTGACAGCATTCCGGACATGAGATGAAAAGGGAGAAATTTCCAAAGAGTGAATGACAATTTTTTGAGCAATTAAACCCTCAATTTGTGTTCACACTTACCTCTTTACCCCAGCTAGTACCATACTCGTAGCCACAGCCAGCGACTTCATGTGCTGCCTCAATTAAGTTTGGAAGAATTTTAGGACTCATATTTGCCTTTCCTTGTAATGCATGAGCAGCTGATCTGACGAACTCCTTTGAATTGCCGAATATTTTTAGCTGCTCCTCAGTTAAATCACCTTGTTCAGAAAAAAAGAAAAAGGAAATTTGTTACACAAACACGAGAAGAAAGGATGTGGCGACAGCTGCGAGAGGAGAGAAAAAAAAAAAAAAATCTATATACTAAGCATTACCATGAACTGGAGTGAGACTTTTTGCTTGAATTCCTACGTCACGGGGACATGAACCATAGATGACTTTACGCCTGTGAAAACATCCTGTTCCCCCGTAGAAAGGTCCTTGAATTCCAACTATTCCGTTCCCTATATACTAATCAATAATTAAGATAAAACCAAAACAGCAAAATGAATTAGTACTAATTTAAACATTGAAATTTAATTAAATAATATATACTCTCTTCGTAAATATAATAATATAAAACCATTACTGCTCAAATCTTATTTAAAGATTTAAATTTTTAGATTAACATTTTTTTTTACATGATATCGTAATAACAAGCATTTAAGAATCCAAATCTTTAAATGTTAAAAAATAATCAATTAAGAAATTTATTACATAGTTATTAAATATGGATTGGCCTGGCGAGTCGAACCGGGACCCGATCGACCCGATAACTGGACCGGTCGACCCGGCAAAACCCAGATGACACCCGGGTTTTTTTTTTTGTTTTCAAATGTGTTTTTCTCCTAGTCAGAGACTCTTTTTTTTATATTTTTTAGTTGGTTTTTAACTCTTTTCAAAGTTCAATATATAAATACTAGAAAAATATTTTATTTTTTCAATACGAGATTTGAAACCCTTTAGTATATGTTCATAAGAAAAAAATTATTTTTTCAATGTTGGATTTGAAGTCTTTTAGTATATATACTCTATGTTCACAAGAAAAAAAATTATGTTTTTTCAATGTGGGATAAAAAATCTTTTAAATTAACTTCATTATTTATAATATGTATAGCCTATATTCACATAAATTATTTCTTAATTTTTTTATATGAAATATTAAAAACTTCAAATATATATTTTTGAATTTTTCCGGGTTAATTCGAGTTGACCCGGGTCAACTTATATAACCCGGACCCAGCTCCTTAGACGGGTCAATCCCGGGTCGGGTCGGATTACTCTGATTTATTAATTTAACAATAAAGTATAGAGAAAAGTTCTGTAATTAATTTTAATATATAGGATTTTGGACGCACTTACTTTGTGCCAAACCTCGAACTGGTTCCCATATGGATCATCCTTCAGTCCGTCGTAGAAATATTGTGGGAACTGAACAAACCCACTTTCCATTTCGTTTCTGGAACCAAGCAACAGACACATTGCATGGCAAACAATCTTTGGATTGTTAACAAACATATCGCAGTCTAGGTTTAACATGAATGGGGCATTTGTCATCATTCCAGAGACTCTAGTCTGTTCATCATACAACAAGAAAATTAATTAAATTCTAACCGTATTAAACGATAAAGTTGATCAATAATATTACATGCTGGCGTTTAATGTATTGTAAGATGAACTAGTGCAATAAAAATATGATCACGATATTGGAGTGATCCAAACTCTTGAGACGTTCCAATTTCTTACGTATATAAACTAGAAAATTAACCCAAAAAAAGAGATGAAAATCCAAAAAAAAAAATAAGTACAATAATCAAATTAGAAAAATAATGTGTTGAACTTTTTTTAAATTGAATTTAAAAAATAATCTAAGAGTGTAAATTCATTATTGTCTATCTTATCCCTTTTACTTTTTCATAAAAATTAATAATTATTACTGTCAGTATATCTATGGATAAATTTTATTGTTGGGTTAATTCTGTTGGTAAAGTCAACGATAAAAATTACACATCATCGTATTTTTTTTGTTTTTTTTATTCTTTCTTTTCCCACTACAATTTCCTTAATATATACTGATTGAATGTTTTTGTTGTTGTTTATTGAGGAATAAGTTCATCGGTAAAATTCACTATAACCTACAGATGAAAAAAATTCATGTTTTTATTTGTATTTGTTAAATTTATAGTAGTGTAATAATAATAAAAATATCATTATTATCATATTTTTAAATAATAATAATATATATAAAAAGAGAGATTTATTCACGTGAGCGTATCAAGAATTTGAATTAAGAGTTTGTGTCGCTATATCTTTATTTATAAAAACAATACTATGTACTATACACAGTGTAGAGCAGTTTTTTACTTACTAGCACATTCATTGCACCTGCTTTGTAATGATGTGGATGCTTTGGCCTCTTCTCTCTTGATATGTAAATCAAATGCGGTAACTCATCGGAAATGCCGGCCTTGTTCTCCCACACAACCTTCAAAACGTTTGTCAAAAATTATCAGCAAGTTCAAAATATTTGTGAAATCCTATAGAAAAAAACAAAATTACTATGTAAAAGAGCATCATCATATATAATTAGAAGGCACCAAGAAACAAAAATATTTATATATAATAACAGTAAGGAGTGACTTTACCTTGATTATAGCTGGATGGTTTTTGCCCTCTATATTTGAGAAGGCAGCAAAATCACCACTTAGATTCCTCTCGATGGATTTCTTGTCTGCATCGTTAATCTTGGAGGCAAGCTCCTCGTACTCATCCTACCAGACATGGAAACAACACTAGTTTTTACTGTTCGTAGTTATTACATGTCCTGTTTGTTTTATTACCTTATCGTCAATCAATTTAGAAAACATTATATACATATATAATATACGGAGGTATTTTATTTTATATTTTTTTATATCATTTGTAAAGCAGATATTTTATTTTTTTTAAACAGCCATTAAACTTTTCAGAGTTCATCTTTTAAATGACTGTTTTGTATTAATGCACTCACTATCAAGAAAAGGAAGAAAAGGAGTCTATCTAATCAAGTGTACGTTGGACAGAGTGTTGTTACTCAAGCAAATGAAAAGAAAGAAAACCTTGACGCAAAGTTGACGAATTCCAGATAATTAACTAATTCCCGAGTTGAAGATTACCTTCATCTTGTTGTATTCTTGCTGGAATTCCGAGGAATTGTTTAGAGGTACCTCACTAGAAAAGTATCTGAAAGGAGCTCTAACTTGAATATTATGCTTCTTGCAAAAGGGAGCCCAAAGCTTGGCAAACTTGGATGCTTCAACAAGAGAATAGTAGGTGGTAGGGGAGCAACCGTCATCCGATACATAGCAGGCTAGTTTGTCGGCTGGATAGTCGACTGCCAATAAGGATATGACAGTGTTTACAGTGAGTATCGGCGGTTCTAGCACCGGGTCTGCTGTTGTAACAAATATATCCACAGGAGGCAGCTCTTGTATCCTATTAATTGGTGAAGGAAGAACATTTGACAGCAACAAAGTTCAGAACATGAGGTTATGTATATGCATGAAAGGAAGTGATTCAAACGAATCGATTTTTATATTATTATAATTAAAAATTGCACGGTACTGTTTCTACATGAAAAAGAGTGTTACTTTTGTGAAAGGCGTTCTGGGTATGTTTTGTACTCCACTGGATTCCATTTGCTACTGACAGTGAGAACCCAAGTGAAGGTAAAACATGTCTCGCAAAGGAGAGCGAGAAGCCAAGCAAATCCATGGTTGCTGATACAGAGGAGACGATAAACAAGGAGAGATATGAGAAGAACCAAGATTGTAATATCAAAGGCTCTATGTATAGGGTATTTAAGAGCAACTTTGTCATATAAATTAGGAGAGGAGATTGCTTTGGCCATTGAAGATAGAGCCTTGAGCTTGAGCTAGAGCTAGAGCTAGAGCTAGGATTATGGACTTGTTACGTTTCGGTATCATGTAATATATCCACACATATGTGGAGTGCGTGACGATGTATATGGCTGTGATTGTTTATTTATAAATATCTTGCAGTTCTGACCGTGAGTTTTAAATGATGGGCGATGAAAACACGTCGTACTATTCGGAGAAGAACAAAAATAATAAACGGTAACTGATTGCATTATTGATAGGTGTCAGTTTTTTTTTTTAATTATTATTAGGAGAAAGTGAAGTTATAATATTTATTGCAATTTTTTATTGATAAATATAGAATTTTTTCAACCAATTTATTTATGAGATTATATTTTATTTTCTAACAATTTTAAAAGCAATCTTAATTTCTACATCAATCTTGTACACTTAAAATAATATTATTTAAACATAGATTTTAAAATTTGAATGGATATTTTTTTTTTAAATAACACTTTTCCTCAACTATCAAGTTAGTGGATACAATAAAAAGACAAAGGGATCCCATTTGAAATTCGAATGAACATATTAGTAGTTTTGAATACTACAAGATTTATTAGTTTTATTCATAAAATTTTCTGTCGGTATTTACTCTCACAGTCCATTGGAAAAATCCTTATCGATAATTCATGGTATGTTGGTGAGTCCAGCGATAATAAGTTTACCAATGAATTTACAAAAGGATAAAGCAAACCAAAAAAAATCTACCCGCTTCATTTCATCGGTAAATCTATCAATAAATTTAACATATTGCCGACAAGAAAATCATATGTAATTCCATTGGTGTTTTTATTTTTCCATTGATATATTCATCGACAAATATAACTTATCACCAACAGAATATCATCTGTAATTTCGTTTGAGTTAACAGTAGCAATGACATTTGTAGTAATTATTTTCCAACTCTTTAGAATATACTGGAGGAAGTGTTCCGTCGGTAACCTCGTCAGTAATAATTTAAAATATTTTTTTAAAAAATATTGAACATAATTAGAAAAATAATTAAAATATATTAAAATTAAACAAAAATCAAATATATAAAAAGAAATTAAAATAATATAAAAATTAAATATTTATTCCAAATTTAAACATTTTTAGGTTCAAATACAATAAATTTAAAATAGAGGTGGTCATTGCTGGGATCGTAAGGCCATCAAGGAGGAGCACATGGATCACCCATATGTGATCTCATCTCAATTACCACTCAGTGGAGTTCTTCATAATCCGTAGTGAGTCGTTTATATTTTTCATTAAGATGGGTTGTCTAATCTTGTGTTTGTTGGTCTAATATCACCCCAAACTCAGGAGTTTTAGTGCTTGGAACTGATTGCAAGAATCCAATAGTCAAGATACTACGGGTCGTACACAAGTTTTCTGTCATAGTGCTAGAGAGTCTGTATACCAGATTTCTATCGAGCCCACCGAACAATCCTCCCTCCAACCACAGATTTGGATTTATATCCGGATGGATCGAAGAATTGTTCTCATATCTCCTTCAAACAACTGTTATATGTATCATGGAAAGAAAAAAAATAAATTCATCAAATTGAAGGAAATTATAACTTAATAAAAAAATGGTTGAAAACCAACATACCAAAAAGTGCTAAGCTCGACTATCCATGAACTCTTGCACCCTTTTTTGGCGGTCATCACTCCGCACATTTGTTTCAACAAAAATTCCATCGGGCTTGGCTCGCGTCCATGAACCATAACTTGCAACATAAAAATATTGTCAGTTAAATATATTTATAAAAAAATAACAAATAAAAAATGGATGTAATAAAAAAAAATCTTACCATTTGCTTTCCATGTGAAACATATAGAATGGAGTTGCTGGTGTGCGTGGTAATGGAGTCAAGAACATGCCAATGCTAGTTCTCTGAACCGGACTGTGATCGTTGCGTGAAGCATGCAGACTTCATTTTTTGAATGTATTCCGTCCATATAGCCTTCGAGATATATGGCAGTCTGAAATCCTCCCAAACCACCGTGTCATTCCAGGCTGGAAGTTCGTTCTCTCGCATATTTTTTTTGCTTTCTTTTTAGTCTTGTGCCAAAAATCATGCAACCTATATGATATCAATAAATTATCTATTACTAAATGAAAAATAAAATTTTAATATTAAAAAAATTATCCTGATTTTGATCTAACGTAGTTTCAGCATAATTCTCCTATACCCTCCTCATCAGCTCTCTCCCATTCAAAATTTTCCTTGTAGTAAAAATTTATAAAACAAAAATTTTAGTAATTTCAATAAACTAACCGAATTAAAATAATAATAAAATATTTAAGTTAATATTGACCTTAAACCTTGAAAACCATGAATCGACTTGCGGTTTTCATTCAGGATATTTGCAAACCTAGCTCCATTGAAATAATGAAATTTCCATAGATGATTTAAAGACCGATGCTATTGTTCTTGTGGCCTCAATTTCTGTAAAACTGAAATTGCATTCGTTAAATAAAATTATTTTTTTCAAAAAAATTATTAAACATGTTGTGAAAGCAAAAAAAAACTTACATTGAAAAGTTGTCGTTCCACTAAGCCTCGTACTTACGGGGAAATGGATTTCAATATGAAGGGACCCCCCCGATGTTGTGAGATCGCACTCGACGACCCCACGTCATGAGTCGATGTCTGTGCCTCAGGTGCCTGTTCTTGGTCAGAACCTAATGACTTGTGATCATCAGTATTGTTGCTAGAAGAATAAGCAGCGATCATGTCCTTATGATATGCAATAAATTTTCTTCTAGGTATCTACACAAATTAACATAAAAATTAAACGATTTTTATTTTTAAAAAACATTTAGCAGCACCTCCCCTATACGAGAGGCTACCTAAAATTTTTAAACCTATAAATACACAATATATATGCCACAAACCAGTTGATTTTATCCAATTTCTTCCAACAAATTAGAATAATTTAATTTCACACAAAATTCTCATTTTCTAAATGGTAATATATATAATACTAAATTTAAAAAAAATAAACTAAATTTACAAAAATTCAAAATAATAATTAAAATTAATCCAACATAATTAATTGAAATTGAACAACAAAATTGAAAACAAATAACTAAAATTCATCAAAATAATGAAAACATTATTTCAATAACAACTAAATTCAACACAATTTTTTTTAAGTGGTAATATTTGTGATCCTAAATTTACAAAAAAAAATAATTCTAAATGAAATAAAATTATAACTAAAATTCCAAAAAATAATGCAAAAAATATTTCAATAACAATAAAATTTAACACAACTATTAATTCATAAAATTAGTAAGAACTCAAAATTGAACAAAAATAATGACCTAAAAAAACAAAAATAATGCAAAACAAAAAACACAAATAAAGAAGAAAAAGGGAATGAAAAATTCTTACCTTTTTGACGTGCTTAGTTTCAGCTCAGAATGAAAAAAAAAAACAAAATAAATGAAAAGGGATAAAAAAACCAAAAACAAAGAAGAAAAATAAGAAGAAAAATGAAGAAGAACAACAAACCTTAGGATGAGAAGAGAATATGATGCTTGATGAGAAGAGAAAAATAACATGAATTGTTGAGAGAGAGTAAAGAAGAGAATATAAAAGAGAAGAAGAGAGAGTAAGAAAGGAGAAGAATGAAGAAGATGAAGCCCCGTATGTTATGCTCGTGGTCTTTTATATTAGGTTTTATCAATGGAATGACCGAAAGAATATTAAATATTTAAGATTTTTGTTGGTGATTGTGCTTTGAAGTCAAGTTGAAATTTTCATTTAGCACAAAGATTTTCAGAAACCCTCTAAATACTACCCACATATTATCGACAACTTTTCATTTTACCGGTGATGTCATTGGTAAAAGAGTAAACAGTCAACAATAAATAAATAAAAAAAGCATTTTGTTGGTGAAAAAAGCTTTAATTATCAGTGTCTTGAGAAGTGAATAATGCTAGGGAGAAGGGGAATAGTTCCCATAGTCTTTGGGATATATCGATAAAAACATTATATCAGTATACCCGTGTATAATGAACACCATAAACAGTGCTAGGGAGAAGGGGAACAATTCCCATCACCATTAGAATATACCGACAGACACAATCCATTAAAGTAAAAATAGTGTCTGATGCCAAACTAGATCTATATTCCTTATTTATCTATCCTGTAAATACTTAAACTCACAGTTGCACGCACAACACAATAACACTAGTTCACATCACAATAATAATAAAATATTTACTTGTCATTGAATAATAAACTAACATCATTGCCATTACATTGAAGTGAATTTCGTCCATAAATATTACATTATAGTTTATGGAATTACATATTCGTGTTTTGCAAATTAATCAAAATTGTCTTATTCTTCGTCACTTGACTTGTCCTTTCTAAAATTGAAAGACATTATCTCCTACAGTTAATTCATTGTTCCCATCCTAAACAATATCGACAAGACCCCTGAGTTTGATTTTCACTATGAATAATCAATCAACTCTTGAACGATCATTTCTAAAGGAAGAAGTGTATGTGTAACAAACTTGCTAGCATTGCATGATGAAAACAAAGACATCGTCGAACCAATAGCATGTTGTGGAGTCTAGCCTTTGAATTAATTCGACCAAACCATGTTAGGGATCTACTCTGATTCCTCTATTAGTGGTGTCATACCAATAGCATTTGAATAAAAATACTCTATTTTGTTTGCTATAATATTGCAATTCAATTACCTCTTCTTAC
>Ga0307510_10007947_pt1 | contig 12626 bp, 16 predicted proteins | sample 12_EM_MG_FD_207224 | JGI IMG/M metagenome (GOLD analysis project Ga0307510, IMG submission 207224) | Populus trichocarpa ectomycorrhiza microbial communities from riparian zone in the Pacific Northwest, United States - 12_EM | ecosystem: Host-associated > Plants > Roots > Unclassified | place... | reverse complement strand
GCCAGTCTGAGCAGGGAGGGGGTTTAACCTAACTTCATGAAGTTAACCCAAGGGTCGTATTTTAACCTTATATCTGCTGGCTGCGCATACATAGAACACAACCCTCCTCCATTGTTAGATGATGGATTACAATTGGAATGCATTCCAAACTTGATGTTTCTACGGAGCTCCACCATCAGCAAATCATGGAAAGTCCAGCAATCAATTGCAATTTGGTAAAAGATGTGAGCCAACAAATCCATGTGAGGTGATAATGACCGTTTAGGATTCGAGAGAAGAGCGAATACTGTATTTTATATTTACCTGGAGAACGAGAATTACAAGCTGTCTAAGAGTAAATGCAACGTAAGGGCTGTAAATCTGGCCAAGGCTCGCCGACATTGCATCAGATCCCACATCCAATGGAAAGCTGGATTACTGTGATTGGTGGGAGGAGGGAGGAGGGGATGGGGAGAGACAGGAGGGTTGCCTCGCCGGTCGTGTTCCCGGTGTGTATTTATACCAGACCCAACCCTCAACTTGGCCCAATGTCCCCGGTGTTCCGAGTCAGCTTGCACTCAGTTCAGCCCCGCTGAATCTCTAGGGTCACACTGACAGCGGTTTGTGCTGAACCGAACTTCAAGGGTGCTACCTGGACAGTGTGTGAGCACGTTCCCCAGAATGTTGACCCTCTCAACCCACTGCTCAAATTCTATGAGTGAGGAAGCATCTGGGCGTGGATGCCGCTTCTATCATTTCCATACATTATTTTGCCATGTTGCATATCTTATTTTTCATAGATTTGGACATGCTCCCATCAGGAAAAATGTGTGATCACAATCTTACCCCCTTGACACAACATTTCCACGTCGACGCAACATCGCACAATATTGGAATATATTGATGCGTCAAAGTAAGCTCTGGGCATCATGACAATGAGGACAGCACCTTTCTGGCCAGGCCGGGGTCTTTGTTATGTTGTCAAGATTTTGGCTCGACCCGCCACTGTGGTCAGCGGTGGGGTGGGGATCCACAGATCTACTAACCAGTGATAACTTTGGCCCCCCGGATCCCGGAGTTTCAAAAACTCGGACTCAGATGTACCATCTATCCTGCAAATAAAATCACACCGGGCCATGCTGCGTGGGCGGGAGATCTGTTTGTTGGGTGCTGGACCCCAATTTACCGGTACGCTCCAGGGTCTGGAAAGGTTCATCATCACTGCTGTCTTCGCCATCCCCATTATCCTCACTAACTTTTTTGCCTCCATCATCTTCATCACCTTTGTCAGCTTCACCATCGTGCTTGCTGAAAAGCTCTGTGTTTCACCCATCCCCGATTTCGGAGCACACCATCTTATCTAACTATTTTCAAAATCAAATTGTAAGGCACTTTTCCCAATGGGATACAATATCCTCTCGAGTCAATGACACATTGTCGGATTCCATACCATGGACATCAAAAAATGCAGACGTGTCGAAATCAGGTTCATTGGAACATGAATTCAACTTGGACAATGCAATGTTGATATCAATCAAACGGTCTCTACGCTTGTGTTCATCTGTGAATAGCACAGGTTACTCAATAGCACAGCTAAATAGGCAATGGCCATACCGTCTCATCAGGGCTCCAACAATGGCCAGCCGGAAAGGATGAGAGGGCAGACGAAATTGGATCCTCCAGCCCGGATCCATCATCATGGACAACAGCACAGCAAGCAAAGATCCAGTCCAGCCCAAGAACGATCTCTGCATCTTTGGGTATATATGAACATTCGAGCAAAACCTTAGAAGTGTAGAAGCCGCTGCGAGTTGGAACGGACAGGAAAGTGTCGCAGATGTATTGACCAAAGTGATCAAATGCCGGGAGAAGTTCTAGTCGGTAGGCCGAGCTGAGAGCAATCGTCGACCGAGAAGCGTTTGGTCTAACCAAAATCGAGACGGACAGATGACCAATAAAACCAGGCAGTATCATGTTGCGTATATTATCTCAGGAGAGGGAGCAACTGTGAGAGGGAGATGAGAGACCGGGACAACGCTAGGAGTGAGGTTACAAATGTGGTCAGCTCTCCTAACCATGTTCATTCACCACGATGATGCAAGAATCACGAAGCTGACCATGTGAATCGTGAGAACAGGCCACGTGACTGCCCATTTTTTTGCATTTTTGCAGGACGGAGGTAAACGAAAAAAATAAGACCCAGGACTTTCGGTCCCGGGAAAAACTTCAGATCTGATTTGTTCACTGATTAAAGATCAACCTCCTTTCCGCTCAACATCCATGGCCAGACATTCCAACAGGTTAAATTCTACGCCATCTGCTCCCCAACCCACGCTGGTACTAGGTTTCTCCCTGGACTCTCTATTTTTCTTGAACTCAGGTGATTTGCAGCAAAGCGAGGAGCTTGATCCTGATATGGAGTTATTAAACGCAAAAATAACTGAGCTGCAAGTGGATCAACAAACAGGCGGACACGTTCAGATCCCCACTTACCCCAACGGCGAATACAGCCAGGGGAGGGGTGAAGGGCAGACAGGAGCCTACCGAAACCGTCCAGATGATGAATCCGACCAGTCTCCTGATGGGGATTGGGATGAAGCTTACGAACAGACTTCAAACGAATCTGAAAAGTCTCCTGATGGAGATTGGGACGAAGCTGATAAATGGCCTTCAGACGTTGGATCTGATCAGTCTCCTGATGGAGATTGGGACAAAGCTGATAAATGGCCTTCAGACGTTGGATCTGATCAGTCTCCTGATGGAGATTGGGACAAAGCTTGTGAACAACCTTCAGGTGAAAAATCCAACCAGTTTCCTTATAGTTATTTGGATAAAGCTTATGGATGGTCTTCAGAGGAGGAAGGAAAGGGGGCGATGGCATGGCCACTTGGACGTAGCATAATCTCTCTATCCCACAACTCAACGCAGGCACAGGCAGAGCCCGAGTGAGTCCACTTAATCCACAATGGACAGGAGTGCTGTCTCATGCAGATATCAGTTTTTCAGAGGCTGTAGCTCCCCCTCCCGGTTCCCCAGACGAGTTTGACTCAGAGTGAGTTTTCCCAGAGCAATATTGACAGGACCATCGCGTCTCACCTGCATTGTCAGGCATGCAGAGATCTCAGAGTCAGAGCTGAGGTAATGCCCTGTTTGTTCTCTTTCTCTCTGGGGGGAGGACTTACGTTTTTTCCTGGTCAGTGCCAGTACAGAGTATGCTCCCTCTGATGGACCTACTGGCCCGGTGGCTCTCAAGAAGCGAAAGAGGGAGAGGGTGAGGGAGAGGGTGGATTTATCCCGCATCAATCCAAATGAAACAAACCCGATCCTGCAAGCTGCCATAAGGGCTGATGAGGTGGAATACCTAGAAAGAATGGCCAGCCTGTTCGAGTTGCAAGAGGTCCTCGGGAGTCTGCCTGCTCTGAAAGGCGGAGCATACCTCAGTGAAAAATTTATCTGTAACTTCGTCCTCAGCCACTGGTGGAACCTCAGATTTTCCCCTGGGGATAGGCCCATCTATCTGCCATTTGCCGACATACACTTCCTCTCCCTTGAGATCATGGCCAAAGGCTTTGTATCTTACGAAGGATTGGAACAATCCCCGTTTCTCAAACTATACCGGTCCACTGCCTGCAGAAAAAAGGAGAGACTGGTGTGTTTCTTCTTGCTTAGAAACCAAGAGGCGGTGGCCAAGGGGAGGATAGATAACCTCAAGCAAGGCAACCACTTCTTCCCCGTACTTTTCAACTATGAAGATCGCATAGCCCATGTCTTTGGGACTACGTCGGTCACGGAACCAGAGATCAGAGTAGAAAGGGGAAATGGAAGTGGGTGGCAGTCTTGGCTGGGGCCCAAGCTATGGAAGTCAATCGGCCAGGGGATGGGTTGGGGGGCGGATGTGGGGGATCCAAATGCTGTAAAGATAGTGACCAAAAACTGGCACCAGGTTTGTGGACCTTCCAGTCGCTTGTGAGAACTCATGGGGAAACTAAACAACCTGCCAGAATGGATACGACTGTGGAATGTACTCGCTAGGTATCCTCCAGGGGCTGATCAAGCTGGAGAAGTTGCATACGCTTCTGGATGAAGTCAGCCAGGTCTCGTTCGAAGGGTGTATGCATGGGGAAAGGATAGCGCTGCTGGATTGGACCATGGAATGGATGAGTTTGGCAGTGGGGCGGCACGACTCGCTGCATGGGACCGCTGCAGCCTATCAGAGCGGACTCCCTGGGTTGATCATTGACCACCTCCGGAACAAAACATTTTCTGGAATCGACCAATATTCAATGCTCCGGGGGGATTTGGGGACGAGCTCACTAACATGCTCACTGTGTAAGGACCAGAGATTGGGAGAGAAAGATCACGCCCTGGCCAAAAGGATGGACCGCGAACTAATTGTGGATCGCCCTGGGCAGATGGCGAAGGATGGAAACCAGGACGGAGAGATGGTGGAAACCAGAGAGGTGGAGGATGTGGGGGAAGGGAGTGGAGGGGAAGGAGAACTTACGCCAGATCCTCGAAGTGAGCTGCTGGAATTAGCTCGACAGCTTCAAGGAACGGTGGTGGAGGGACGAAAGGAGGCGGTGAGGAAGTCGAAGCCGATACAACCTTACCAATTTCGGGAAGCTACGCCTCGGGGAGTGGTGTCTAGTTTTGAAGAGTGGTTCGACAGCTACCACACTGGCCCATCGGCGGAGACGGTTGTGGAGATGCACTTGGAGCTGTGTGCTTGGTTCCAGGCTGACCCTGCAGTCGCCAGTTGGAGCACCGTGGCAATGCGATTCTCTGACCATGGCTACAGACGGATGCCTGGCAGTTTCCACCAATTCTATCTAAACCAGCCGGATTTGAAGGAGCAGGCAGAGCACCTGTTTCCCCTTCCCCCCAACGACGTTCTGGAAGAGTGGAAGGAGAGGAGGGCTACCACCGAGATGGACCTGAAGCAGCTGGCCAATGGCGAGTGGAAGGACCGCCTCCCTGAGTCGATGATTGTGGGGAAGGACCTAGAGGTGTGGCCGCTATCAAAAATTGTGCAGGAGGGAGACAAAGGGACCGCTGAGGAAAGCATGAGGATATTCGTCACTGGCAAAACAACCACCGGGTCATACATCCGTCTGGACATCCACAAGTCACGAGAGAAGGTGGAAAATCTCAATTTCTCAGTCGACATCGACAGCGTCATTTGGGAGACGGACAAGCTCAAGGCAGTAGGTCCCATCAACCTCCAACTCCTGCCTTTCAAAGGACCCAAGGCCCCAATCTCCAAACACAACCATACCTATGTCAAGCTCTATTGGCCCAGGACCGACCAGGACGTTGATAACCACAGGAGAAGCACAGCGTCGCAGGAAGTTCCCATATCTAATCTTCCAAATACGCACTTTGCTCACTTTGGTAAGGTGCAGGGATCAGCAGAGGTGTTTGTCGTCTTTCCCAGAATGAAGCACAGGCATCCCCTTCGAAGGGGTTCAGAGACCAAGTTACCCTACGAAGTGGAGACTTTCTGGCTCCGGCATCTCGTCTATCCCGCCCTAAACAAGCTCAAGGCAGCTGGAGTAAAGCCATATACGAACTTCGTCTACGAGGACATCCTGTTCAAACACAAGGAGGCAAAGGAACAGTCGATCATGGTTTCTCCTCAGCACCTGGAAGAAATACTCCAAAACATACACAGGACTCTGGAGGAGAAGGCTAACTGGCCGAATTTCAGCAGGTTTGGATCTCTGTTCTTCGTGCTGCAGATCGTTGGGATCAAGGTCTCTACCTCTCTGGATGAAGGCTGGGCTGAGCTATGGGAGAAGTTAGTGAGGCAGCACTCGAACCTGGACTGGAAGCACATGGAGGATCCGAACAACGGAGAGCTATTGGTGGACTTGGGGTTTGGCATTCATCCACCAGAAGATAGAAAGGTGGTTGGGTTTTGGGACACAGATGCGTTGCGGGTGGGGTTTGACTATGGAGGATATTCCCAGGGAACCAGTCATAAAGTCAGCACGATGCCAGCTATAGGCGGGATCCATGCGGAGATGGGGCACAGCCGAAGAAAGCTGGTTCACATTGCCTATCGGCTCACGTACAACCTGGTGTACGAGGTCCTGAGGGGTTAACGGACCAGGCTGAAGGAAGGCTTCTTCCCCCCAAGTTCTGCGTACAACTTGGACTACAAATACAGGCAGGACATCAAGGACGTGATTGAAGCCTACGAGAGAAACAAAGAGAAGTCGTTTGGCGTACGGGACGAGTACCGTTGCAGAGGTAGCTCCTTAAAATACCTCCTCCCGTTGCTGGAGGACAAGGTAAGAGGACAGCATTTGCCACGGCAGGCCCACCGCTGTAACTCTAACCCTGCCTATTAAAGGTCAAACAGTACATCAAGGAGCTGGATCCCGTTATCTGGCTCTCCACCAGGGACTGGTTCACCTTTATTCAGAGGAGAGTTCAAGAGATCAGCAAATTCCAGGAACGGATTTACCACTTCAAAGAGCCATTGAAAAACTACGGCATCATCACCTCCATCCTTACCCACATCATTCAGCAAATCGGAGTCACACCGATTGTTATGAACGAGGACTTGAGGGAAGATCTAAAAAACCTCCGGTTTGAGGCAATATGTAACAGATTCGGCTGCTTCTTCCTCCACGACCTTGATCTGACCAACGGAATGCTTCCAGAGGTTAAAGGGAAGGATACGCGCGAGACGCTGGGGAGGATAGGGATCACGTCGGCCAAAAAACGGAGGAAGGAAAGTCTAGTTCCGGAGCTGCTTCCATCACAAGACTCCCTCACTTGGTTCCAGCTCAAGCAATTGGTGAACCAGGGTGATGACCGGGCGAAGATAAAGGACTTCGTGTTTGAAGATAGCTGGCGCGAATGCAGGAATGCCCAGGCGCTGTTCTGCCAGTTCACATACGAGTACTGGCTGCAATTAGGGACTCACGCCTTCCTACAACTGCTCGGCGAGCCAATCAACATAGAGGAGGCTATGAAACTGTGGACCGTAAAGTCGATCCAACAGAGGATAACTGGAGAAAATTCGTACCACCTCACTCCCTCTGCTGACGGTTTGCAGAAGAACATCCCCACCCGAAGTAAGATGCAGCTCTTTAGCCTCAAAAGGGCTGCCTTCTTTCCATCGCCAAATCAAACTCTAGCTCCGAAATCCGACTGGGAGTCATTCTACAAATTTGGATACGTTTTGGAGTACCACAAGCAGATCGAGGGCTCTGAGGACAAGGGGAAGCTGCTCAACGATTCGTTGGACCTCATATTTCAAAACCTGCAGATTCTGCCACTGAATCCTGGGCGGCCATGTGATATGAAGAAGCTGTGGAGATGGGAGGGGGACGACCTCAAGCTTCTCTTGAATTCAAAGTACATCCAGCTGGCAGACAGGACAATTCGGTTCAACGGTGGTACGGGAAGGGAGAGGAGAAAGGGGGGTGTGCACAAGATGAGAACGAAGCTCGAGCTGGAGAGGCTGCTAAGGACCAGAGGACCTCTGCCAACCCTCAATAGGAACAAGGTCGTCAAAAGGTCCACCGCCATTGCGGTTCAGGATCTTATGCAGGGAAGGAAGAAAGGAAAGCCGAAGAACTACCGGAAGCCCCCAAAGAACAGGAAGCAAGCACCAGCAGGGCCCGAAAAGGAGCTGAGCAGGGAAGGAAGCAGACGGAGCGGATCCGGGCCAGGGCTCGCGGATCAACAGACGGTCACCAGGCAGGGAGGGAGGTTGACGGTGACATCGGACGAGGGGTTAGTGAAAGAGACCAGAGGAGATGAGCTTCCTCCTATCGCCTATCTTGAGCAGGGATACGAGCCTGATGAAGAGGAAGAGGAATTCAGTTTGGACGATGGGGGCGATGATGAGGAAGGGTGAGGTTCTGCAGAGTTGAATTATGAGGTGGACGTGCAGATTTCTAGCAAAACAAACAGGGCGTTTATAAACTTGCCAACCCAATGCTATTCTACACATTTTGGACATCTGATATCTGACCCAACAAATGCTCCCATCTCCTTAAATACTTTTTCCACATACTCATCAAACGGACAGCCAATATCCTTGGATATTAATTCTCTCTGGCTGACATTGACAGCAGCACTTCCTTCATCGCATGTCTCCTGCATGACCTTATTGACAGAGAATACAAACGGTGCAGTCCCAATCATCCCACACGGTCCTCCCTTCAACAACGGCATTGCCCCAAAGTCTTGCAGGGTGCTGTACGTCCTTTTGGACGCCTCTGTCTGACAGCAGTCGAAGTGGTACCAGAATGCACATTCCGCGCAGAACCACAAGACCTCCTCCAAGCCCCAGAAGCGGTTTCCTGAGCACCTGTCTGTGCACCACTTCTCTGCTTTCTTCATGACGGTTACTTAGTCCTTCACAGGATGAGATCGGAAGCAAACACTTACAACTGTTAAGGTTTTCTCATGATAAATCCACCGGTAAAGGACATGCTTGTCTTTCTCCTGAATCATAGCTTGACACAAGCCAGATATATTAACCGGAGTGACGAGATCTGTGAATCAGTCAGGCCGAGCAAAAAGGTTTGCAAGGTTTTGCTTACGTTGGACGCTAAAGCGTTTAATGGTATGCTCAACCGACCCAAGAAGGTACACGCTATGGTTTAAAGCATCCTTGATCATTGCGAGATCTTGCCAGCGTTCGGTATTTTTGGGGAGCTTTCCACGCGGATCCTTGGGCTCATAGAACCAGACGACTGTGAGCTCCTGCTCGTTTGATCCAGAGCCTGAGCTCGAGTTATCCCCAGTGGATAGCTCGGGAAAATCTTCTGTCTGAGAATCACAGCGAACTACCTTGGCAAACCAAGTTTCTAATCTGGGCCTTTTTTGACCACAAGCACCGAGGACGGCGATGCTACTCATAAAAACCGACTTACTGATCCAAAAGAGAAAGCATTTGAAGCAATATGCTTACCAGTCACCAGGTTTAATAGAAATCTCTTTGGAGTTTGACGAAAGGGTGCTGGCCATCGACATGGTAGAGTAGGATGGAACGGCGGGGCACGGCTCCGCGTGGCGGCGATGCCTATCCAGCGATAATATCGGCCCAATTTTTCTCATGCGACAAGCTCTGCCAAGTTTCTCCGACTGCAAGTGCAACCGAACGACCATGGCAGCTCGCACCACCGCACAAAAACGTAACTTGCTTCGAAAACGACACAACAGCTTAGCCGAACGAATAAGAATCTTGGGAAAGCTAAAGCACTCGGAACGACCTTAGTCAAGCGCCTAAGAACAGGCCTAGCGCAATCAGTCACAGAAGTTCCCCCGTCCTAAAAGGAGGCTGTGGCTTGGGCTATAAAAAGGTCAAGATTGATGTCAACGTTTCGGAGCCAAATCATGTTGAGCCACGAGCAGAAGACCAAGCTGGTCAGTCGCAGGCAAAAAAGAAAAGAGGTTCCAATATGCTACCAATGGGACCCTGTCTTGCCGAGCAATGCTATTGGTAGTTATCAACAAAGGCATGATTCCACCTGATGTACCTCTCTGCATCTGCTGATGCGACACCCACAGGTTTCAAGTGTCCGTCGAACTGACCACTGAGCACACAGTAGTCAATTTCTCGGACCATTCCGCTGAATCCGTGCACCAGAAACTGATCCCGGTAGAGTACTACCGGCATCTCATCAGGATTCAGAATGACTCGAGGAGCGGTTTGAGTCACTCCAGGTGGCTTCAGACCATCATGGATTGTTTTATAGACGAACTGCAGGGGTCTTCGCTGGACGTCTCCCCATCCTGGCGATCCGCCGTTCTCAACCCACTGCTCATACGAGCCTTCCATGGGATTCAAGGCGATGACGAGAAAACTTTGGTGAAAGCGGTGACCCACCTGTTGGAGAAGAAGAACCTAGGTGTCAAGGATTTTGGGGACTTCTACACGCGGTTTGATGTCATCAACGAGGGGTACAATAGCCGTTGGAATAGCTTGGAGGCACCCAAGCCGCGTGGGCGCAATGGACCAGCCCAGCAGATCCAAGGTATGGTGAATGCTTCCCCCAGCAATTGCCAGCAACCGCTCACCTTATTGCCCAGTTTCCAAGTGCAGGAGCAGCGAGCCACCGAAGAAGCTAGGGTTAGTCAGCAATGCCGTCGCATCCACCCAGAACCCTTCCAAGCGTGCAGGGGAAATGCAACCCTTTCAACCTCAACAGACTGTTACTCTGGTTGAAGAAGGAAAGATGGCATTGGTCAATCCGGTGGACAACCCGCCAACACCTGTAATGTTACCCCCCGATCAGCCGAAGGGAACAAACGAAGAAGCCGTTGATCCTCCCCAAGGTAAGACACTAAGTTGAGGTTGTGGAGGTGACGCTCATCGCCATTCTTGATTTGCCCAGTTACCCCAAAACGGCCGAGGGGAAGGCCGAGGAAGCAGCAGGTCGCATCCACGATAGTCGGTCCTCGAGTCTTGCGAAGTCAAAAACAGGCCGCGGACCCAGTATCCTCTTGCCAGACGCCAGAGCCCATCCCCAGCATAGCTCTGCAGTCGGTAACCTTGGCCGAGAGCAGGGAAGCCGTTTGCCAACCGCCCTCACCGGCTCTATCCGACCATCTGATCCCACAAGAATGTGCCCCACAAGGCGCGCCAGAAGAATCATTTCACCAAGAGTTGCTGGGCCCGGAACACCAGGGATCCAAGCCTCGAGGTTCTTCCAAAGTGTTGGAGTTGTTCTCCAACCAATCGAGGTACTTGGACGAGGCCACGGTGGTAATTGCACTGAAGCCTCCACAACTACCCCCCAAACCAAAGAAGCCCTCGAGCAAGGAGAAGAAACCCCAGAGTAGGACGAAGAAACCCTCGACCAAGACGATGCCCTCAAGCGAGGTGCAGCTTGAGGATCTCCGCGAAGAAGAACCACCAGCCACGGTCCCTGGGCCAGAACTGCCCCTGGTCCGAATGCCGAGGGGGTCTTCTCCTGAACCTCACAAACTGAGCAGGGAGAGAGACGCACCAGAGAGGGTACCAAAAACCAGACGCCCAGGTTTCCGAGCAGTGCAGAGCAGCAGGGGGAACGAGTCATCCTCGACTGACAGGGTCGGTGACTACCGCCAGCTGTACAAGACAATTCTCAAGCACATGCTCAGTGCCCTGGACATTCTAAAGGAGAATTACAAGCAGGACGAGAACAAAAAGGCCCAGCCGAAGTCCAACCGTCCACTCACGGTACGGATGAAGGACCACCGTAAGAACCTTTATGAAACTAATTGATTGGCAGGAAGAGGCAAAGACTGCCATAGGCAATATATTGGACGAAATCAGTGCGTGTTGCGAGAATGGACAGGCTCAGTCTGAACCATTTATGGTGTACTTTAAATCCAAAAAGGTTGTCTGCATTCCACCACTATTCACCCACATACCTTATGCTCACTGCCGGGTTTTTCTTTAGCAAAGCCGGGTTGTGACCTTCGGTGTCGTGGGGTGCATCAACCTGGAAACCTCCCGGTTTGGACCGGTGCCGTCATGGGACCTCTCTGGCCTCAAAAGACTTGCAGCACTGCATGCCGAAAGGCTGAAATGCCGCCTCGAATGAGACCTGCTATGTTTTTTCGTACTATGAGTGGTTCAAGTTTTGAACGCCAACGATATGTTGCGCATGTTATAAGTCTCCCGTGCATGTTTCGTTTCATCAATTTTGTTTCACCGAATATGGACAGACCCAATCCCAACTACAGTAATTAAGGCTTTAGTCGGTATTATCTCTTTCTTCAGTGTTCGCTTTTACTCGCGCAATGAGTGTCGTTCTTCTCACTCACCCTAGATTAGATACCTGTCTACTGTCTAGGTCAGACTATACACGAGTGTTTTTTTTTACTCGCGGACTGAGATACCTGTCTACTATCTAGCACGATACTGTCGGACCACCCCTGCCTGTCCAGCAACAGCCACGTCACCCGCTGCCTCGCTCCGACCCTTTCCACAAGCAGCACCTCTCGATCATCTTCAAGTGGGAGAAAATGCACACACGACCTCAACTACGCAAAATACAGCCAGCCGATGCCGGTCGCTCTACCGTCGTCTCGGATTCGAGGAGCGTCGTCAACGCCCCTGAACCTTACAGTTCCTCGCAGGTTGAGATGGATTCGACCCCTACTCCCTGCTACCAGCAACCTCGAGAAGCTATCTCGAAGTATACTGGGCCCAAGGGAGACGGTGGTGATTCATCGGATGAGGAGATCGACGATGGAGATGAGGGTGCAGCGGACGATGGCGGTACGGGAGTGCAGGCTGCTGAAGGTTTATCGGATGAGGCGACCGAGGAGGACGCGGGGCAGGATGCAGCAGAAGTCGGTAATCCAACGGTGCCAACAGTGCCGACGGTGCCGACGGTGAATACTGTGGGCAGCATGGTGACGAACGAGTCCTCCGAATATCTATTCGGAGATGAAGACCTGGGCACCACCTTCTACAATGACCTAGGCGTGGCCATGGACGGCATGGAACAGAGAACCGCACCGGCTGTCACTAACGACTTTGTTCCTTCGTCGATTCCAGAGGAACGGGAACTCCGTTTACCGAGGAGTAATCAGATGGACAGGATTGAGCTCAGACACCCAGCTCGAGTTCTCGTCAAGGCAAGCGACGATGAGGAAGTCTCTGATATCGAGGAGGAGGAGTCGGAAGA
>Ga0307510_10007946_pt1 | contig 12627 bp, 12 predicted proteins | sample 12_EM_MG_FD_207224 | JGI IMG/M metagenome (GOLD analysis project Ga0307510, IMG submission 207224) | Populus trichocarpa ectomycorrhiza microbial communities from riparian zone in the Pacific Northwest, United States - 12_EM | ecosystem: Host-associated > Plants > Roots > Unclassified | place... | reverse complement strand
CAATTGATCTTGTTGAGAACGACGGGCTGCATCTGACCGGCGAGTTTCATTCGGACCAGTGGGGCGAATTCCGCACCTATTTCCGTTTCCACCTGTCAGCACAGGGGAAAATCGCGCGACTGGATATAGGGCAGGCCTGACTCATGCACACTGTGATTGTTCTGGCAATTGGCTTCGCCTTATTGGCTGCCTGTCTGATAGCGGGTCACGTATTTGGGGCGAGTGCGGGTTTGGGGACGGGGGCGCTGGTATTCCTGCCGCTGTGGCTGATAGGTGCGGGTATCAACCTGTACCTGGGTGTCAGGACAGCGGGCTACACCGTTCGCGAAGAGTTGCCGATATTCCTGCTCGTGTTTGCGATTCCGGCCATTGCGGCGTTGCTCGCCTGGTGGAAGCTGCGCTGAGCAGCTGACGCGGCTGGCAATATTATCGCGGGTCGGTCGGTCTCATCTGGCATGGAGGTCCCTATGAATCTGAGATGGATCGTGACCGCGGTGTTGCTCGCCTCGACTGCTTTGGCGAATGCGAGCCCACGGCCGGCCGTCGTTGAATTGTTTACCTCTCAGGGCTGCAGTTCCTGCCCGCCGGCGGAAGCCTACCTGGGACAGCTCAGCAAGCGGTCGGATGTCATTGCGTTGGCATTCCACGTGACCTACTGGGATGATCTCGGGTGGCGAGATCGCTTTGCCCTGACCGAGTCGGTTGATCGACAGAATGTCTACGCACGGAACCTGCGTCGTTCCACCGTCTACACGCCTCAGCTCATTGTTGATGGTCTCGACGACAGAGCCGGCACCGGCGCCCGGCTGGCGGCCTCTGATGGAGTACCCGTTGCCGTTACTGTTGCTGACGGCAATCTGCAAGTTGAAGTGGGTACCCAGGTTGGCGCCACGGCGCCCAATGCCACCAGTGCCCCAAATGCCACCACTGGGCCACATGACACAACCGGGGCCAAAGCGATCACCGCGGGTGATGTCATTGTCGTGTCCTATCTGCGGCACGCCGTGTCGGCGATCGGGCGCGGCGAGAACGCCGGCCGCAAGCTGGAGGAATTCAACATCGTGCGGAGCATCCGGAAGTTGGGGGCGTGGACCGGGGGTAGCGCGAAGTTTGGCGTGCCTGTTGGGTCACTGCCTCCTGATGCTACGGATGTGGCGGTGCTGGTGCAGGGGGTGGGGCAGACGGCTATCGTCGGCGCTGCCGCGCGGGCGATTCGCTGAGTTCGACGACTGTCGTCGGTTGTGGTTCGGGGGTCGTTGTCGAGACAATGCGCGTATGGGTACTCTAGGTCGGCGCAATCATTTCATTCGGGGACTGTGGGCAGGGCTCACAGCTCCAACCGCATTGTTTGATCCACCGGCTGAATATCCGCGTTTCGACGCAACCAATAGCTTGCGCCGTAGTTTCGCGAAGGTAGGGGCGTACGTGAATTACGCCGTGAGTCGCCACAGTGAGCAATTCGGCAAGCCAGAATCCCTCCGAAAGTAACTGTTCACCGCAAGTACCACCAACTTCAACGAGCGGCGCGAGGCCGAAAGGAGCAGCAGTGCCGCCAGGTGACGGGCACAACGCTTTTCAGCCAGCCCTGGATCAAGTGAAGTTTTGGCACGGAGCAGAGGGTGGACCGATACTTCAAGAGATCCAGATGTGGATGGCGCCCTTTCCGCCACCACAAGCAGTGGTCGAATACGAGGCGATGCTGCCCGGTACCTGGGAACGACTACTCAAAATGGCTGAAGAGGCGCAAGCAGCAGATATCCGGAATGCTCAAAACAACCAGCAATACGATCGCCGCGATTTCAGGCGCGGCCAATTGCTTGGCGTTCTTGCGCTATTGGCGGCAATGGCGGGCGCAATGTATTGCGTCAAGTCAAACCAGCCCTGGGTGGCCGCTGCATTTCTCAGTATGACGGTCATGGCGGTGGCGAGGTCATTCATTGAGCCGATTCGCGACCGTTTCACGGACTCCCATTCTAAAGACGGATTCCCGCCGTCGAACACGGACGCTTAATTCTTCGGATCCGCCAGCCACTCATTCGCGCGATCGCGCCAATCCTGGTGCCATCGGGACAAAGCAGGGCGATTCTCGGTGATATCGCCTACACTCCACCGCAACCGCCGCTGATCCAACTCACTGGACACCGCGTTGTCCGGGCAGAGGATGTAGAAATCACCGGCGGTTACGCCCGCGATCATGCGATCCACAACCTGCTCCGCGGTCCACGCGCCAGCGGGTTTCGCGCCATCACTTGACTTGGTCATTCCAGTGTAGGTCCAACCGGGAATCAACAGGTGCGCGGATACGCGGTCGCCGGCTTCTTCACGTAAAGCGTGTGCGAGTTGCTCGGTGAGCGTTCGAACGCCTGCCTTCGAAATCGCATAAGCAGGATCGCCAGGAGGGTTGGTGATTCCTTGCTTCGAGCCGGTGTTGATGATGGCGCAGCGGGACTTCTGCGTCAGTATGGACGGCATGAAGCGATTCACGCCGTTGATGATGCCCCAGAGATTCACGTCGATGATCCGGTGCCAGCGGTCCAGCCCGCTCGTGAAACTCGAGCCTCCGCCGGTTCCTGCATTGTTCATAAGCACTGTCACGGTGCCGAAGGCGTCGTAGGCGGTGTCGTGGAGCCGGGCGATGTCTTCTGGGTTTGATACGTCACCGGCAACGACACGGATTTCGACTGCGAGTTCTGATGCCAGTGTCTTCAACGCCTGTTCGCCGACATCGAAAAGAACAAGGCGCATGCCACGCTCGGCGAAGCGCTTGGCTGCCGCGCGTCCGATGCCGCTTGCGGCGCCTGTGATGACTGCTGTTCCACCTGATCCGAAAATGTCGCTCAATGTGTTTACCTCTGCGCTTCGACCGTGGGCGTCACCGGTGCGGAGCGAGGCTGTAGGAAATGTCCGGCTCGTTTGCCGATTATGTCCTATACACGAAACGACGGCTGCCACGCACTCTGCCAACATGGGTAGTCAGCCACAGTCTCAAGACGTTGAGCACCAGCGTGACCCGATCAGGAGCGAACATCGTTTGCGGCGTGAGCCGCGCGGTGACAGGCGCGCGACGGGGCCTAAAGCACCCGGTAAATCCCCGACCCGTGCCCCGGCAACGACAAGTTGATCTCAGGCGAAGCCGCCAGCGTCTTGCCATCCAACAAATTGCGCACCGAGTGAGCTCCTGCGCTCAATCCGAGATCTGCCCATGAAGCGTGAACCGTCGCGGGTTGGGCTGACAGATTGAACAGCGCCACCGCCGAGCCATCGGCAACCCACACCCGGATATTCTCCAGTCCCGCCGGCAGCTTCTCGACCGGATGGCTGGAGCGGCTCTTCTGATTGACCTCGAGCAGGGCGCGGTTGGTAATCAACACGCGGGTAAACTCATCGAGTTGTGTCAGGTTGGCACCGAGAATGAGGGGTGATCGCCCGATGGCCCAGAGCACGAACTGTGTCTGTTGCTCGTCATGGGTCAGCCGGGATTGGCGCGCGGTACCCCAACCGGGATTGGGTTTGAGCGAGCCCCACGGAAGCATGTCGGCATCCGGCCAATTACCGGGCTTGGCGTGTGGGGACCACTTGGCGAGGTTGTCGAACGCTGTGACGACGCCATTCGGGAAGTCATCTCCAGGCTTGGTCGGCGTGAAGCTCCACCCGTCCCAGATGTCATTGGAAATCCGCCACATCTGCGAATACTCGGCAACCTCCGCCGCATGTGACAATTGCGTCGGACCCGGCGACAGACTGAGTATAATCGGACGACCACTGTGTTTGATCGCCGTGGCGATCTGACGGATTTCCGTCGCCTTGTACGGATGGTCGGAGATGCAATCGACCTTGATGAAGTCGAGGCCCCAGTCGGCGTACACCTTCAACATTGAGTCGTAGTACGCCTGCCCGGCGGCGTTGTCACGCACACCGTAGTTGCCGTCGTCCCATGGGCAAACATCGGCGGTATCTGCCACGTCGGATGCGCGGAAGTTGGATCCCGCGATGGGTACGTTGTCTTTGACGGCCTGCTTGGGAATGCCGCGTACTATGTGAATACCGAACTTCAGGCCTTGGGCGTGGGTCCAGGCTGCCAGGGGCGCGAGGCCAACGCCGCCTTTGGATGAGGGAAAGCGGTCGAGCGATGGCACGAGCAGGCCGTGGGCATCCAGTTTGTAGTCACGCTGCTCGAGCTTTGCACCGGCTGGGTTGCCCATGTACCAGCCTTCGTCAATGACGGCGTAGGTCCAGCCGAATTGGCGCAGTTGGGCGAGGACCGTGGCGTTGGCTTTGAATTCAGCCTCGTTGATGGTGAAGCCGTAGGCGTCCCAGCTATTCCAGCCCATAGGAGGTGAGGGGGCCAGCGTTTTCGCAGATGCCGCGGCCGCGGATGTCGTCGCCGCGGTCATGACCGCGATCATCACCATCGAAATCACAACACCTCGCACACAAACCTCCATTAAATAACGAGCAACCACTGCCCAAACTCAGCAGTCGCAAACGTAGCACGGAACCCGTCCGGCACGCCCTCGTGCAAGAGAAACTTCAGCAGGCCATGCACCCCCAACGATCCCAGTTCCTGCCACATAACATCCGTCAGAACCCTATCCGGCGACGCGGCCTGCATTAACAACGCCATCAGGTACAGGACAATCACAAAGTTCAATGCCGTCGTGAGGTCGAACGGGTACGAGTAGACCTTTGAGAACACCGTGTTCTGGAGGATGCGGACCAGGACGGAGGTCTCGTTTGCTTCGAGGTCGGCGAGGGTAGGCGGGATGACAGACGGGAGTGCACGCAACGCTGCGCGATCCCATCCAAGGACTCGGGCAAGCATCCCGCGGAGCGCCTCGCGCAATTCGTCGGAGATGGGGGCCGGGGATTCATCTACCCATTGATTCATGTCGAGCGGCTCAGCGTCCCGAAGGGAGGCCAGCAGACGTGTGCACAGATACAGTCGTCGACGGAGGGGGATGGCCTGTTCAACAAGAAGGTCACAAAGCGCCTTCTCGACGTCCCGGAACGTCTGCCAGGGTATTTCCACCTCGGGAGCGAGGCGGAATGCCTCAGCACGCCGAGCGTCCGATTGCACGAACCGCTCCCGCAGATCCTCTTCCCGATGGAGCGGTGCGACGCCAATGCCCCGACGGGCGGCACCGCAAATGGGGCTCATCGCAACCGAAATTCCATCAGGCGTATGAGCGAATGAAAACGGGAATACCGAACAGGGCCCAAACGGTTGTCGGCCCAGCGTCTGATGGATCAGGCATTGCCGTTGACTGCCCAAAAACCGGCAGTGCTCGTTCAATTTTTTGAGCTGCAGCTTGCCGTCCGGCCGAACGGGGAGCTGTGTGCCCGTCAACTGCGGTTGGACGCGGGTCCAGGGCACGGCGTCAATGAGCATCTGTGCTTCGGGTGGTAGCGTTATCTCGTAGTCATGCTTGCAGCAAACCGTGCTCATCATGCAACTGAATCGAGCGTCGGGAAGCGTCTGGAACGTCAAAGGCGCCCGCCAGAAGTACCGGAAGAAACTGGCGTCGAGCATCGACCGCGGTGTCGCCGGGGTGCCGTTACGCATCCAGGGGTAGTTGCCGAGTGACTGGAGAAGGCCGTCTTGGTACGACCAGCGCTTCACTTGAGGTGACGCCGTGCACCATCCGATGGCCCCGTCCACGAAACCCACGGCGACCGGCAGGCTAAACCCCCCGCGCGACTCACTGACCTGGAACCACGCTACTGACTGGTCGTCGGAGGTCTCCAGATGAGCTTCAAGATGAAATGTCGGCAGAGTCTCGTGTCCACTCAGGCTGATGTCCCGATGCGCGGCGGCGAATGCGACTGGATCTACCTCGGCGGCGGGCCGGACGCCTTCGCCGGACCTTATTGCGGCAGATGGTGCATGCAAGTGATAAAAACGGCTGCCGCCGTCGGTATCACCCATCGCCTGTAGAAAGGCGTCGAAAAGGCGCGAAACATCCAATTCCGACATATCCCCCAGCCCCTGGATTAATCGAGTATAGACCGGGTTATGGCTACGCTTATTTCGGGTGCGGTACAGTACGACCGATGACTGTTGACCCCGTGCACAAAAACCAGCCACTGGTACGTCGATTCCGGTTCGCCTTCCTGGGGCTTGCCGCGGCCTGGCGAACCGAGGGCAATTTCAGGATTCAACTGGTCGCATTCCTGGTGGTCGTGATCGTCCTGTTCATTGTGAAGATCGAGCCGATCTGGTGGGCGCTGGTGTTACTGACTAGTGGCGGTGTCCTGGCGGCGGAGCTCTTCAACACCGCGCTGGAGCATCTGGCGGATCATCTGCATCCGGAAACTCATCCGCAGATCAAGATTGTGAAGGACTGTGCCGCTGCTGCGGTGCTGGTGACGGCCGGGGCGGCCGTTGCGGTGGGCGTCGCGCTAATCTTTCATCTGGCGCAGCGGTAGGAACACCGGCCGCTGCTTAGACTCTTTCTCGAGTCGCGCCACCAGCTCGCGACTCGCGTTCGCATCGAAATCCGCCTTCATCACAGATATCGCTGATCAAATCTTCGCCGGTGGCGAAAGGCGGGTCGACTACATGCATTGTTTGCTGTTGGACCTCATCAGCGCATCCGCGTGTTGGATCAATACGAGCTGCGTCACCAGCTCCGGTTGCAGCTCAGCCCATTCGATACCGATACCATCCCCCGCCAGCCGCACAATCTGCCCCTCGAACGACGGGCCACTGCGGCGCGGTCGCCCCTCTGGCACGATCTGCACCGTTACGTGCAACAAAGGTTGGCAAGGCAACAGTGTTGAGATAAAGGCACCGCTTACGCTCAAATCCCTCAAGCGGCCCCTGGCTGATACCGTCGAACCCCACGTTCGCAGATACACGTCTACATCAGTCGCGTGTCGTGAACCGAGACGATGCTCCATAAGCCCCTCCTGCTCAGCACCCTGACCGAGCAGAAGGAGAATGCACCTTTTTGTATGACAGTGTCAGCTATCTCGTACGATCTTTTTACGTAGGACAACTCTGACGGGGCCGCTTCATACGGCCTCACAACTTAAGCGTCAATTCTACGTCGCTTTTGAAGGGCACAGACAGGTATCCGTTCGCTGCCGAGCGCACTCGCGACAGGTATTCAGGGCACCAGTCAGCGTTGTCAGCCACGATCAGGGCGCCCTGACGCAACCGCGGTTCGAGCAGCGCCAGAACCTGCGGATAGAGGGACTTTGCGCCGTCCAGCAGCACGAGATCGATATGGTCGGGCAAGCCGCTCGCCAGTGTCTGCAGCGCATCACCCGCGCGGATCTCAACCAGGTCCGACAGCCCGGCCGCCGCAATGTTGGCCTGGGCCTTGGCAATTTTGGAGGGTTCGAATTCCGTGCTGATCACTTTACCGCCGCCGTTGTCGCGCAACGCGGCGGCCAGGTGCAGTGTTGATATGCCGAACGAAGTGCCGAATTCAACAATCGAACCTGCCGCGGCGGCACGAGCCAACATGTAGAGCAGGTTGGCGGTCTCGGGAGACACGGCGAGATGAAAGTCCTTCATGCGCTCGTACATCACGCGGTACTCGGTCTTGCTCGTCATCAGCCGGGCGCGCTCGTCCGCCGAAGTGTTGGCACTCATCTGTTGGAGCACCGCGCTCGAGTGTTCCGCGTCTTTGAATAGCTGCGCAATGAGGGGGGCGACAGGTGGTGTAGTCAGTGTTGTCATGTGGCGATCCTGTTAGTTCTGGCACCGTGGCCTGGAGTGCGCCTAGAATACGAATGATTAGTCGCATTCGCCATTCGCATTCCCGCAACCTGTCATGAAGCCTGCAAAAAAAACCGTAGTTTCCGCAAGAAAAGCCCCGCTTCAGCGCCGCTCCAGGCAACTCGTCGCAGACATTCTCGAGGCGGCTATTCGCGTTTTGAGCCGGGAAGGCGCCGCGCGCTTCACTACCGCCCGCGTGGCCGAGACGGCCGGCGTGAGCGTCGGCTCGCTGTATCAATACTTCCCGAACAAGGAAGCCATTCTGTTTCGCCTTCAGACCGATGAATGGAAACGCACGGGCGACCTCATGCACTCCATTCTGGCCGACACCAGTCGGACGCCCCTGGAGCGCCTGCGGGCCACCGTTGAGGCTTTCTTTCTATCCGAATGGGAGGAAGCCTCCTTGCGGGTCGCCCTGGGCGATGCCGCGCCCAGCTACAAGAAGGCGCCCGAGGTCAAGGACCACCGCAAGGCTGGACAGGAGCGGTCGCAGCGGTTCATGGCCGAATTGCTGCCGAATGCGTCGCCCAAAGAGCGCCGGTTCGCGGCGGACGTCGTTATGACCACGATGTCCGTGGTAGGGAAAAAGGTGTCGGAGCAGTCGCGCTCGCGGGCCGAAGTCGAAGCCTGGTCGCGGGCCGTCGCTGAGATGTTGTGTGCGTATTTATCCGAAGCTGTGACGGGCATATGATCCTTGCACGGTGCCCGCCTTGCGACCGTTGAGGAAAGCCAGTTGATCAACGCAGCGAATATTCTCGCCCGCCTGCAGAAGCGATCACCCGCGCACGGCCTGCCTGGTGAGCTCTACCGCGATCCCGACATCTACGGTCTCGAGTTGAACCTGCTTTTCTACCAGGAATGGCTGTTCGCCGCCCATACCGTGGAGCTCGGGCAGGCGGGCAGCTACCTGACGTTGCAGGTCGGGGACTATCCGATTCTCCTGACACGCGATCGTGACGGTGAGATTCACGGCTTCGTAAACAGCTGCCGCCATCGCGGCGCGCGTGTTTGCCAGGAGTCGCACGGTGTCGCTCCCAGGTTGGTGTGTCCCTATCATCAGTGGACCTACGAGCTGGATGGTCGCCTGTTCGCCGCCCGCCAGATGGGCGCCAACTTTGATAAGAGTCAGTTCAGTCTGCGCCGGATTCATTGTGAGACGGTCGCTGGGTACATCTTCATTTGCGTAGCCCCCGAACCCCCTGACTTCAGTGCAACGCGCCGCCAGATCGAGCCCTATATCCTGCCGCACCGGCTGAGCGAAGCGCGCGTTGCATTCGAGTCGACCATTGTGGAGAACGGCAACTGGAAGCTGGTCTGGGAAAACAACCGCGAGTGTTATCACTGCGCCCGCAATCATCCGGAGCTGAGCGTCACGTATCCTGACCGGCCCACTATCACGAGCACGGCCGCCGATCCCGTTGTGTTGGAGCATTGGCGCAGTTGCGAGGCGGCGGGGCTGCCGAGCGAGTTTCGACTCTCTGCGGACGGGCAGGTGCGAACATCCCGCGTGCCGCTGTTGGGCGATGCCGTCAGTTACACGATGTCAGGACAGCCGGCCGTGCGCAGGCCGCTCAGTGACGCTATTGAACCAGAATTGAAGATTGGCTCGCTGCTGTTGTTTCACTACCCGAGCACCTGGAATCACTTCCTGTGCGATCATGCGATCTCGTTCCGGGTGCTGCCCCTGGGGCCTGCGCAAACTCAACTCACCACCAAGTGGCTCGTACACCGGGATGCCGTGGCGGGAGTCGACTACGACGTCGATGAGTTGACCCGTGTGTGGCTGGCCACCAACGATCAGGATCGGCACATAGTGCAGGAGAACCAGATCGGCATGAATGCGCCGCTGTACGAGCCGGGGCCGTATTCGGAGGTCACGGAGAACGGTGTGCGGCAGTTTGCAGACTGGTACGCGACACGGATGCAGCAGCGGCTGGCGCGGGAAACACTGACCGACGTCGCGTGAGCGAGGACGTGGCTGAAAGCTGTCCGAAAGACTGTTACAAGAAGGTGACCGTTCCGCTGTCGTGATTTCCGCTTGCGAAGTGTCACCCGGGTGTGGTCAAGTTACGACAGGGTAAGGTGTTGGTCTCCAACACCCCAACAACAAGCAGAACCAGGGAGTAGCACTCATGAAGGGGCTTTCATTTGTAAAGTCATGCGTTTGCGTGCTCGCTGTGTCCTTGACGGCTCTTGCCGCGCCGGAGCCCGCTCCGGATGAAGCGCAGGTGATGGCCGCGGGAACACCCAGCGATGTCATTGTGATTCTCAGGGACCAGATGGCCGACATGCCACCGGTCCGAAGAGCGATGAGCAGCCGGTCCTCCGCGCTCGCCACGTCGCAACGTTCCCTGATCACCGAGCTGCAGCAGGGACGGACGCGCAAGGTCCACTCTTTCAACACCATCAATGCCTTTGCGACGAGTGTGTCCGCGGCTGAAGCCGCTCACCTGGCTACCCATCCAGAGGTGCTGGCGGTCGTTCCCGACCTGCCCATCCGCTCGAAGCGCTCGAGAAGCCCGAACGCCGCGGCCTCAAACTCGATTCCTGCCTCCATTGCTGCTGCAACTGCGAGTGCAGCCAGCTCGCTCTGCAACACGCTCGAACCCGAGGCGCTGCAGATCACCAACACGGCGTTTGCCAATCCGGCCACCCCCCAGGCCCAGCAGGTGATGGACGGGAACGGCTACCCGGTGACCGGCCGGGGCGTGAAGGTTGCGTATATCGCCGACGGACTGGATCCGACGGTTGCAGGCTTTACGCGGCCTGACGGCTCGAATGTCTTCATTGACTACCAGGACTTCACAGGCGATCCGGCGGGAACGCCCACGGGAGCCGCGGAGGCTTTCGGTGATGCGGCTTCCATTGCCGCGCAGGACATGCCCAACGGCAAGCCGTTGCTGTTTGATATCAGCAAGTTCGTCGTGCCGCACTATCCGCTGCCATCTCCCTGTAACATTCGGATCCGCGGCATGGCCCCCGGCGCTTCGCTCGTGGGCCTGAATGTATTTTCCGCACTGGGCTTCACGTCGACTTCCACATTCGTGCAGGCGATCGAATGGGCGGTCCAGCATGATGACGTCGATGTCATCAATGAGTCATTTGGCGGTAATCCTTTCCCGGATACGGGCAACGATCCCATTTCACTCGCCGACCAGGCCGCCATCAAGGCGGGTGTCACGGTTGTAGTGAGCACTGGCGATGCGGGTACCGCCGGTACCCTGGGCTCTCCGGGGACCAACAATGGAGTCATTGCCGTCGGCGGTACCAACTCCTGGCGCGCCTATGCGCAGACTCACGATGGCGCCATTCCCCTGACGCCGCACAGCGGCTTCCTCAACAACAATATTTCGGCGCTGAGCTCGGGAGGATTTGCCCAGCACAACGCGCGAAGCGTCGACGTTGTTGCACCCGGCGACTCCGGATGGGCGCTGTGCTCTTCGAACACGGACCTCTATTTCGAGTGCACGGACTTCAACAACAATCCTTCGGCCTTCCAGCTTTTTGGCGGCACGAGTGAATCCTCGCCGCTGACCGCAGGCGAGGCCGCACTGGTCATCCAGGCTTATCGCAGTACGCATCATGGCGCCGATCCGTCACCCGCGCTCGTGAAACAAATCATCATGAGCACGGCGACCGATCTGGGTGCGCCCTCGCAGGAGCAGGGCGCGGGCTTGATCAACTCGTTGGCGGCTGTCAATGCGGCCCTGTCGGTTGACGATTCGAACGGCCGACCGAAAGGACGTGGGACGGAAGTAGTGGCCTCGCCGAACGCTACAACCATCACCGATGAGGCCGGCTCCCGCCAGGTTCGTTCCTACACCGTCAGCAACCCGGGCACGACAACCGTTCAGTTGGCTCCGGCCCTCGAGTCGTTGACCCAGGTGATGGCGGGCAATACCTCGAGTCTGAATCTGAATCCCGCCAAGGATCCCACCTTCATCAATTCGGGGGGCAATCCGCGCGCCTATATCAAACAGACGTTCCGGGTACCGTCGGGACTTGCGCACCTGGATGCGGCCGTTGCGTTCCAGATCGACCTGAACAGCTCCGAGAGTCCCCTGGTTCTGTTTGCACTGTTGGATCCATCGGGCAACCAGGCCGCGTACTCGCTCCCGCAAGGCAGCGGAAACGGCTATGGACACGTGGATGTCGTCAATCCGGCCGGTGGCACCTGGACGGTGATCATCTGGACGCGACCGGCAGGCACGGACGGCAGTTATTCCGGTCCGGTCCAATTCACATGGAGCGCCGAGAACTATGCGAAGCTGGGTACGGTGTCGCCGGCGAAACTGACATTGGCTCCGGGTCAGAGTCAGACCATCACGACACAGTTCTTCATGCCCACTCAGCCTGGCGACCTGGGCGCCGCAGTCCGGCTGCATCCGTCGGGTGGAGTACAGTTGGGGCAGATTCCTGTCAGCTTGCGCACCCTGATTCCGACGACCTCCACCGGTGGCAATTTCACAGGGACACTGACCGGCGGCAATGCGCGCCAGGCGGCCGGTCCTACGCAGACATTCGCGTTCGATGTGCCGACCGGCGTGTCGAATATGAGCCTGACGCTCGATATTGCCGATCCCGGCTATATCCTCGAAGGTGTGCTGGTTGATCCGAACGGAATGCAGTTGAGCGTACAGCCCAACCTCGATCCGTTTGGTACGCCGGTAGGTGCGCTGCAGTTGTTCAAGAACAATCCGCAGGCCGGCCGGTGGCAGTTTGTGCTGTTGCTCAACTTCTTCTCATCGGGCAACCAGACGAGCCTGCCATTCACCGCTCGCATCGGGTTCAACGGTGCACGAATCGCCGCAGTCGGGATGCCGCAGAGTAAGAGTGTGACGCTCTCGGCGAGCAGGACCACGTCTGTGACGGTGAACGTGACCAACACCGGTGCGGTGACG
>Ga0307510_10007945_pt1 | contig 12627 bp, 11 predicted proteins | sample 12_EM_MG_FD_207224 | JGI IMG/M metagenome (GOLD analysis project Ga0307510, IMG submission 207224) | Populus trichocarpa ectomycorrhiza microbial communities from riparian zone in the Pacific Northwest, United States - 12_EM | ecosystem: Host-associated > Plants > Roots > Unclassified | place... | reverse complement strand
TGGTGTCCGCCGGCACCAGTCCGTATGCCGCCGTCCGTGAGTCCGAACCATTCATTTTTTCACGGCCTTTCGTCTCTGCTTAGGAACCAGATCATGACAGAAAACATTGGCGTACTCGGCAAGAAGAAGTCTCCACAGTCCACGGGCGTGGAACGCGTCGTGAATGCTCCCTTGCCCACCGTGTACGGCAAATTCCAGGCGATCGGTTACCTGGACCACGACCGCGGTGACGAGCAAGTGGCCCTGGTCTACGGTGACATCGGCACGGACGACGTACTGACCCGACTCCACTCGGAGTGCCTGACGGGCGACGCCTTCGGCTCCCAGCACTGCGAGTGCGGCGACCAGCTGGACGCCGCGATGCGGGCCGTCGTCGCCGAAGGCCGGGGCATAGTCGTCTACTTGAGAGGGCACGAGGGCCGCGGTATAGGCCTGCTCGCCAAGTTGCGCGCGATGGCCCTCCAGGCGGAGGGACTTGACACCGTCGAGGCGAACCTCGCCCTCGGCCTGCCGGTCGACGCCCGCGACTACGGCGTAGCCGCCGAGATCCTGCACGACCTCGGGGTGGCGAGCGTCCGCCTGCTCTCCAACAACCCGCGCAAACGCGAGGCGTTGCTGGAACACGGCATCAAAGTCTCCGAGGAGGTACCGCTGTTGATCCCGCCGTGCGAGAACAACATCACCTACCTCCGCACCAAGCGGGAGCGTCTCGACCACCACCTGCCCCATCTGGACGCGGTGGCGCACTGGTCCTGATTCCGGTGAGCGCAGTCCGGATAGGAAGAGGGAATGACCGACGACGTCCTCTTCCTCTCCGGCGACCGGGTCACTGACCTGCTCGACGCCGACACGGCCATCGCCTCGCAGCGTGCGGCCTTCACCGCGCTCGGTGACGGCGAGGCCGACCTGCCCGGCAAGATCATGCACCCGAGCCGCTTCGACGACAGCGTCGTCTTCGCCTACGTCTCACGGCTGTCGGCGGACACCGGGGCGGTGGCGAAGTTCGGCAGCGTCAACCCCGCCAACGCGCGCGCCGGACTGCCCACGATCCACGCGGTGATCAGCGCCCTGGACCGGTCCACTGGACAGCTGGTCGCGGTCATGGACGGCACAGCGGTGACGACCCTGCGCACGGCCGCGGGCAGCGCCGTGGCCGTGGACGCCTTGGCCGTCCCCGACGCCACCCACCTCGGCATCATCGGCTCCGGCGCCCAGGCACTCGCCCACGTCCGCGCGATCGCCCGGGTCCGGGACCTGACATCCGTACGCCTGTGGAGCCCGAACCCCCGGCGGCGCGCACAGGCCGCGGAGACCTTGACGGCCCAACTGCCCTTCCCCGTCGAGGCGGTGGCCACCGCCGAGGCAGCCGTGACAGGCGCGTCCGTGGTCGCCACCTGCACGCTCAGCACCACCCCCGTGGTGCACGGCGCCTGGCTCGCGCCCGGCTGCACGGTCGTCAGCGTGGGCTCCTTCGAACCCACCCGCAGCGAGGTCGACCCGGAGGTCCTACGGCGATCCGCGGCCGTCGTCGTCGACGACCCGGAGACGGCCGCCGAGCACGCCGGGCCGATCGTCCACGCCCTGCGCGACGGCCTGCTCACCCCCGACGACCTGATCCCGCTCGGCGCCGTCCTCACCGGCCGCCGCAGCGCACGCACCCGACCGGACGACATCGTCCACTACAACAGCGTCGGTCTCGGCATCCAGGACGCGGCCGCGGCCTGGGCCGTCATCGACGCGGCCAAGAAGGAGCGCCCGTGAAGCGTCAGGCAGAGGTCGTCGTCATCGGCGGCGGGGTCATCGGCACCAGCATCGCCTACCACCTCGCCCGCGCCGGCGTCCGGGACGTCGTCCTCGTCGAGCGGGACGAACTCGCCGCCGGGTCCACCTCCAAGGCGGCCGGCGGAGTGCGCGCCCAGTTCTCCGACGGGCTCAACGTGCAGCTGGGCGCACGCAGTCTGGAGGCCTTCGACCGGTTCGAGGAGGACACCGGTCACTACATCGGGTTACATCGCGTCGGCTACCTGTTCCTCCTCTCGACGCCCGAGGACGTCGCGTCCTTCGAGACGGGCGTCCGGCTACAGAACTCCCTCAACGTGCCCAGCCGCATCATCGACCCGGCCGAGGCCCGCCGCCTCTCCCCGCTGATCAGCACCGACGGCCTCCTCGCCGCCGCCTACTCGCCCGACGACGGCCACTGCACCCCCGAGGCCGTCGTCCACGGCTACGCGGCCGCCGCCCGCGGCCACGGCGCGACGATCATGCGCCACACCGACGTCACCGGCATCGAGACGCACGGCGAGAACATCACCGCCGTGGTGACGACCCTCGGCCGCATCGACACCGACACGGTGATCTGCGCGGCCGGCGCCTGGTCCAAGGCGATCGGCGCGATGGCGGGCGTGGACCTCCCGGTGCAGCCGCTGCGCCGCCAGATCGCCGTCACGGAAGCGGTGACGGGACTGCCGCCGGACCTCCCCATGACGATCGACTTCAGCACCAGCCTCTACTTCCACGCCGAGGGCCCCGGCCTCCTCGTCGGCATGTCCGACCCCGACGAGCGTCCCGGCTTCGCCACCGACACCCACGACCGCTGGATCCCCCGCCTCGCCGACGCCATGCGCCGGCGCGCCCCCGACCTCCTGGAGCTGCGCCGCACCGGCGGCTGGGCGGGCCTGTACGAGAACACGCCGGACCACAACGCCCTGATCGGCGAGGCGACTTCGGTCTCCCGCTTCCTCTACGCCACCGGCTTCTCCGGCCACGGTTTCCTCCAGGGACCGGCCGTCGGCGAGGTCGTCCGGGACCTGTACCTCGGCCACGTACCCTTCGTGGACGTCAGCCCCCTGAGCGCCGGCCGGTTCGCGGCCGACGCCCCGCGCCCGGAGGTCAACCTGGTATGACCGAGCTCCATCTGTGGCTGCGCCACGAGCCCCGAACGACCGAACGCCGCACCCCGGTCGTCCCCTCCGACGCCCGCCGCCTCGTCGAGAACGGCGTGACCCTCACGGTCGAGGAGTCCCCGCAGCGGATCTTCCCCATCGAGGAGTACGAGGCGGTCGGCGCCCGCGTGGCCCCCGCTGACTCCTGGGTGTCGGCGCCGCAAGACACGGTGATCCTCGGCCTGAAGGAACTCCCGGACGAGCCGAAGAAGTTGACCCACCGTCATATCTTCTTCGGCCACGCGTACAAGGGCCAGCCAGGAGCGGCGGACCTGCTGAGCCGGTTCGCGGCCGGGGGAGGAGCACTGCTCGACCTCGAGTACCTGGTGGACGACGACGGACGCCGCCTCGCCGCGTTCGGCTTCTGGGCCGGCTACCTGGGCGCGGCCCTGGCCGTCCTCCAGCACCGGGGCAGGCTGGTCGCACCGCTGACGCCCACCTCGAAGGAGGAGCTGGACAAGACGCTCCAACCCGCCGCCGGGGACGCCGAGTTCAGCGCGCTGGTGATCGGCGCGCTGGGCCGCAGCGGACGCGGAGCGCGCGTCGCGTTCTCCACGGCAGGGACCGAACCGACCTGTTGGGACCTGCCCGAGACCCAGAACCTGGACCGCCCCGCCCTGTTGGCCCACGACGTGCTGGTCAACTGCGTCCTGGCGACGACCCCGGTCCCGCCCTTCCTCCGCGAGGAGGACCTCGACGACCCGACCCGCCGGCTCCGCACCGTCTCCGACGTCACCTGCGACGTGGGCTCACCCCTCAACGTCCTGCCGGTCTACGACCGCACGACCGAATGGGACGCCCCGGTACGGCGGTTGCACGAGCGTCCCCCGCTCGACCTCATCGCCATCGACAACCTGCCGTCCCTCCTGCCGAGGGAGTCCAGCACCGACTTCTCGGCGGCACTGCTGCCCCAACTCCTGGACCTCGGGACGGGCGGGGCGTGGGGCCGCTGCCTGGACCTCTTCCGTACGAAGTCCCGTGAACTCGGAATCGCCGTGGCGGAAGGGGAGTTGGGCCATGTCTGACGTGGTGCGCGCGAGCGGCACCGTCCACTGGATCGGCGCCGGACTGTCCACGGGCAGCGGACTCGCCCTGCTGTGCGACAGCGCCGAGCGGGTACGGCTGTGGCACCGCACCGAGGAGCGCGCGGAGCGGGCCCTCGACCACCTGGGCCTGACGGGACGTGCCGAACCGCGAGCGTTCGACCTCGCCGCGCTCACGGCCGAGTTGGCGCCCGGAGACGTCGTCGTCTCCATGCTGCCCGCGCCCGAACACGCGGCGCTACTCGCCGTCTGCGTGCGACGGCGGGCACACTTCGCCTGCTCCAGCTATGTCTCGGACGCCGTCCTGGAACAGGTACCGGCCGCCGAGAAGGCGGGCATCGTCGTCCTCACCGAGGCCGGTCTCGACCCCGGCATCGACCACCTCTTCGCGCACAGCCTGGTCGCCCGCGCCAGGGAGGCGATCGGCGACGACACGGGAGCCTCGTACAGCCTCACCTCGTACTGCGGCGGTGTCCCCGCGGTGCCCAACGACTTCCGGTACCGGTTCAGTTGGGCGCCGGCCGGAGTGCTGGGCGCGCTGCGCTCACCGGCGCGGTACCTGGAGGACGGCGAGGAGACCACGGTCGGCCGGCCCTGGGAGGTGACCCGGCCGCATGTCGTCGACGGCGAGACCTTCGAGGTCTATCCGAACCGGGACAGTGTGCCGTTCATCGAGCAGTACGGACTGCCGGCGGGCTGGACGCCGCGGACGTTCGTACGCGGCACACTGCGTCTCGATGGCTGGCTCCAGGCATGGGACGCGGTGTTCGAGGAAATGAAGGCCGGCGACGACACCCGGATCGCCGCGCTGGCACGGGAGTTGGCGGCGACCTACCCCACCACGGACGCCGACCACGACCGGGTCGTCCTCGCGGTGTCCCTGGACGTCCGGGGCGGTACGGGCGGGACCTGGTCCGGCAGCTACCTCCTCGACCTGGTCGGTGACGAGGAGGAGAGCGCGATGGCCCGCTGTGTCTCGCGCCCGCTCTCCCTCGCCGTCCGCCACATCCTGTCCGACGACCTGCCGTCCGGCTTGAACCGGGCGGCGGAGACGGCCGAACGCTCACGGGAGTGGCTGAGTGAACTGGCGGGGGAGGGGCTGGAGTTCACACTGCGAGTTGATCAGTATCAGTAGCAGTAGGAGGAGCAGGGGTAGTAGCAGGAGCAGGGGGAGCGGCTGAGCCTCAGTCCGTGACGGCCTCGTGCACCAGCTGCTTCAGCTCGGGGATGATCTTCAGGGAGTGCTTCGGCCGGAGCTGGGTCATGAACTGCACGGTGAGATCGCGGCCCGGGTCCACCCAGAACGTCGTCGTCGCCGCCCCGCTCCACCCGAACGCGCCCAGTCCCATGGGGGATTGGGTGCGCTCGGGGTCGATGACGACGGAGACGCTGAGGCCGAAGCCCATGCCGTCGTTGCCGGGTTCCTGGTGCGCGGGGCTGCCGAAGGCGCGCATGTCGGCGCCGCCGGGGAGGTGATTGCTGGCCATGAGATCGACCGTCTCGGGCGCGAGCAGCCGCGTGCCGTCGAGTTCGCCCCGCCGCCGCAGGAACTCCGCGAACCGGTGCACGTCGTACGGGCTCGCCGCCATCCCGCCGCTGCCCGACAGGAACCGCGGCCGGCCGCCCCGCAGCGGCAGCCCGGCGATCGGCTCGATACCGCCCCCGTCGGCGTCGCCGTACAACTCGGAGAGCCGGTCCGCCTTTTCGTCCGGGACCTGGAAGCCGGCGTCCGGCATGCCGAGCGGCTGGAAGATCCGCTCGGCGAAGAACTCGTCGAGCCGCTGTCCGGACACCACCTCGATGACGCGGCCCAGGACGTTGGAGGCGACGGAGTAGTTCCACTGGGTGCCCGGCTCGAACTGGAGCGGCAGACTCGCGTAGATGTCGATCGTCTCGGCGAGGTTCGCGCCCGGCGGCACGGACGACTCCAGGTGCGCCTCCCGGTACAGGGCGTCGACCGGGTGCGAGTGGTAGAACGCGAAGGTCAGGCCCGAGGTGTGGGTCATCAAGTGGCGGATCAGCATCGGCTGTTCCACCGGCCGGGTCCTGACGTCGGCGCCGGAGCCGCTGTCGTAGACCCGCATGTCGGCGAAGGCCGGCAGATGACGGCCGACCGGGTCGTCCAGGGAGAGCTTGCCCTCCTCCATCAGGATCAGCGCGGCGACCGCGGTGACCGGTTTGGTCATGGAGTAGATCCGGTACAACGTGTCCGGCGTGACGGGCAGTTGGCCCGCGACATCGCGGTGCCCGTGGGCGGTGAGGTGGGCGACGCGACCGCCGCGGGCCACGGACACCAGGAAGCCCGGCAGGCGCTCCACGTCGACGTAGTGGGCGAAGTGCTGGTCCAGGCGGTCCAGCGCCTTGTGATCCAGTCCGACCTCGTCCGGGTCGACCTCTTGTAGCAGCTGTGCCATGGCTCTCCTCCGAATTGCGTTCACGAGGTGGGGTCCCGCATACCCGGCCCCGGACACCTCGGAACTCATCGTCCCGCAGGAACACCTTTGCGGTCTCCTGTAACGGGGGGATGTGTGAGCGACGCGACTGTCCGCCCGGGCAGTACGAGACAGGCGAGAGTGCCGGTCAGGGCCACCGCGGCGAGCATTCCGAGCGCCGACTCCCGGCCACTTCCGGCCATCAGCGCGCTTCCGGCGGCGACTCCGAGCGTCGGCCCCACGTTCACCGCGGTCTGCTTGAGCCCGCCCGCCACCCCGGCCGACTCCACGGCGGCCTCCCGCACGACTACTTGGGTCGCCGCCACCATGACCGTTCCAAACCCAGCCCCGAGCAGGGCGAAACCCCCGCATACCGCTACTGTGCCGGAGGCCCGGGACAACACGAGAACAGCCAGAGCTACGACCGTCATCGCCACGCCGGCCGTACGACGCGCCCCGACCCGGCGCAGCACCATGGCGGTCGCGGGTGCCGCGAGGACCATCGCGGCGGCCAACGGCAGCCCCCGGAGGGCGCTTTGGAACGGGCCAAGTCCCATCGTGTCCTGGAGGAAATAGGTGACGACGAACAGCGTCCCGGAGAACGCGGCCGACGCCGCGAGCAGCATCCCGAGTGCCCCGCGGATCGCCGCCGACCCGACGACGTCCGGCGGAAGAAGTGGATGCGCCGTACGACGCTCATGCCGTATGAAGGCGACACCGGCCGCCACGGACACGGCCAACCCGGCGGCCGAACCGGGGAGATCCACCAGCGCCTGGATGAGAGAGGCGAGGGAGAGGGCCAGCAGCAGGGCGCCGGGCAGGTCGAACCGGACGCGGTTCGACTGCCGTTGTTGCGGTCCCCGGACGGTGAGGGCGAGCACGCCGAACAGGAGCGAGGGCACGACGTTGAGGAAGAACACCGCCCGCCAGCCCACCGCGCCCACCAACGGCCCGGTGGCGGCCGCGACACCGATCACGCTCGTGCGTACGGCGATGGGCATGCCGAGCCGGTCGGGCGGGAACGCGGCACGCAGCATGCCGAGCGTGGCCGGCTGGAGCAGGGCACCGAACACCCCCTGGACGACCCGGAGTCCGATCACCCAGCCGACACCGGGCGCCAGGCCGATCCCGGCCGAGGCGACACCGAAGCCGAGCATGCCGAGCCCGAACACCCGCTGATGACCGTACCGGTCCCCGATCCGCCCGGCCGACACCAACAGGCTCGCCACGGCGACGAGATACGCGGTGCTCGTCCACTGGACCTGTGCGAGAGAGGCCCCCAACTCCCGTTGCAGGGTGGGCTGTACGACGGTGAGTACGGTGCCGTCCAGCGCGATGATCGCCGCCCCCGCCACGCTGCTCGCCAGCACGAGCCGTCGGTGAACCGTCATCGGGCGGCCTCCGGACCGAGGTGCGCGTCGAGGGCCGACCGCAGCAGGGAGGTGAAGTCGTCGGCGCCGGTGGCGAGTTGGAGGCTGCCCCAGCGCCAGAGCTGGGCGACGCCGTGCAGGTTCGCCCACAACGCGCCCGCGACGAGACGGGCGTCCACGTCGGGACGGGCCCGGCCGACCATGTCCACCAGGACGCCGAACAACGGCAGGCTGGTGTCACGCAGCCCCAAGTGACCGCTCTCCAGCAGGTCGTGACGGAACATCAACTCGTACATGCCGGGGTTGTCGAGGGCGAACTCCAGGTAGACGCGCCCCAGTGCTGTCAACTGCGCGCGTGGGCTTGCCGTACCGTCCCCGAGTCCGAGTGCGCTTTTCGCTCGCTCACCCAGCTCGGCGAAGCCGCGCCGCGCGATCGCGGACAGCAGCTCCAGGTGGGTGGGGAAGTAACGGCGGGGCGCGCCGTGCGAGACGCCGGCCCGCCGGGCGATCTCGCGCAGGGTCAGCGCCTGCGCACCCTCCTGGGCCACCAGCTCCACACCGACGTCGACCAGGCGGCCCCGTAGTCCCGCTTCCGGTTCGCTCATGCTCATAGACACTGTCTACCAATAGTCGGTAGACAGTGTCTACTCGCTGTGTCCACCGCTGGCCCCAGGCCCGGGGGAATGCGTGACCTGCTTCACACGGTTGATGGAGGCATGACTCACGACGCGACGCAGGACGCCCTGCTCCAGTTGCTCTCCGAGGGCCACGGCGGGGTACTGGTCACCCTCAAGAAGGACGGTCGGCCCCAGCTGTCGAACGTCAGCCACGCCTACTACCCCGACGAGCGGATCATCCGTGTGTCGATCACCGACGCCCGCGCCAAGACCCGCAACCTGCGCCGGGACCCCCGCGCCTCCTACCACGTGACCAGCCCCGACCGATGGGCCTTCACGGTCGCCGAGGGCACGGCCGACCTCACCCCGGTCGCCGCCGACCCGCACGACGACACGGTCGAGGAACTCATCAAGCTCTACCGCGACGTCCTCGGCGAGCATCCGGACTGGGACGACTACCGGGCGGCGATGGTGCGGGACCACCGGCTGGTGCTGCGGTTGCGGGTGGAGCGGGCTTACGGGATTCCGGCGGGGGCGAACCGGGGCTGAGCCGTCCCGGGCAGGGGTGACCCATCGTCACCACCCTTCACCGGCGCTAAGGTTGATCCGCTGTGCGGTGAGCGGACGACGGGGGAGTGCACGAGGTGATGGATCTGCTGTCCACCGGCGCCATCAGTGCGGTGTTCGGAGCCATCGGCTCCGGGATGGCGGGCGAGGCGGGCAAGTTGGCCTGGGAGTCGGCCGGCGGAATGGTCCGCCGCCTCGCCGGACGCGAGGTGGCCGCACCTGTCGGCCCCGATGATGTGAACGCGATCGCGCGCATGGTCCACGACCGCGTCCACAGCGACCCCGAACTCGCCCTCGTCTGGACCCGGTTCGCGCGCGGCGTGCGTATCCCGGAGCCCGTCACCGGACCGGGACGCCACTGCCTCCCCTCGGCACCCCGTTCCTTCACGGACCGTCAGGACGCCCTGAAACTCCTGGACAAGGAGGCGACCCGCGCCTTCGGCGGCCGCCCACGACTGGCGCTCCTCCACGGCCCCGAGGGCATCGGCACCAGCACCCTCGCCTTCCACTGGGGCGCACGGCAGGTGGCCCGCTACCCCGACGGGCAGCTCTACGCCGACCTGCGCACGCTCGGCCCCGAACCGGTCCTGGCCACACTGCTGCGCCAACTCGGCCTGCCCGACGAGGACATACCGCCCTCGATCGCCGACCGGACCGCCCTGTTCCGGCGCTCCCTGGCCGACCGCCGGGTCCTCGTGGTGCTCGACCACGCGCGCTCCACCGCCCAGGTGCAGCCGCTGCTGGCACCGGCTCCGGACGTGGTCACCCTCGTCGTGGCCCGGAATCCGCTCATCGGCCTCGACGCCCTGCGGATCCCGGTCGGACCGCTCGGTCGCCGGGACGCGAAACGGCTGCTCACCGAGCTGGCCGGCAAACCCGCGGTCAGCGCAGCCCGCGCCACGCTGCCCGCCGTACTGGACCGCTGCGCCGGCTCCCCCTACGCGCTGCGCGCCGCCGCACCCCGGCTGACCGCACCGCCCGTACCGGCCGAGACGCCCGCCGGTTCCGAGAGCGACCCGGTGAGTTCCGCCGTCGAGGACTCGTACCGCCTGCTGACCCCCGACACCGCCCGCCTCTACCGCCTGACCGGCCTGTACGACTGGCCCGCGCTCGACGCCGCCGCGGCTGCCCGCGCCGCCGATGTCGACGAGGCCGAGGCCGCCCGGTGTCTCGAGGAGTTGGCCGGCGCCCTGCTCATCGAGGTCACGGACGAGGGGCGTTACCGCTACCGTCCCGCTGTCCGCGCACACGCCGCACGCACAGCCGCCGCCACGGACGGCATCGCCGCGTGCTCCGCCGCCGTGTCCCGCACCGTTGAGGGCTATCTGCGGCTCGCACTGGCCGCGGCACAGGCCGCGCTGCCCGAGAGCTGGCGCGTCCCGGCCGCGGCCACACCGCTGTCGTACGAGAACCGCGGCGCGGGCGTCGCCGCACTGGCCGCGGAGGCGCCCAACCTGGTCCAAGCGGCGCACGCCGCCGAGGAGTTCGGCGACTGGGACACCGTCGTCCTGCTGGGCCAGGCCCTGTGGCCGCTCCAGCTCAAGGCCGGCCACCACGACATCCTGCTGCCCGCCCTGCGGTCCGGAGTCCGCACGGCGGACTCCCACTTCCCCGGCACCCGTACGGCCGGCGCTCTCCATGCTCAACTCGCCCACAGCCTCATGGAGTTGCGGCGCTGGGACGAGGCGGAACCCGAGGCGCTCGCGGCGGCACGGGACGAACGGGCCGGTGGGCATGTGCGCGGCCAGGCCTCCGCCGTCGAGTTCCTCGGCCTGCTCCGGCTGCGCCAATGGCGCTTCGACGAGGCGTACGCGGCCTTCGACGAGGCGTACCGCATCCTCGACGGCATCGGTCCCGCCGACGAGGGCGCCGCCGATCTGCCGCGCGCCCGCGCCCTGTTGGAACGCCACCGCGGTCGTGCCCTGCGCGGACTCGGCCGCCAGGCCGAGGCTGTCGAGCGACTGGACCGCGCCCTGGCCTTCTTCCGCGCGAGCGGTGAGGCCTACAACACGGCCCGCACGCTCACCGACCTCGCCGAAACCCGCCTGAACGGCGGCGAGTTCACGGCCGCCCGCGCCCTGATCGACGAGGCGACCGCCGCCCTCCGCGACGAGAAGGCCGAACAGCACCTGGAGTATCTGCGCGGGCTGCGCGAACGCTGCGACGGCTAGCCACGGTTGACCCGAACCCGGTGCACGGCCCCTCCCGTGTGCACGGTCAGCCCCTGTGCGACGACCTCGTGCAGTGCCTTGCCGGACGCGAGCCAGGCGTACAGGGCCGAGGCGTAGGCCGCCGGGTCGGCGTCCGCGCCCGGCTCGGCACGCAGGTGCAGCAAGGTGTCGTCCGAGGTGCGGACCGTGCAGGCACCGGGACCGGTGATGTACGCGGCGAGGGCGCACTGCGGGTGCCTGGCGAGTGTCTCCGTCGTCCAGAGCGCGGGCGACCCGAAGCGCGGATCGTCGGCGGCGCCGTGGCGGAACACCACGTCGGCCAGGGAGAGTTGGGACTGCTCACGGGTGTCCTCGTGCACCGCCGTATGGGCCTCGCCCGCATTGTCGGGCGCCGGGTGCGGGCCCGCGTGCCGGACGACCGAGACCTCCCCCGAGCCCAGCAACGTGGTCAGCACCTGGAGCGGGACCGTGTGCGCCGCCGGCTCGAACGGCGGGAGCGGGAGCGGTTCGAGGAGCGCGGGCGCGTCCGGTTCGGGGATGCCGATGATGTCGTAGAAGAGGCGTCGGAGGCGGGTCGCGGACTCGCCCGGTACGGAGCTGGTGAAGGCTGCGGGCTCGGGCAACGGGCTGTGTCTGTCGAGGAGTTGGGTCAGTTGGGGGCGCAGCGGGAGCGTGGGGTCCAGGCGGGGTGCCGTACGGACGAAGGCGTGCACCGGGGCGTCGGGGGCGAGGCCGTCGAGGGGTGCGGCGCCGAGGAGGACGGGGATGCCGAGTGCGGCGGCGTAGTAGGTCACCGAGCCGTGGTCGCCGATGACGGCGTCGGCGGCGAGCAGCGCCTGGCGCCAGTTGTCGAGGGGGTCGACGAGGGTGAGGCCGGCGCGGCGGGCGCGGTCGAGCCAGGCGCGGATCTGACCGGGGCCGTGGCCGTGCCAGATGTTGGGGTGCAGGACGGCCGCGAGATGGTACTCGTCGACGGGGAGTTCGGAGGTCAGACGGGGGAGCAGGGAAGGCAGCGTGTCGTCGCCGAACAGGGATTCCGGGTTCCAGGTGGAGTTGAGCACCACCAGCCGCTGACCGCGTCCGACGCCGAGCGCCCGCCGGTAGCGGTCCCGGTACGGGCGGGCCGCGAGCATGCGGTCCCAGCAGGGATCACCGGCCAGTACGGCCGTGGGCGCGGCCTCGGGACAGACGGCCCGCAACCGCTCCAACTGCTCGGGGTGCGACAACACCAGCGCGTCCGCGACGGGCCGCCCGATTTCGTCGAGCAACCACTCGGGCGACAACCCGAAAACCGGAGCCGCACCATCCGCCGCCTCGGCGCCGGGTGTTGGGTGTTGGGTGTTGGGTGTTCCCAGCTTCTTAGAAGTCATCTCATTTGGTGAGTCTGCGGTAGCAGATCAAGGTGCAGGCGATGCTGGTGAAGGCGAGGAAGTGGTCGGCTTTGCGTTCGTAGCGGCGGTGCAGGCGTCGGCATCCGGCGAGCCA
>Ga0307510_10007943_pt1 | contig 12628 bp, 22 predicted proteins | sample 12_EM_MG_FD_207224 | JGI IMG/M metagenome (GOLD analysis project Ga0307510, IMG submission 207224) | Populus trichocarpa ectomycorrhiza microbial communities from riparian zone in the Pacific Northwest, United States - 12_EM | ecosystem: Host-associated > Plants > Roots > Unclassified | place... | reverse complement strand
AAATCCAGACATTACTTCCGTGTTCTCGTTCCAGGTGCAGGTCTTGGTAGGCTCGCGTATGACGTTGCTAAGCTTGGTGGGTTCCTCTGTTTACTCTTTCATTTCTGTGACCGATTCTCTGTCAGGCATCATTCATGCTGACAGTGACTCTGCAAAGTCTTTTTCGTCATGCTTGTGCTTCTTCTCGGCATAATCATCTCTACAACCAGAGCCGTCGCTCGTGTACAGTACCTATACCGCAGGCGCTGTATTCTTACCGTGAATTGTAGCCGCTGCGGGAGGCTACGGCTACCAGAACGTCTGACAGCATCCACCTACTCGACTTGCCAGGCGTGGAGTTATTGGTGACCGGTGACCTTCAACGACGCGACAAGATGATCTGAGAATACCTCTTCACCACTCGGACGAAGACGACACGGACGACCCCGAATAGCGGGAAAAGCGCTAGTTCCTAGGCACGCCCCCGTTCTCAATCCGTAGTCTACTGGCGTATAGAATGCTCGTCTTTCATCAAAGTAGACTGTTACACATCAACGGCTCTCTTTTCTGTAGGGGATTGCTCATACTTCCTAAATATTCACCCATAGCCAAAACACAACCATGTAAATACCCTCTCAGAAGTGCTACATAGGGTTCTGTACCCCAAGGCACACATTAATGGACTCCAAAAAAAAACTGAGAATACCTACCCGCGCTCCTGAGGGGGTATCAACATCAACCCATACTTCCGACCCGGGGAGAGGAAATCGTTGTCTATTACCCTGGTTTGACTTAATCAAGGCGAAGATGGCACGCTAAGTTAATTTGTTTTCTCACCCATGCTGAAGTGCATCAGCAAAAAAGTCAAAGGATGATCAGCCACTGATCAGCCACTGATCATTGGGTGATCAGTACCTGGACAATCCATCAGGCGTTATCAGGCTCTAAAGACTGATCAGGCCTGACCAGACACATTCAAAGTCACCAGCACCTGATCAGGGTGCCCAGTCTGCCGGCGATGATTATGGTCCCTGTTAGGGCTGCGCGCCGTACCGTATACGGCATACAGCCGTATATTTACAGCTGTCATATGGTATGAAGATGACCATGACCCATACCGTAAACCGAAATCCAAGACAGTCGACGGTACGGTACGGCTGTATTGACGGCCGTAAATGGTTATGGTACGGCCAATTTATGATGGGCCTTGAATGTAAAGATCGCGTTGATACATAAATGCATAATTCCTTGCATGCGGGGCCACCATGGGACTCAGGTGGTACATGGAACGCCCCACAATTGCTGTGGATGGACAAAGAAGGCAACTAAAGAGCTCCCAGGTGCATTTCCTGTTCTTCCGTTCCTACTTCGACTGCTCTGTTGGTGACGGTCGGTCTGCCTGCCATCATACAGTGATCGTCTGCCGTCCACTTCCTCATGCCCTTCTGCTGCAGCAATTATTCTTTTGGTGGTTGGCCACACTGGAAGCACCTTTGACCATTCGCTTCCTTTGCTCTTCCTCTGTCAAGACTTTCCTTTGATATCTTTTTTTAGATTCCGAATGCGATCACGTCGACATCCATCGCATCTGCGTCTCTCTAAGTCTGAGATTGCCAGTTCATTGGACGTCTTGGAGGCTCTCTTCGACGGTGCTGAGGAAATCTTGTGGCATACTCAGCCTTGAGGCTCTGCTAGCTGCCAAGGAACAGGCCATCGTGGACGACATCAGCAAAGCAGGCTTCTGGCATCTCAAGATATGGTTCCATTGGTTTGTCCCCACACTTCCCTCTCATCCTCCACGGCACTGATGACCGACAGAAAAAAGGAAAACTTGGATACATCTGAGAGACTGCACAGCCCCTACAAGACAAGTTTGGTGTGGGAGGGACACGAACTGATGAGAGTGTAGCAGAGGACAAGATAGTGGGACAGGGGGGTCAGAGAAGGGCCAAAAAAAAGAGACACTCACGGAGAGGGGACCGGGAGGAAAGAGGACACATTAGGCAGCATGGAAATGGGGATGGGTGCGGGTTGGACAGCAAAGGACAGAAATAACAGAAGGGATTTATTTATGTGAGAGAAAGACTATGCACAAGTACACTAGGGCAGTCGGTACATGCAGAGGGTAGAGGCAACAAAAAAAGAAAACTGCAACATCATTCTGCTGGCAACAAGACTCCAGCATGCAGCAAGGACCAAGAAAGGGATATTGGCTGAGAGAAAGGTCAAGAAACAAGTGACAATGCATCACGGGCACGTCTCAGACGCTGCTTGAGGACCATTAGTGTACGAATTGTCCCTGGCTGCAAGCTTGCACAGCGTAGTGATATTGTGTCACGGCCACCAGAAAAGATTCGCTTGACTGCAACAGCAGATCCTGGTGAAGAATAGCATGAGCATTCAAAACTACATAGGAAGTAAAAAGGTAAATGTACCAGGAATCGAAAATATGTCCCTAGCAAGGCAGTACAGGTTTGGGAATTGTGCTCGTCGCCCTACCCACCACTCAAGGGGTTTACACATGTCATAATCTTCACGCGGCAGCTTGAAAAACTCCTCAAGTTCATCGCGCGACAAGGCATCCTTCTTCTTATACCTTGATGTGAAATCCACTTTGGTAGGAGACTCGTCAGCTGTAGACTGAATGGAGTTGCCAGTAGATTGGGAGAGAGAACTGGTACGGCTGGAATAATGCTCGATGTAGTGGGTGTGAAGCATCAACTTCAAAGATTCAAGGTATGTAAGGAGGTCTGGGTCTTGCGCATAGTCCTTGCAGACTCCTTCATATGAAATCTGGGGATCAAGGACTAGAAAATGGTATCGCATGTCATGAGAAAGTCTTCAAAGGTCAAGTCAAATGGTTGAACTTACGTGCAGCCCAGGTGTAGGAGGGTGACTGATCATAGCGATAATAATAATCGCTAAGCTTCCGATGAGCGTTGAGAAGACTGGCCTTGATTCTTGGAGACGTCGATGCTGGGAGGTCACTATATATCACCTGGATATGGTCCTGCAGGCCCCTGAAAATGGCAAGAGTCGAGGAAAGCATGGACTGCTTGGATGTAGACATTTGTGTCATTGCAGCACAAAAGGCCCCTAGCCACTCAGAAACTTGAATGATCATATTCCATTCACCCTCAGATAGTTCAAGTCCTTGCAGGTCTCAATTGCGGCCAACAAAGTCATTGATGTCCTTTCGAAATTCCAGGGCTCGACCTATTCCCCTATGGTAAAGATATCATGAAAAGATGTGAAATTTAGGAACTTACGCATCATTTGATGTGTGGATGACCACCGTATCTTCACGTCAAGGATTAATACAAGGGGTCGTTGATGGGGGTTGTCAGCAGATTTATACCACTGAGACATAGTAAGTTGATGAAGCCAACTCTGTTTGCATTGAGGGCTTGACCGTACAGCACGGATGATTTTTCGAAGCTGGGTAATAATGTTAACGGTGAGAATCAGAGGGATAGAGGCAAGGACCTTCTCAACGGCAGAAAGAATGGTGCTTGTTGGATCGACCTCAAGTGAGATGTTGTCTTGCTCGTCTTCATCATCCTGGGCCACAGCGTCGTCATCAGATGTACAGTTGAGGAGTGCTGTGATGGAATCTTGATAGTTTCCACAGCGGGACATTGCCTTCTTACTTTCCACAGCAGAAATGGCTCCGATTCCTTCAAGAAGCTGTGTAATTATCAGGAAATCATATTATGCAAAAGGTCCACATTGAAAGGCTTTACCTTAAGTGCAGCAAGGTGTACAGTGTGTGGCATGCAACGAAGACAAACCCAATCAGCATTCATTTGAATACCTTGCTGCCTTGCTCAGTTTGTGATCGATTCAACAAGTGTATCATTATTGGATGCATTATCCAACATAAATGCCATAATCTACAAGATTGGTATATTCAGCATCGTGCCAGATCCAGATTGTCTCACACCTTACGCGGTTCTCAATCCCAAAGCAAGTCAATGTCTCCCAGACTGCCTCAGCCATATTGGGTCCCGAATGTTCACCTTCCAGCTCATGGAAGTCAATAAGAAGCTCCTCTAGTTATCATAGTCAGCCAGTGGCAATTCCCCCAATAATAGATTATACCAAGTTTTCCGCCCCTTGTGACATAGTGTGCTACAATTGCCATAAACGCATAGTTATTACTTGAGGTCCATGCATTGAGGGAAATGCTGATTTTGCCTTCAACATCTGTCTGTAGTGACTGGTAAGCCTATGTGCACTGCACAGCCAGGATTAACCTACCGCAAACATATCCTTCGTTGCCTCTGTGCAATCCTCTCCCATCTTCATAACCCGCCTCCTAATTGCGTCATGATGAGGGATCTTGAGTTCCAGGGAAGGGTGGTGTGCATATGTCAGCATCTCACGAAATTCAGGCTCGTCAACAGTATAGAAAGGTTGATCAGTGGCGATGATCCACTTGGCCAGCAGGCCTTCAAACCTTTCTTGATCCCATGGGCCCTTGGAAATGTCAGCGCTCCCAAAACATGGACCCAAATTAAACGCATCCACATACTGCTTTGACTTGCACCTGCTTTTCAAATGCACACCAGATGTCCTCATTGGAAGACCCCATTTGATCAAGAGCTCCTGGATTGATTACCTTCTGTCCTGATGCGACTGCGACCTCCTCCTTTGTGATCTGATCGGGTGAGTGTTCTTTCATCGTGAGATAGAGGCGATACATTGGCGTTGAAGCCGACTTCAAATTGCCAATAAGTCCTATTGTATCATTGCTGGTTTAGTCACAATCGACTTGAGATACCAGGAAAAGACATACCATTAAGGGAGAATTTCATCTTCTTTGTTATGGTCAATACCTTCTGGTTACCATGAAGGCACTTGTAGTGCCTGTCGCCATCATTGCCAACCTTGCCATTTGCATTCAAATCGACCTTCTCATAGAAGTGATATATCGGATTTCATAGAATCTATGGCCATGAAGCGTCAAGTTTGATCAACAATATTCTAGGTAGAACGCACCGTTGCTTTTGTTACCCTTTTGGCGACAACCTTGCTACCACTTCTGGTGTCATGATCATGAACGTCTTCAGTTTCTTCATTTGTGATGGTGCACTTTGATCGATTTGATCGCTTGCGCTTTGTGGAAGAACCACGCCCTGTGGAAGGGACAGTTTTGGAAGGGAGGATATTGGCAACCTAGCATAAACAAGACATGAGTATCTTCAAGGAATTGACCAACAAGACGGAGTACCTCAGCATTGGAAGGTAGAACATCATCCGACTTGCCATCAGACTTGGAATCTGACTCGGATTCCTCAGGGCACTCAAAGTCGTGATCATCTTCATCCGATGAGCCCAGTGTCACTGATGTGCCAATATCTACATGTGGCTTCTTGGCCTTCTGTGGTTTGCAAGAAGTGGGGCCAAAGTAGCGTTTGACAGGGTTGCCGTGCTTGTCCACCTTCTCAAACTCCAGTGCTTCAGCCATCTTCTTGCCTCACCCAGCTTGCAGGACGTGGCCTACATCTACATTGGAAGAACCGTGAGCAGCATAAACGTGAATTGAGGATGCATATACATACCTGAAGCTGGGCCATTGGCACCTTTCTCAGTCACACCACTACCAATACCGCTGGGGTCAGTAAGGCCATGTGTTGACAGGGGTTGGTCATTGCTCTCAGAATAGTAGAAGACATGGTCACTCGCAGATGCTGGTTGAGGCAGAGTTGGCATGACAGAATTGAAAGTGTGGAAGCGGCAAGGAGGACCACAAGATAAGATCTGCAGCAGTTGGGCCAAGTAGAGAATGAATGGTCTGAACGGATGTCCAAGACTTGTGAGATCCCAAACATGAAATGAAGGCAGCTCGAAACGAGCAACACAATACTGCAATATTGGGGTGGTTGGACCTGTGGTGACAGAGACATGAACACAAAACGAAAAGAGAATGAGAAAGATCACACAATCTGAAAGATAAGTATTGATAAGTGCCAGTATACAGGCTCGGTTTATGGTCAGTCGTTGAGCAGAACAAGCAAGCAAGCAAAAAATGGGGAAATTGGCACTTTATTGCCTGCCTCTTAATGAAGCTGGGTGAGGTCTTTTATACCTGGCCAAGTCTAGGGCAGTAAGTACATGTATGCTACGCGCAGAGAGTGGGGGGATGGTGAAAAAAATGCAAAGGTGATTCAGCCAGCGAGAGAATCGGAGAGATCAGCGTGGCAACGACAACAAGAGAGAGACGGTGTCCTAATTGAGGGCACATGGAAATTTGGGGTGAGGGGCATGGACCATGCGGCCGCTGCGGCGATGTTCAAGAGAAAGCAGTTTAGGGTGGAAACAAAGCTGTAGAACGGAGAGTGGTAAGTCCAGGACCAGAAGTGAAAACAAAGCACACACAAAAGAGGACATATGGTAAGAATATTTCCCAACAAGGACATGGCCCAGACCAAGGCCCTGCCATGCGGTGAGTGTGATCTTGGATAGCAGCAAAAGATGACAGGCTTGTTGAAGCAGCATGGCTTAGTGGCTGCGGGCACTGGGCAGACGATGCTCGAGGGATCTGCATGTCTTCGGCAGGAAAAATCGTGTTTTTCTTGTGAGGGGGGACCGATCGAGCCTGAGGAAGTGAGGGAGGATGACGGAATGTGAAAGACAGTGCGAGACACTCAGACAATAAGGGGGGAGAGATGAAGAGAGCGAAAGGAAATGAAGGCCCAGGCATCAAGGCAGCAGATTACCAATAACAACGAGCACATCATGTGGGGCCCAGGCATGGCAGATTACCACAGATCTGGCACAAACCATGAGGATGGTCATGTGAGGATGAGGGGGTTAGGGCTTAGACAAAATTTACAGTTTACGGCCGTCTTACGGCCGTTGATGGCCGGTTTTTATGGTGAATATGGCCGTAAATCCCGTATTGTGTACGGCCGTTGAAAGACAGGTTCAATCCTTCGATGGTACGGTAACGGTACCCATCAAAAACGGCCGTAAAGCCGTACTATACGGTGCCGGCATGCAGCCCTAGTCCCTGTACCATGATCATGAATGGTGAGTTTGAATGTGCCTGGTCAGGCCTGATCAGTCTTCACCAGGTTGACCAGCTGTTGGTCATGCCCTGGTCAATTTAACATCGAATGGCCAGGGTGATCAGGCTTCATCAGCCTAGCTACCATACTTTTGTTCACACTGTAATTATTTTGTTGGAATCATATAATTTATTGATTTCTGCTGGTGACTACAGACAACGTGGTGCTACTTATCAATGCAAGGAATAAAAACATCCATGAAGGATGCAGGAGAATACAAGCACAAGACCACAGCAAAGGGACGATGAGTATGAAAGCACCACTGTAAAGTCCAAACATGATGAATTTCAGCATTTTCATGCGCAACAGCTGAATTTCATGCATTTTATGTGTGAAATACTAGAGTCTAATTTCTCAGCAAAAAGTTAGTGAAATTTTACAATGATATTTGACTAAAAATCACACAAACTCCTCTGTGAAGTCCAAACATTATGAATTTCATGCATTTTATGTGTGAAATATTTAGTCTTATTTTCTTAGCAAAAAGTTAGTGAAATTTTATGATGATATTCAACTAAAAATCATGAAGTCAGACAAGTTGAAAGTCCTATGAATCAAGTACTGAAAATCTTCTGAAAATAGACTGAGTTGTGGTATATGATATATGGGATTCTATATGAGCATGTCATTGTCGCCTGTGTGTCACTGTCACTGCTGCCGTCACCCACGCATCACTGTCGCTGCCACTGTCACCCACACATCACTGTCATCACCGCCATCACCCACACGTCACCATCACCGCTGCTGTCGCCCACGTATCACCATCGCCGCCGCCGTCGCCCATGTGTCACTGTTGCCGCCACCATCATCGCTGTCATTGCCACCTGTGCGTCAACATCGCTGAGGAAGGCCCCCGCTATTGCCCGAATACCCGATTGCACTGCAGAAAGGCCCGCTGTGTGGCACAAAGTCAGCACATGTTTCAAACAAAAAAAAAAAGAAAGGACTTACTACTTGGTCCAACAAGTGGATCGCAAGGCCAAGAAAGGCGACCTCTGCCAAGGCTGACATGATACCCGCCAATGCATGTTGTGTGCGGGTGGACCCATCGCTGATGCTGGCTAAGAAGTTGCACATGGAGATTGCGACCACCTCATTCGCCCTTATAAATGTCAACACTGCCAAAATGAAAGAAAACGAAGACACACCTGGCAGCCTCCTTGACTGCAAGCTGGTGTGTCTGCTCCACCAAGTCAAGCGCAACTTGAATGGTGTTAGCTTGCACCCAGGCGAGTGTCCATGTCACAATGACGCGGGCTAGGCATTGGCCATATTGGATGGCCTGGGTTGTGGCTTTGAAAAAAAATTGGCAAGAGGGAGAGGGCATAGTAAGTAGTGTGGTGAGTAGGATGAGGAGTGAGGGCAGTGTCGTTCGAAATGCCGGTGTGCGAGCGCTCAACGTGCGTGACAACAACGCGCGACAGTACCAAACAATGAACGACGAACACAGGCAAAACCCATGGCGTGACTCTCTGAGTGAGTGTGTTCAAGGAAACTCATTCGTTTGGTGATGTCGCCACCAACTACTCCGCCTCAGTAAATACTGCATGTGCCAGCAGACCACTGCGGTCAACCAACCCCCATTCTCCACAGTCTTCAATGTGGCCGACAATGCACTGGATGGATTTGATGTCGGTGGGGTCCAGGTGCCCAGTCTCCTTGTAACATGGAATCGGCAGCAACCCATCTGTGTTGGGGAAAATAGTCTTAACTTGCCAAATAACAGCCAGACAAATGTTTTCAGCCTTCTCTGTTTTAAGTTTGTTGCTTTGGGGAATGGGAATGACAATGATGTACAGAAGTTGCCCAAAGAACGTTTCTAACTTGAATTCTTCAGGAAGGTTTCGGTGTTAAGGTCCAAGGGCCTTAAAGACGCGACGTGTGTGGGTTGGTTTGGCGACGACTGGGATTGCTCAGTGGGGTCTCCTTCTGAGGCAATAGATCATGTGAGTAGCTTGGTACCGATTGGCTACGCAGTATAAGAGTAAAGTCCCTGATGATAAGGGCGACTCCTGAGGTAGATAATAGAGATGAGGGAGAGCTTCAAAGCTTTGAAGCGACTGAGTTGATCAGGCAAGAGACTCTGAGAGTCCTGGGTGGAAGCTACAAGTCTTGGATTGAAAACCAAGTTAGGCTTAGGGCCTAACTGCTAAAAGTATGGGCGCTTATATACAAGTGAGAAGTAACAGGTCACAGGAGTCACAAAGAAATATGGAAATATTTAGTAGGGTTCATCATGACGTGGCAGTTCTAAGTATAGCTCCATCATGACCTGGCGACTGCGGAGTGGCGTATCATGAGCTGGCAATCCATAAAGGGTTAAATGAGGACACGTCATGATACTGCGGACTGCGGAGTGATGGCATGTGATAGTTTGACTGCGGATTAGTCATGTGGTCTATCAGGTGACTTTATCAGGTGATTTGGTAACGGTCTGAGCGGCGCGTGAGGGAACGAGTGAGGGACGAGTGACCGAGAGCGCAAAATAAAAGGCGGAAAATTGGGGTAAGGGTTCAGGATCGTAACATGACGCCCTTCCTAGAGTGGTTGTTACCACACGACCTAGGGTGAATCGGGTTGCAACCAGTCGGAGGGGACACGAGGTATTCCAATGTCCATGCTATCTGGGGTTGACTGTCTTGTATCTGCGATTTGGCCTTCCTCCATTGACGAGTCGGAGTCAGTTGTTTCTCCTTCTTCCATTTGTTTGTTTTCAAGTTCGATGGTAGTTTGAACTGGGGTTTGATATAGATTGCCAAGTCCAAAGCTTGAAGGCGTTGATAACGTAGAGGGTGTTGGTGATCGCTTTAACATAGCAACAGGTCGTGATGGTGAACTTCCTTCTGGGTAATAAGAAGGAGTAGGGATTCGTTCGGGGGAATCAGGAGGGGTAGGTTGTTCTTCTGGACTCATAGATCGTTCCAGGTGTGGATCACTGCATTCTCGCTTGAGTGGCATTGCAACGTGTCGTGGTGATTCCCGTCGTTTCCCAGTACTAGGTAAGGGTTGTTTGTCTGCCCACGATAGTCCTTCTTTTCGAGTGAACTCTTCATGTCTTTCGAATAAGGGGGTAATGCGGATAGGTGCAGGTCGCGGTAATCGAGATGAAGACGCCTTTGGGGGTGAGGGTTTTGGTGGCAGTGAAATTTCTTTTCGCTTTCCTAGTTGTGATGGTGATTGGAACTCTTTCCATTCTGGTGGGGTAGGTTCGCTCCTTGGTAGCGTTCTCGAATCCGGATAGCGGGGTAGTAAGGGAGTGGTATGGCTGGGTGTCATTGAAACGATAAGGGGGGGAGGAGACGTTGGTTTGACTGGGGGCAATGGTTGCGGAGTGTCTCTTGGGAATGGGGGTATGTCCCATGGAAGGGGAATGAGGTCGAGTGAGGACGGAGCGGTTAACTTTCTAATTGGTGGTAATGGAATGTCTTCCGGTGTTGGCGACCTATTCCAGGGAGCTGGGATAATTGGTGTTGCTTCCCTTTGTGGTGGGGATGGAGTGAGCGACGGGGGTAAGAGTACATGGGTTGGATCTGGTGTTTCGTCCATTGGTACTGGTGGTTCATATTGTTCCATTGACGAGTATTCTCTTCGATGTGATCCCCATGGTACAAGAGGGAGTGGTGGTGTTATAACCCGTGGTGGTTGGTCAGGTGGTGGATTGGGAGGGGTAGGAATGAATGGAGGCGCGAACGGTGATGGATCTACAAGGGGTGGTGTGATCGGCCTTGGTATAACTGGGGGTAGTGATGTGGTAATTGGGATAGGCGGTGGTGACTTTGGGATATGAATGGTAATTGATCCTCCTCCTGCTCCTGAGGGGCCTGGGTTGGGTATGAATGTGGGTGATAGCGACTTCCTATTTTTGTAATTCATTCTTTTGAGGAGGTTCTGAAGGTCTTCAAGGAGTTTCTGATCCTTGAGTGTGTGGTAGTGAGGGGATAATGTTCCGAAGGGGAGGTTTGTACGTTTTTGAAGATTCCTTTCTTTTGCGATGACTAAGAGAATTTCTTTGGTCACCAGGTCGTAGAGTCGTCGGTGGAAGTGGTAGAGATAGAGGGTGGTAGTGCTGTCTTTCTTCCTGAAGATTCTGGTGACAGCGATATTCTTGAATCTGTTATTGAGGTAGGTCCATTTGTCGTTGAGTCGGACCATGTCTTTGATGCATTCTTCACGCTTCTTCTTGAGCGATGTGGAGGAGGTGATCTGGGGGGATAAGTCCATCATTGGTGTAGGTTTCGGGTTGATTGTCTTCGACTTCTTCTGTGGGAGTGAGGGGGTCTGGGTTGGTGGCGTGGAGTGGAATGTTTTCCGTTTCCTGGGAAGTGTTGCTACTGTTGCTAGTAGCGCTAACGGGGATAATGTTGAATGGAGTTGCAGGTCTGGGTTGGTATTGAGGGGGATGGGGTGCGAAAGGGAGTCTCTCGTAGTTGACGTGGGTCCTGAGGACAGGGTCATCGTTGTCGACTGGGACCATGATGGCTTCGTGGTCGATGTCAATGGCGTCAAGGGTTTCTCTTGGTCTCCAAGTAGTCCAGTGGTACGTGACGTCGAAGTGTCCACGTCGGATGAAGGTACCGAAGAAGTAGAGATAATTGTCGTCGGTGTGCATGCGAATGAGAATAATTCCGTCGTTGGTGCCAAGGGTGAAGATGGTAGAAGTGGCGAATTCTGAGTTGGGGAGTTCATGGTGGATTGCGGACATGGTGGTTGGGGATAAGGAAGGTCGTCTGAGATTCCAAGGGTTCTTATACTGCTTGGTCGACTTTCAAAGTCCGCTAGTAGATCCGATGCATGGAGATCCTCGGAGTTAACCCAGGAATCATAAGCTGGTGAGTATCCTTTCCAGTGCACGAGGTATTGCTTCTTCTTCCAACGACCGAATAGTTGTTCTTTGAGTATCTGCTCGACTTCCCATTCCGGTTCGCCTTCTAGAATGTCAGGTGGCGGTTCCAGGAAGTTGGGTCCGTGTTGATCGGTTTCTTTATATGGCGTGAGCAGTGAGGCGTGGAAGACGTCGTGGATTTTCCAATTAGGGGGTAGTTTGATTTTGTATGCAACTTTGGATATTTGGGAGACTACCTCAAAAGGTCCGTATCTCCTTGGTGATAACTTGGGTGTGATATTACTTGGGAGTCGTAGGTTTGTTCCTTCTAACCAGACTTTGGATTTGACAGGGAATGGTGAATGGTGTGGTCGTTCTTTGATCCAGGATTCCTGCGCTTTACGTTGTGCCTCTTGGGCGGCTTTCCTGGCTTCTTCGATAGCTGAGAGTCGTTGTTCAAGGGATGGGATGTCTGTCTTTCTAGTTGGTTGGTGAACTTGCGGGGTATAGCCAATAAGTAAATCGAATGGCGTTTTCTTTGTCGTAGCGGAGGGCCAGGAGTTCTTGGTATACTGAGCTAGAGGTAGCCAAGCGTGCCAGTTGTTCTGCTGAGTGCCACAGAATACTCGAAGGTATTGTTCGAGGGTTTGATTGGTACGTTCGCTGGCTCCGTCTGTTTGAGGGTGATAGGCTGTGCTGATGTTCTGGTGAATGTTCAGGATGCGGCATAGTTCTGTGGAGAACTTGGATACAA
>Ga0307510_10007942_pt1 | contig 12629 bp, 13 predicted proteins | sample 12_EM_MG_FD_207224 | JGI IMG/M metagenome (GOLD analysis project Ga0307510, IMG submission 207224) | Populus trichocarpa ectomycorrhiza microbial communities from riparian zone in the Pacific Northwest, United States - 12_EM | ecosystem: Host-associated > Plants > Roots > Unclassified | place... | reverse complement strand
ACATAGTCCTCATGTTTTCGACCAGGATATTCAGCATTACAGACACGTCCTTCGGACTGAGCTCATTAGTATCCCAAATGCACACTCGGGGTACACATAGACGCACGTATCAGCCTGTGAACTCAATTCTAGACTTCTTCCCACAGCTTCCGCAAGCCACTTAAGCATTCTCTTTGGAAATTCGATGTTCAGTTTCCCGTCTGTGTCGGACAGGAGCACATCGGAAAGATGGCTATCTTTCCCGGGTTTACGCTCGAAGCCGATGATCTTGCCAAGGGTGTCACTCTGTGACTTTGCGAGCTCGCTTTCAAGAACCTTTTCTATCGCCCGTTCTCGGGACTTCTTAAGTCGGTCGAGGACTCCAAGATTTTTCTGCTCCTTTCGTTGTGCCTGTTTTTGTAAGATTGGGAATTTTGGGGGACGTGTAGAGAAACAAACATGAAACATGTGGAATTTGAGTAGGAGCCCTGTATATAACTGCTCCAAGCTTTCTTTTTCCTTCTCCATATACCCCCTATCTTGTAAGTACGGTGTGAACAGTTCTTCGACATTCTGGTCTAAAAGCATCGTCGTCCCGGAACTCAACGGTCCTGGATGTTCCGTCAGTCCGTGAGCCTTCAAGTCATCTGACAACGTCATAACATGTGCTCTGGAGACCTGCAGTGTGCGCAAGAAGGCTAGGGTAGAGATATTAGATGCGTGCTCTAGTACCATCTCCAGTCGCTGCTGTAGGGACTGTTGAAAAACCCTCTGCAAGAAGGTACCCAGAACTGCCTCTGGGTAGGGGAACACCTCTTTGATAGTTTCTGATTCCATTTTCAGCACGTCTCGGATTTCATGAATAAGAGTTAGTAAATTTGGGTCTAGCCCCGGAGGGTTTGCATCAGGATCTGACAGCTGTTCTTTAAGGTCGTCTTCTATGACTACCTCGCCAGCATTTATCTTACCGGCAGCAATAAAGAAGTCCATTTGGTTCAAGAAATTGCTAATCACCGATGCTCCACCGTTGAAGTCGTGCAAGACTTTGGCGCAACCCTTCATGGCCGGCACATTAAACTCCCGATATGCATCATCAAATTGCTTTAGTAAATCTTGCTCAAGGCTTTCGGAGAAGGCTTCGATAAGCTCCTTTGTCCCCGGCTTGGCGGTTCCCTCGTTCCTTTTAACAATCAAGCTTAACTGTCGGCTTACAACGGCACACTTGATACTATCATCAACCCAGGGAGTTCGTCGTAGCTTTTCTAATCGAGAGGTATCTCCACGGCTAAACTCGATATAGCACTGTATTAAGAACTTTGCATCTTCAGCCCGCTGATGCTGCTTCTCTAACTGTTCCAATTGCCCACCAATCCTAGACGCCGTGCCCCCACCATCGGAGATGCTGCTATCGAGGCGTTGAAACTCTGACAAAGTGCTGTTAAATTTGAGACTTAGGCGATCGATTGTGCGGGCATGGTCGATTTCTGCCCTTCGCACGCCTTCTTTAAGTTCTGACTCTTTTGCTGAGAGGTCTTCATCCAGGTCTTTCAGCCTCTCTAGAGCCCCTTCGAAAGTGCGGATGTAGGGCTTGGGATCGAAGGTTGGCGCTGAGCCACGGTTTAGCTATCGAAGCATTAGACAAGTGCTAAGGGGTAGCGATAATACCGCCGAAATTCGACCCCGAGCGACGGCTCGCGGGAATTGCGGAGCCGGTAAGGCCTTCGATGAAGTCTTTGACGATAAAATCAGCGGTCTGTAGTTCCACTGGTGTTAGTTTTGAGCCGGAAGCTTGACCAGGGGAAATGTGTGTATACGAACGGAGAAGTGAGATAAGGAAAATGCACTTGGTTTTGGATATATGGAGCGTGAGGTACGTGAGGATTCGGCAATAGTAGATTGGGTCATTGTTTGTGATGCTAACACAATTTAGGGGTTGGGAATTTGGAGGGGTGCTGTGAGCACACGAGTGGAGATAATAATATTATAATCTCGTCAAATTAGGTATTTCCGTACAGGGATGATATCTCAAGCGACAGTCTTGGCTGGGAGCTTGCCAGTGCAAGAGTGATAGTCAATGACTGGATATGGAAAAAAAGTTCTAAAAATTGAATCTCGTATTTATGCGAAGAGCTCGATCATATACAAGTTGCGATGTAGTCCTGAAGCGATGAAGAGTTACTGTAAATAGTAAGAACCAATTTTTATAGAATGAATGCAGAAACTCAAGAACTTGAATTTCAGGTTAATAAAATTAGACGAGGCATAAAGGTAGAAGGAAAATGCAAGGAGGAGGGGGAGGAGCTTACTTAGTTTTACTGTTCAAGAATCTCTCCTCAAATTATTCATCTCAATAGGAATTGAATTTTAGCTGTTGTAATTGGGGAAAGAAAGAAAAAGGCGGTAAAAATATGGCAAGAGCTTGAATGAAGTAAATCAAATTTTATATGATAACAAGGAATACATAAGGTGCCTGTAGAGCAAATATCTAGTTTAAACATACCCTAGAGCTATAATAAGAAAATTCGCATCCTGGTGTTTCTTTTCTATCATATTACAAATACTGCAGATAGGGTTAATAAGGGGTTAGTATTGTGTTTTGAGTATGAAATTATAACGAGAGGGATATGGGTTACTTGATATTGGAAGAGGAAAAAAATAGAGAAGCTTGAAAATAGGAGCAAGGAGAGACCGGCATAGGAGATAAATATTATATATTGGTAAGAACTGAAATTCTGGTGATAGGAGCTGTTTTTAAAGCAGGGGAAAAAGGGCTAAAAGAATTGAACAAGGCTGGTATCGTATTAAGGTATCATAATATCATAGCACAATCTGTATTTTAGAAGTTGAGTTTACAAGAGAAGATACGATGTTGTAGAGTATTATAAGAGATTTACAAATCGTGACTGGGCAACTTATTAGGTTGGTTTACAGAATATTGAAAAAATAATACGGTATCATACCTACAATTTGGTCAAAATTCACCACCAGAATGAAGTCTTATTTCCCATTGGTCAATTATCATAAACCAAACCTATTGTAGTGTGTTATACCACGAATTTTGACTAAAATCAACAACTCTCTAGCCTCGTATGATACCGTACTGTAATCCTGGACCCTTGCATTATTCGGCGTCGCACTTAGCCATGCTGTGTTCGGAAGGGAATGGGCCCTAACCCAAGGCTCGCGTTGCATGTGCTTTGGTGGGGGCTGAGTCACGGTCTATGGAACACTTGTGTTTGGTCTACCACCTACGCTGCTCTTCTAACGATATAATAATATTATATAGATTCTCGCCCTCCGCCCCTTTTCCATCTTCCGTCCTTCTATCGGAGGCTTGGTCTTTGAAGACGCTTACTATTCCCCTTCTCGTCATGCCTTCTGCACCTCCTAGCGGTGCTCCAAGCTCTAAGGAGAAGAAGTACGACCGTCAGCTAAGGCTTTGGGGTGCAAACGGCCAGAACCGCCTCGAATGCGCACACATTGCCCTTTTTGGAGCTACAGCTACAGGCTGCGAAGTTCTGAAAAATCTTATTCTGCCAAGTAAGATATCTAATTGATTGTGAAGGAATTGTGTAGATGCGCAAGCTTGTTAACACACCACCTTCCAGGCGTTGGTCGCTTTACCGTTATCGACGATAAGCTAGTTGCGGAAGCGGACCTAGGTGTCAACTTCTTTCTTGACCAGGATAGTATTGGGAAGCCACGAGCAGAGAGGGCTGCTGCCTTGTTAGGGGAACTGAACCCAGACGTTGTAGGAGGGTTTAGAATTGATGTGAGCAACAAACTTGCATGAATGATACCTGCAGATACTCATATTATGGCAGAATCTGGAAAATATGCTCTCCAATACCCCAGAGCTCCTGGATCCCCGCACAACTGAGTTCACACACCTACTTCTGATGTCACCAGTTCCAACCCCTCTACTTTTGCAGCTGCCTGCCGAGATACCTACGTTCTTCGTTCATTCGCTCGGTTTCATTACCAGCATTCGTATATATGCTCCTACCCATACCATTATCGAAACACACCCCGATTCCTTGGTCGATCTTCGCTTGTTTAACCCGTGGTCAGAACTTTTGGAATTGGCATTGGAGGAGACAAGCACCCTCGACGTGCAGGAATCAGAGGGTGGAATGAGTGATTTTCAACATGGACACGTTCCATATGTGCTGTTGTTATTGAAATATCTGGAAGATTGGAAGCAGTCGCACGAGGGCCATCTGCCCAGAAGCTATTCGGAGAAAGCGCTTTTTAAATCAATGGTCATGGATAGGATGAGAACGAACGTTCCAGGTGGCAGCGAGGAGAATTATGAGGAAGCCATCGGCGCTGTCATGAAGAATCTACGAACAGCAGAGCTCTCAAGCGGGACAAAGGAAGTCCTGAATGACCCCAAATGCCAGGATATCACATCCCAGGTACGTTTCCGGAGCCCTTGAGCGGTGGATTGCTGCTTAGTTCGTGACAGGCGGATGAATTCTGGATCATTGCCCGAGCCGTGAAGTCTTTTGCGGACTCAAACAATGGATTATTGCCATTATCTGGGGCGATGCCTGATATGAAAGCCGAGAGCCGCGGATACATTGCTTTGCAGAACATGTGGGTTACTAACTCTCGATCTTTGTCCTCGTGTACTGAGCATTGGTTCCATAGATATCGCTCTAAGGCGCGTAGTGATGCTGCCGCCGTCGAACGGATGGTTTGGGATCACATGAACCGAGTGCAGCACCCAAAACGAAACCAGATAGATCGCGATGCGATTCAGTTGTTCTGTCGACACGCAAACTTCCTGCGGCGCTTGAATTACCGTTCTATTGCTGATGAATTTTCCGATTCTAATGAAGAGCATAAAAGAGCGGTTCTAGCTGCGCTTGGGGATTGGGGCGCAGAAGATTCACTAATTAACGACTATATCGCACTTAGGGCCTATCAAGAATTCTATACTAGTCATGGCCGAGCTCCTGGGGATACTAGTCACGAAAATTGTGAAGACGATTATCAGAAAATTAGGGGAATCATCTGCCAGTACCTTGAAGGTGTTGGTTACACTGAAAGTCTGCCGGGGAGATGTGAGAAGGTTGCGAAGGAGATTATACGAGCAGGAGGTGGGGAACTCCATGTTACTGCATCAATCGCAGGCGGAATCGTTGCCCAAGAAGTGATCAAGGTATGTTAACGTTAACATCTCTTCAGGCTGGTGCCGTATTGAGACTGATTACGACTGAAAAAGATTATCACGCGGCAATATATCCCGATCAATAATACCGTCATATTTGATGGCATTGCGAGTAGAACCCAGACGTTTGAGTTGTAATTCAAGCCCTTGGATAACACGAAACATTTGGGATATGTTTTGGCGTGTTGGTGGCACCCCGCTTCTAATGGGAGGGTGTGCGTCGGACTTGTTTATTGCGCACAGCTCACCTCCAGTGCGTTTAATATTTGTTCTTAGACTTAGTAAGAAAGTGAGGTAGATATCATCTATTCCTTAGACTGATTCTATAATTGGATCTGTTTGCTATTTGCCTCATTGTTTTTTCCATCCACTGGCTCGTCTCGTGGAAGTGTAATCCCCATTTGGGACAACAGGTTGCCTCCTGGGCCAGGGAGCCCACCTTGACCTTTGAAACTCTCAAGCATATTCTTTGCGAGCGCGTAGTCTATGTTGACCTCACCATCTCCATGGTCGCTCATATCCCCATCCCCTTCACTTCGAGCCTCTTGTATTTTAGCCATGCCTTTTCCCCGTTCGATGACCCCGGCTTCCTTGAGCTCTTCCTCAACTTTTGCCATCACCTCTTGAATCTTTGCTTCTTCATCTTCGTCCTCTCCCTCACCACCACCTCTAGGTTGAGTAGGCATGCCCATCATTTCGCGCATCATTCTTGAAAACTCAACTTCATCAAAACTAACCTCCTTGTCTTCATCACTGTCGTCCGACTCCTCGTTGTGACCGTCGTCGCTCCCATCACCGCTGTCGATGTCACCCACCTCTGCTCCCTCTGCTCCGGCGTCCTCGTCGCTTAGAAATGCCTCAAACCGCCTAACCATTTTCTTCAGTGTTTCCTCCGCCTGTTTATCCCCCCATCCACTTTCCACCTTCTTTGCTCCTCTCGAGCTACCTGAGGGATCGATACTTTGCCCTGAAAGATTCCTTTCTAACTCTTCATAGTTGATATCCAACCAATTCTCACCATCGATCCGTCGAGGCCATGATAAAATTTCCTCGTCCGTGGGTGGTGCTTTCTTCAGCAGTATATCTTTAACTCTCCTGACCATATTTTTCCTCGCCTCGGAAGAAACTTGTGGAGCAGTGTTGTCACTAATGAGCATTTCAAAACCACAAGTAAGCTTCATCCCGATCACATTCGCATTTGACATATCATGTGAGGCCTTAAACCCACCTCCGGACGGTGGTTCGAATTCCTGCGATTTGAGTTGAGCGTAGAGGACTTTGGAAAATTTGACGGATATCGTGACCATATCGCGAGGCGGGAAGTGGCTCATCGATATCAGTGACTTAAGAGATATCGGGTCGCGCAGGTAGAAGGCTTCTACAGCCGCGGCTATTGATTCTGGTGCCTCATGCAAGACCATTGCGCAGATTCGTGGGACGAGGGCCTCTGCGTAATGGAGATGCTCTTGTATTGCCTTTGGATATCTCCCGAGCCGGTAGAAAGCCTCTTCTTCTACTAAGTGAATCCGTTGGAGAAGGGCAGAGGAGTCTGAGACGAGGATTGAATAAGCTTCCTTAAGCGTGAGAGAGCACGCAGCGGGTTTCGGGCGGCCTATTGGAACCGGAGTGGTAGCCAAAGGAATTATGAGGAGGTTCGCATTATGTATCCAGACCTAGATATGTTAGTTCACGAAAGAACATAGTGGTAGTGTGGCTAGTACCCGATTACCAGCAATCTCAGGCTTGAGCCAACGTGGAAGGGTGCTTGCAGCCTCGATAAGCAGAAACTCGCCGTCGGTATCGTATACTCTACTAAGTGTGAGTAATCCATCAGAAAGATAGCAAAGCGGGAGCCGGACTGAAACCATAAATTGGGAATATCCCTTGTTAATTCCCTTAATATCCAGACGATCAGCCATTCATCATCCACCGAGTCCCCATACTCTGTTTTTCCGTGCAAGTACCACCCCACAGCTTTAGCTTCTGCAAGTTCTAGTTGAAAGCTGCCCCGTTGCCAGATATAGTCAGCCGTTACTTCCTTGACAAACTTCTCAGCCGTCTGCTTCACCTTCTCCAATTCCGCTCGAATCGCGGTTTGGTCCGAAGTTTGGTCGATGATGATTAGGGTGTATTCCACGCAGTCGTCTGGCAAGGTCCTCTGAGGGATCCCGTGAAATTGGCCAAAGCCGGGGGTGAATGGGTTTGTATTCGCCTCCATTTTTGCTTCTTTTGGTTGTTGATGAAATGAACAAGACTGTTAGTGTCGGGACCGTTTGGTATCATACTAATGTTCTAGATAAGGACTACGAGTGCGGCCAATAGATATATTCAGTCACGTGGGTCTGATAAGAAAGATTTGGTGCTCCTTTTAACAAGCCCACACCTAACCCTACGCAACAGGAACAACTTGAGTTACCCCTCCACCCCACCAACCTGACCAAACATTCACTTGCTGATTCCCTTGATCCAGCAGCCACCGACCACCCTCCATTGTTCCTATACCAGCACCGTTTTTCACCTCCACAACTACTTGTGCAAAATACAGGTCTAAAACACGATGTTGGATGTTCTTAGCTTTATTGAGGCAAGGGGTGGTAACCCGGAGGTGATTCGTGAATCCCAGAGGAAGAGATATGCACCTGTCGAAGCAGTTGACGAGGTTATCGCTTTGTATGAGGAAGGTCGTCTCGGTTTGTGCCCCGTCTGGTATCCTGTTTCTTTCTTTCTTTCTTTCTTTCTTTCTTTTTGAAATTTACCGGTTCTCTTTCGTAGCAAGATTTAATGTCGACACCAAGGGGCGCGAGATCAACAGGACGCAGAAGGAGATTGGTGCCAAGAAAAAGGTGCTCTCCTCTTGAAGTATTAGTCGCACTCGTAAGAGAGATTGCTGACTTGCGACACATAGGCCAAAGAAGACGCATCCTCCCTCTTAGGACAAAAAGCCGAGCTTGAGGCCGAAAGGAAAGACCTCGAGGGTATTGCTAAGGAGAAGGAGAAGCAATTGTACACCAAACTAGGCACAATCGGGAACCTTGTTCATGGCTCGGTTCCTGTGAGCAACAACGAGGACAACAACGAACTCATCAGGAAATGGACTCCAGAGGGGGTTACTGTTGAGAGGCGCGATTGTCTTTCCCACCACGATGTGCTTTTCCGCCTCGACGGATATGAGGCAGAGCGCGGCGTCAAGGTCGTGGGACATCGTGGGTACTTTTTAAAGCGATGGGGTGTATTCCTTAACCAAGCATTGATTAATTATGGATTGGAGTTCTTGGAATCAAAGGGATATTCGCCGCTTCAGACGCCACAGTTTATGCTCAAGGGTATGATGGCTAAGACTGCTCAACTAGAGCAATTTGATGATGAGTTGTACAAGGTATGTATTGTATCGTGTATGTGGATGAGTGGGCCCTACGGGGTATACCGGACAGTTTCTAACAGGTTTAAAACAGGTTGTAGATGGAGAGGAGAAGAACGACAAGTACTTGATTGCTACCTCCGAGCAGCCTATTTCCGCTCTTCATGCCGATGAATGGCTGCAGCAGAAGGAGCTCCCTATTAGATATGCAGGTTTTAGTTCGTGCTATCGTCGTGAGGCGGGAGCCCACGGAAAGGATGCTTGGGGTATTTTCCGAGTTCACCAGTTCGAGAAGGTATGGTGCAATCTCTTGCTTTGGGTAGCCTGCTGCTGACAAAAACTCATAGATTGAGCAATTCGTCATCACAGATCCTGAAAAGTCTTGGGAAGCATTCGACCAAATGATCAACTATTCTGAGGAATTCTACAAGTCCCTCAATATCCCTTACCGTGTCGTCGCTATCGTCTCTGGCGCGCTAAACAACGCTGCGGCAAAGAAGTATGATCTTGAGGCTTGGTTCCCTTTCCAGGGCGAATATAAGGAACTCGTTAGTTGCTCCAATTGCACAGATTATCAGTCACGTAACCTCGAGATAAGATACGGAACAAAAGCTCAGACGGACACGGTCAAGAAATATGTTCACTGTCTTAACTCCACCCTCTGTGCGACTGAGCGCGCTCTTTGCTGCATTATGGAGAACTACCAGACCCCTGAGGTATACAGTTAACGTCGGCCCTTGAAACATGGTTGAACGCTAACCTGACATATAGGGTATGACTGTCCCCATAGTCCTAAGGAAGTACATTCCAGGAGCTCCGGAGTTTATTCCATTTAGCAAGGAGTTAGCTTCGAATAGCACTTCAATGAGAAGGGGTAAACCAAATGCGTAGATAGTTAGAAAGGGCATAGCTATAGGGTAATAAACACCAAATATCCATTGCGGGAATGATCGGAATAGTAGACGTGAATTGAGGACTATCCGGCTGGTTTCTGGCCGTGAGCAAGAACCTGGGATGTGGTTCTGGGATTGCAAAATGTGAGTGACACAGTATTCGGGTGGGAGAGTTAAAAACGGGAAAACCTTTCATACTAGGAACTCTGAGTGAGACATAGCATTTTTATCTCGGATACCACAATTTTAAATGCAAGAGCAAAAACCTCTAAAAAATATAAAAATATAAACGGATAGCCGGTTCCCCTGTGATGCAAAAGCAAGTGTGACGTGCAACTATTTTTTATATAAATTCAGGCAGAGAGGCTTACAGAATACGATATATCCATCCAAAGGTTTACATAATTAATATGATACACTGAATCTGGAGGCAGAATTGGCATTTCTGTATAAGTCACAAGCTGTTGGTAAAGTATTAGAATCTATTTCATGGGCAAAATCTTGTACTTTAAATAAAAAAAATATTGGAGTTTATTACATCCAATTAAGATATTGTAATCAAGTAGGCAATGTTCAAAATATGAACACCAGGGGCACAAACTATTCTATGTGGAGAATACTGCGCGAGTGCAAGAGGGATTGTGAGGCACACTTAGTGAGGAGTATAGAGCAGATTTGGTAGAAGTTCTAGTTCTTAATTACTCCAAAACAGGTGGGCAGTTGTTACGGGGTAGCTTAACAGAGTAGGATTCCAAGTTAACTACATCAGCAAAAATAATACCTTGAGTTCTGTGCGTTCTGTGCGTCTGACGGACCTGACGCTGGAACGCTCATCGCGAGGCAGGACACAAGGTCAATCCGACATTGCGTTCTGACATGACGTTACCTGGCGCTGTCCGTCCTGACGCTATCAGGACACAGACCCCTACGTTCTGTGTGTCCTGACTGCGTCTGGTGCTTCTCTAATCAGTCCTGACGCTGCCTGATCCAGGACTCTCCCATCCTGATGCCCCCGGATCTTCAACTCTTCCTTCCTGACATGGCCTGATCTAAGACTCTTGTGCCCAGATGCTGGTTCCTTCTCACCGAATGTCAGGGCTTCGTGGCTCATACCACCTCACGTCGCCATGCTTTCTGCTCCTGCCTGCCTCATCCGGATCCCACGATCCTGATCTCTCCCTTTCTGACGCCTGGTCTGTTCTTCCTGATCTTAACCTCTATACATGCCGCATCCGGATCCAATCGTAACGCTATCAGACCTCGCCTTGTGATCTCTGACGCATCGTGAACCAAGTCTAATGCTATCCTGGTCCTAAGCCTAGAGGCTTTTCCTAACACTGTCACCATGAGTTTTACCGTATCCTGATCGCGTGGCTTTACTAATTCTACTTTGAATCCTGGAGTTGGTTTGATGTCCTCATAGTAATACTAAGCTCCTCCGGGTACTCTTCCCACATGTGAGAGCGACGACCGCATCCAAATATTTATTACAGCTATGCTACACTTTCTCAATCTCCTAACTGAACGTATTATTACTCCCACCTTGCCCCTGCTCCATATCCAACGGCTCGCTATGCACAGTCATCAGCAAAAATAATACCTTACATTCTGTGAATTCTGTGCATTCTGTGCCTCTGATGCACCTGACGCTGGAACGCAAATCAGGAATCAGGACGCAACCACCCTACCATAACATGTATCTAACACAACCTGACGCAGCACCTAATTCTCAGGATGCAACTTGATGCAGCACCTAATTCTCAGGACGTACCAGATGCAGCACGTAATACTCAGGACGCTATCTGACGCAGCACCCAATACTCAGAATCCCACTTGACGCCAGACTACATCTTCCTGAGATAAGCGAAGGGTTCCCCCTTTACTTTTCTGACCTGGGTCACAATAGATTTCATACCGTCAAACTATTAAATTTACTACTAGTAGTCTTCTATTGTTCTAATATACAGGCTAATTCACAGAGAAACACTAAGTTATAAGCAGCCTTTTGACACCTTCATCCTCTACCCGGGAAGCTGTAGCGCAATAGGGAATTGGCGCCTCAGGACATATCCTATACCACAGAGTAGCTGGCGTCGAGCCCAACAACACCCAGCAATCAGATCCAGAATTGGCCTAGCAGTTGTGGAGGAATCCGCCATTGAGTTCAGGCACCGGGCCTTTAGAGAGACCACTCTCAGAAGAGTTGGCAGATTCATGAGCTTTAATGCGAAAGAGACGTACCTTATACCACCGCGTAGCTGTGTAACGACCCTACAGATAAGTAGCTACAGTGGACTAGGCTCAAGCCCGTATGGTATACCGTATGGTAACCATATTGAGGATGGGCCAGTCTACTTAGTATACTACTGGTAGACATGAGTTGGTACAAGTGTCTACAAAGTGACTTGGTGACATAGGGTTAGGCAGGGTAACCTAGGTAGGCCAAAGTTACCCTACTAGGCAGGGAAAACTTCGGAGAGAATGTTCGCATAAAGCTTAGGACACATAGTAAACGTTGCACGGGTCTCCAGGGCAACATTATATGTGGTCGCGCAGACTGCTCAAGGTAATAAAGACATAACAGGGTGAAGTTACCCTACCTTAGTAACATGATGACCCTACCTTGGGGACCCAGTTACCCTACTGAGGTACCCTAGTTACCCTACCTTCACCGACAAAGTCATCTGCGGACTTAGGGGAAAGTTATCCCACTATAGTGGGGCTCTGAGATGTTCATAGGGCCGCTTCGTATGGTATGAAACAGACTATTGATGGAGCACATCAGCAAAAAAATTCATCTTGCGACCCATCTCTCCCCGCTCACCCTGTGGGCCGGACGTTCCAGGCGCTTATAACGTAAACTCGAGTTCTGGGTGCGTCCGCCCGAGTTTATTCCGTTCGGAAGTGAAAGGGCCGCCTCCAATGTCCCCGGATGCCACAGGCAGCGTCTGGATGTATTGGACGTGGCCCTTTTGCGTCCAGACGCCTTAGACCCCCCCCCCACAGAAACCTTCCCTCCAGCGCACAGCCTCTTCCTCCCTTTGCGCCTAAAGGCCACGTTCCCATGCTGCCGTTCTGCGGACGCCTTTCAACCGCAACCTCTGACATCCTGGCCCCCCCCCCAGACCTGCCGGCCCGCCAGCTTTCCTCCCATGATACCCTGTCTCCTTTAACTTCGTCACTAGCCTCCCTCTGAATCCGTTTCTCACCCGGAACCCGTCCA
>Ga0307510_10007941_pt1 | contig 12629 bp, 8 predicted proteins | sample 12_EM_MG_FD_207224 | JGI IMG/M metagenome (GOLD analysis project Ga0307510, IMG submission 207224) | Populus trichocarpa ectomycorrhiza microbial communities from riparian zone in the Pacific Northwest, United States - 12_EM | ecosystem: Host-associated > Plants > Roots > Unclassified | place... | reverse complement strand
CTGACTGGACAAGAAAAACCCGATATCAGTTACCACTGGTCTGAGCATTTAGCAACAGTGCTCTACAGAAGTAACTTGATTGTTTTACTGGAAGTTCTTTGCTTGTTATTTTTTAAGTTTTTTTGGTGTTGCGGTTGAACCGCCGTTTCACTTTTTTTAATTTTTTTTCGTGTTTTTTGATCGTTTTGATGTGCTGATGTCAAAAATAAATTTTAAAAAATGAAAGAAATATTATTTTGATGTATTTCCAAGTGAAAAACACTCTGAAATGAAATCTCTACCACACTTCAAATAAGCACTAATCTATCATTTATTTATCTGGTTTTGTTGATCAAATTTCTGATTTGAAGGTCTTGAAGACATCTTATTTGAAATATAATGTCTTTTGATTGGAATTCTTTCTCTAGGTAATTGGATCTATCACTGGGGTTAGGCTCTTTATTGATACGTTTCCTGAGATAGGACTTGGACCACGTTTGACTGTTGACATCCATAAAGGAGCTCTCACAGAAGGATTGCTGACATTTGCCATTGTTACTATCTCTCTTGGGCTTGCAAGAAAGATCCCTGGAAGTTTCTTCATGAAGACTTGGATCTCAAGTGTCTCGAAGTTATCTCTTCACATACTTGGCTCTGATCTAACGGGTGGTTGTATGAACCCAGCCTCTGTAAGTCATGTTCTCATCTTCTAGTTACAACATAATGCATGTATCTTAAGTTTGTTTAGCTTCAAGAAGGTTGGATAGTCCTGAACCTTTTTAAACTCTGTAGGTGATGGGATGGGCTTATGCCCGTGGAGATCATATAACCAAGGAGCATATACTCGTATATTGGCTTGCCCCAATAGAGGGAACTCTGCTGGCAGTATGGACATTTAAGTTGCTATTTCGTCCACAAAAACAAGATGAGAAAGAAAAGTTGAAGGGCAAAACAGAATGAAGAAACGCCCCTGAACTTTTCAGCTAAAATTGTGCTGTATGATCTCACCTGCAAGCCCCAAAGGGGGGCAATGCATGTAAATTCGAAGAAAGTCTCACTGAAGGAATTCAGTGTAACTACATTTCATTATATGTGAAATATCTGCTGCTTTTGTCTGTGAAATATCTGCTCCATTACTGTCTTCTCTCTAACTTGCTAGTCACAGCATCCAGGTTTATTCACCGTGAACTATTTTGAACCTTTAATTTCAAAAGTTGATAAATGGCATTAACACTGTTCAGCAGCAAATTTTTTCCTGCTTTCTGCGACGTAGACATTAACTCACCGCAGCTTGAGAAATGGCAAATAAAATGGATGTTCTAGACAAATACGGATAATAATTATCAAATAAGTTTAATGATTGTTATTGAAGACAGGTCGGTAGGATAACCCGACACCCATGAGCAAGTTTTTAAATTAAACAAGAAGAGAGTTTTTAAATTAGTTAAATAGACGTGATTTAATCCTTTCGAACAAAACATAGTTTGTTTTTTAAAAAAAAATAATTAAAATTATATTGTTTTAGATTAACACGGACAGGTTTTAATAACTTTGATTTGATGTTTCCTTGCCCTAAGAAATTGGTTCCAAAATATCACTTGTAATCGGTCATTCCAAGTCACAAGCACAAAATCCACCTTCGGTTGTTTAGTATTATTCCTCCGTTGGTGGAATCTAGTACTCAATTCGCTTGCAAACTTCTGTATTACAAGTTTTGCAACCCATATCTGCTCAGCAAAATGGTGTGAAAGGAGAAATGGAGGTGAGGGGACTAAAATTATGTTAATTTACATTACGAAAGGACACCATTTTATATGAATGTTTCCTCAGTTACATACTGTAAATCTAGCCATAGTGCATCAAGACTACCAAAGCTGGGCATGAAAGGGGGTAAATGAAACTCAGACAAAACTTTACTAGTAAACAAGTTGTGGTTCAAACTCTGCGAAATCAACAGATCCAGACTCGATTGGTGGCATTAGATATGCAGCCAAGAGCTCAGAAGCTAATGCTGCAATAAGGGGAATTCTCTTGAAGTTCTTGACAAAGGAATTGTCTTGGCTCTCATTAACAGCTATCAGCTTCTGGTTAATTTCCACCATTCTGTCCAACTTCCTCTTGAACTCTGGGTTCTCAACATCCAGCACAGCTGGGAAGATTCTAGCTGTTGTGCGGTTTGTCTGTATAATGAGAAACAATGCAATGATTATTGAAAATCTAGGACGTTAGAGTCACAAGTGCATATCCATTAGTCTAGGCTATAAATTCGATATCCCCTTCTCAAGGTCATCTAGGCAAGCGAAAGGAGAATTAACACTGCATCAAATGAAACATAACATTGGGGTAATTGGGAACCATGCGAAGCGATACAATACCATTCGAAGGAAGATTGCATATCATCAATAATTCAGTATGGATATGGAAGTAGATGACAAAAAAATACTCAGATTAGAACTATGTGCAAAGCAGACAGGTATAAACCATTAGCCTCACCTCAATAATCACATGCATGTCAAATTCTTTGGTATTGAGCCCAATGCCTTCATAGAAAGCAGTTCGCTGGCAATCGTTAAGGTACATTGTCACATATACCTGCAAAATCAATTCTCTAAGATGTAAGAAGAGAGGAAAAAGACATGAGATAATCCTTGCATTAGTCTCAAGTTTCAAGGCCAGTACTTTGGTTGAATGGTTAACACGCAACCCAATTATTAAACCTAGAACAATTGTAGGCACACTAGATGGGATTGCCTGATTGTATTTGGATAAGATTTTTCAATAATATCAAGTGACCAATGGTTCATTGCACACACATAAGCATTTACAGAAACATTACAGATAATCTAAATATGGTATGAAAATGCATCTGGTGTAAGAAAGTTACCGATAGGCAAAAGAAACGTGACCACAGCTTTGCCTTCCAATCGTTGAGGAATTGAGGCTGTGCTTTCATCAATGCGGAGAAGAAATCACCATGTCTGTTCTCATCCTGGCACCAGTTCTCAAAGTACTTGAAAATAGGATAACACTGGTAGTCAGGATTTTCCATGAGATGTCTGTAAATTGTTATGTATCTCCAGTACCCAATTTTCTCAGACAAATATGTAGCATAGAAAATGAACTTTGGCTTGAAAAATGTGTATTTCCTAGCCTTTGTTAGGAACCCCAAGTCCAAGGCCAGATTGAAATCAGACAAACCCTTGTTCAAAAATCTGCATGCAACACCAAAAAAAGTCAATTGTATATACAAAGGTTCGATCATTCTTGAAAAGTGATTCACATGTGAGAAAAAGAAGGCCAATATTTTCACACACCCAGCATGCCTGGCTTCATCCCTGGACATGAGGGAGAAAATCTCTGCTACCACTGGATTGGTTTTCTACAGCATCAATTGTTAAGATTAGTTAGTTAATGATAGAAAAAAAGGAATTAAATTTCACTAAACACAAGAAAACAAGCAAGAAATTAAAGTGATCTTAGAGGAATACCTTGAGTCTCCTTCCAAGCTCTTTGTAGAGAAGGAAGCCAGAGAACTCAGCAGTGCAAGACCTCTCCAAGAACTCAACAAAAATCTGTCTCAATGGTCCTTGCATCTTGTCAGCTGCTTCCTTGAACTCCTTGTTTCTCACAAAGTGAGTCTGGTTGTAGTCAGTCTTGAATTCTTGCAGAAGTGCTTCAAACTCAGACTGGTTCAAGTTCTTGTTAATGTCAGTATTGAAAAGGGTCTCCATTTCATCAAAATCAGTGGTGTAGAACCTAGGTGCCAAAAGGGTCTCTTTGATTTCACCTTTGTTACCTTTCTTCTTTGGCTTTGGACTTCTTGTTGTCTGTGCAGTAGCTGACATCTTGATGGTACTGAATTTGGGGTACGAGAAACTTCTTGGGTTTCCAAATTTCGGTGTGGAGCTAAATTTGGAGATGGGTTTTACTAAAGCCATCTCTGCAGCCATTTTTTCTTGGAGAAAGGTTCTTGCTTTGAAGTGGCAACGGTGGTGGAAAGCAACGAGCTTTCAAGCGGGGAAAGCAGAGACTAGAAGAACAAGGATAGGACATGTGATTTCTAATTGGTTGACAGGAGATTCAATCTCATCCAACGAAATCTATGAATCTAAATGGGAACTTGACACGTGTCATATTCTTACAGGCCTATTTGAGTGGTTATGATAACTGTGATAATGCCATTTGTACCATGGCTTGTGGTCTGTATTTCACCACATAAAATTCTTATTAACGAGTTCCATTGATTTTTTTCCCTCTTTCCTTTATGTTTACTTGGTAGTTAAACAGTTATCAACCAAGCTCTAGGCCCATTATTGGTTTGCTTGCTTTTGCTTGTGGCAATGCGGTAGCTTTGGAACCTTTAAAAATGGATTTTCAAGTTGGGAAAATGTGAAATCAAATGAGAAACTGAAATCTTATTCCCCGCCCCTCGTTTTGATTTTAACTCATCCAACTCATGATCTAATTTTAAACCCAACTCGCGACCTAGTATTAAACCAGATCGTGTCTTATAACTAGGATTAAAATTACTACTATGATCTCAGCTTCTTTAGTTCAGACATGCAGGGCTCGTGCTCACGAAGAGAGGAAGAGTGAAGGAATCATACTACAACTTCTAGAAATGAGAACTTTGGTTCCAAACCTCTACAACTCGTAAAATCCAATCTGTCTTCACAAAAAAGAAAAGAGAGAAAACAAGCCTATCTGGAAAAAAGAAAGATCTTAACAATTTTACCTTCACAGATAACTCACTACCTCTACAACTCGTAAAATCCAATCTGTCTTCACAAAAAAGAAAAGAGAGAAAACAAGCCTATCTGGAAAAAAGAAAGATCTTAACAATTTTACCTTCACAGATAACTCACTCGTCTGTAGGTATCTGGATTATTACAAAATGTCACCTTTACAACTTGCAACAACACATAAGTCGGTATTTTTTTAATGAACAGATGAAAGTGTACGATCAGTTTCTGTTCTTTTTTCCAGCAAAAGCAGCATTGATAAGCTAGCATTCAACCTTTATGAAATTACAGCCCTTCGAAGCCCGGCAGCTACCAACTAGTGCAATCACAGGAACAAGCTATCCTTCGTATATGATTCAAAATATTTAAGCAAAAGATATTCTGCAGCAAAACCTGTAGAAGAACAAGTAATGTAGTTGGTAGAGAAAAGAAGAATGGAGCATTTGTATGATTATCAATAAACTCGGCGAGTAACAGAGTAAGAAAGAATCTAAGAAGTTCAAATTTGCTTCACCCAATTTCCCACATGGAATTTGGAATAATTCTTTTGTGAATCAAGTTATAATGTGGATGCACAGAAATCATTATCAAATCCCAATCTTCTGTATATGATATTACGATGATGAGTTACTTCATTCAGATAAGTGCACAATCATGATGCATATCCCGCTAAAGTTCAATCGATTCATTTCAATGCACCGGTGGCAAAAAAGGTCAGCACAAACCTCTATACTTGAAGATCTGGTGCTGTGGTTTGATGACAATTATGATTGTTATTAGTTCCCTTGGCCAGGTTTGTCCCATCTTCAACGGTAGATTTCTTGATTAATACTCCATCTTCAGCAATAGAGCTTTGCAAAGATTCTATCACTCCGTTATCAGCAATGGAACTTTGAGCAGGTTCTCCAGCTCCATCTCCAGCAATGGAAATTTGAACTGATTCTCTTGAACTTCTAGCAGATTCCCTCACTCCATCAAAGGCATCTGGACCTTGTACAGATTCTATTGAACCATCTCCAACAATAGAGGTTTGCACCGATCCTTTCAAATCTAGTTCACCGTGAGAGAATGGGTCCATGCCTGGCCTTCCATCTTCCTCCATCTTTAAATTATCATCAGAATCATCATCGTAATCTAAATCTCGCAAAATTTCTGGAAGGGAATAGTTACTAGCTCCTGCAACCTTAGCTCCCATTTCAATGTCGATTTTCTCCTTTGAGCTAACCAGATTATCTCCAAGATTTAGCGTCAGAGAGCCGACTGCCATATATTCATCTTCATCCACGAATGATCGAAATTTATTCATTGAAGGTGGAATCTTGGAGAAAAAGATTTCTCTAATATTTCTTATTACTCCCCTATTATATGGATTCTCCTTCTTATCATACCTGTAGCGGAAATTCTCATACGTAGTCTGTATAAGGAAAAAGACCAGAAATGTCAAATAAGATTTTAAAGAGTAACTAGTTGGCCCAGTTTATTTTTGGATAAAAGTGTCACCTGGTTTGTGCTAATCAGATAGGAATGGAAAGCTGTGAGGCCACCAACAAACCAGACAGCTATGAAGCAGTAGACTATGAGAAAATCAGCGAGTACATCATGTGATATAGCTTCCCATACATTTGACTTCCCATCAAGAATGAAGACCCAACTAAACCCGAAAACAAATAAGCACAAGATGGTTGCTGTCGATATAAACATGAAGAAGAACCGATAGTTACGCTGCAAACCAGATCAAGACATGATAATACAGTAAGTTCCCCACAGAAAGGTAACAGTGTGCGATACAATCATATTACGAACTGTATGAATCGATGAGGGTTGTTTTGCTTATTCACAGAAATTGAGATCACAAATAATTAATCTTGTTTTTCTTCCCTGGCTTACTAATTGAAGTCTGCGCCATTTCTCCATTGAAAACATATAGCCCAAAAGTGTAAAGGACATCCGTGCCTCTCGATTGTACTTTAACTTAGTGAAGTCAGGATTTTAATTGGTAAGCTGTCACTGTGATTTTTGCAAGATTACTGCTAAAATGCCACAGAATTGGCAACATGCATGGTATGGATACCAACAATAAATCATGTCATTCCTAACATTTCAACGTCCAAAACTTTTCCAGAATAAGAGACCAAACTTTGCCTAAATAGTCCAAAACAATGATCAGTATTCAATAAGAAATTATGGTATCAAGAATTCAATTGATGTAAGAGTGTACATCAAGGATCTTTATTTCTTTCTTTCCAATAAAAGGAGAAAAAGAATGACATCAAACTACTATTTGAAAGTAAATGCAGCATAATTTGGATGAGAGCAAATATCCATGGAAGAAATCATGAAAACATCACAAAATTTAAAGCAGCTAAAATTCATACAACTTTTTGGTGACCAGATATGCCTACCCTTTTAAGTAGACATCTCACAACAGGTTGCAAATGGATGCAATAAGACCAGATTTGAGCACATCCAAATTTTGGCACTAAAACTATAGGAAAGGTCTAGATGCAGTGTTAATAGAGTTACTAGGGCAATCAGGGAGCACCAAGTTCAATAGAAAAGGATCCAGTATATCTGATGAAGAGCAAATAAGCAATGAGAATGACAAGATATGTTATTCATTCCCATGATAGTATTCCCATAACTGTACTTGTTAATGATTTCCATGACATATCTGTTTAATTGAAACAAAAGAGGAAAATTTTCAAATTATTATTCAATGCTTAATAAATCTTCTTTCCAGAACATGCAGGCTATCTCCAAAAAAGTTGAATTTGTTGCTTGTCCCACAAAAAAATAGTGTTATCTAAATTTATTTGTTTGGAAAAAATAAAATTGCATCACAAGGAACTTGAACTTACTATTCCAATACACTGACCAACCCATGGACAGTGATGATCAAATCTCTGAACACAGTTGTTGCAAATTGAACAATGAGAAGCACGGGGAGGACGATAAAGCAAACAGGTGTCGCAGTACTTAACTTTAACTGCGTGGCCATTTACCATCACATCTTTTGTCCGAGGTAATCTCAAATAGGGGGTTCTCCCATTGACCCATTCCATTGATGGGGTTACGTCACCTGTTTCATCTGACTCAGGAGGCTTTGTGTTTCTACGGACTATTCCAGGATCCCGAGAAGATGTTAAGAAGAGAAACAATAAATCCTACAGAAAAAGTTTACTTTATTATTAAATTTTTCATTATATGCAAGAGGTGGTTTTGCACAGAAATTACTGAAACACTTGTCAGAAATTTGACTGCCTATCTACTAATGGAAACTATAATGTCAGACAACTTTCACTTGGTAGTCATTTAACAACAAATCTTTCTGAAAATTTTTAGTAAGTTGAAAAACTCACATCATAAGCTGCAAAAGAAAAATCCCATAAAGAAGCCAAAATAAAAGCCAAATCCCATAATTATTGCATTTCATTCAATTGCTGTGCTTCCATTAAGAACAAGTAAATTGCAACTCTGCCTATTGTTAGCACTGCTTGAAGCCAAGTTGAAAATGAAATACTTACTAATACAGTAAGGATCGAGCCCACGAAAAATACAGGATACCACCGAGCTGGATTTTTGGTACCTTTGTCCAAAATCTTGTTATAGACTTTTATACAAAAACCAATAGCAGGGGCAGCAATAAGAAGCATTGATAGAAAAATCGACGCCACATCAGGACCAAAGATCAATCTCCCGCCACAGAAAAATCTCTGATGAAACCAAGACAAAAAACAACTAAAGCTCATCAATGCTACAATTCCATAAAAGGAAACAATATTCAAGATTTTAAAAAAAAAAACTGTCATGAGGATGTGTGCATTTCAAATGCAACATGATAAATACTCAGCAAATTCGCAAGTTGATCAAGTGAATCAAGAAATGGTCAGCTGAAACTTCACAAGGAATCCAAGACCAAACTAAGTAACTAACTGATATACTGATAAAGAACAATGAACCAGAGGAATATTTTCTTAAATTGATTAAAAAATTTTGGAATGTTGGAGAACTCTAACCAGAAACCGAACAAACTTCTTGCCGCTAATCACGCATCAAAATTGCAGGGTGAAATTATTTACAAAATCCAACCAAGTTCAACACAACAAGAAACGACTTCATGAACCAATTTCAATTATGACCAAACAAAATTAAAAGTTTTTACCGCTTCAAAATCTACCAGTCCAGAATGCATCTAATTTCATCAAACATAACAATTAAGATCAAAGACATTCATTTCCACATTGAAATATTGAACACAACGAAGTCAACCTCCATCCACGATCAACAAAATGAAATTGCTAATAAAAAATCCAAATTTCCAAGTTGCACCACACACATCCAAAACAAAGAGAATAATCAAAACCCAATTCAGCGAATGATCAAACAACCCCATTACACAGATCAAAAAACAAACTTGACAAAGAGAGAGAGAGAAACACTAACATTGCTTCCTCTCCAAACTTGATATAGCCTCTTCGGCTTATAACCCTTGTCCATCCCTCCATTCTCCCCGCCGCCTCCTCGTCCTTCTCCTCTAGCAGGAGAAGCAGCAGTAGAAGAAGAAGAACCCAAATTTGGATTCATATTAACCAACCTCTAAACAAACACACACACACTCCCTTCTTTTTTTCTATCCACACATACCACAGCCAAAAAGATCCAATCTTTCTTTCCTTCTTGGAAATGTAATAGAAACCCAAGATTTGCAAATACTAATGGAGTGGAAATGTGAAAGAGGGAGAGAGAAAAGGAAGGTGGAGAGGTTTTTGGATCAAAAACCAGGTGCTGCTTCTTGCTTAACCAAGAGTTTCTCTCTCTCTCTCTCTCTCTCTCTCTCTCTGTTATTCTTTTTTTCCTTTTCTGTTTTTTTTTTTTTTTTTGAGGAGGTGGTGATTATACCAAGACAAAGATTCTCTTATTAATTCTTGTAAGGATTAAAACTTTAGTTTAACACCACTATTGGGGTTTGTTTGATTCTTTCTCTGTCTAGACAAACTCTGTTACAGATAGAGGATGGGATAGAGAGACGCTGGCAACGATGAGTTCGGGGCGGATGTTTCAATTTCTCGCGGCTTTTCCGCCAGTATTATTGTTTATTTATTTAATTATTATACGTGTATGCCTTATTATTATTTTCTTTTCTTATTTAAATTAATTTTTATGTTCGTCATTTTATATAGGTTTTTTTTAAAAAAAAAAAACAATACGAGGACTAGTTTTAATGGAGGAATTATAGAGTATGCCGTGAAATGTACCTTTTTCTTTTTCTTTTTAACCATAAAATCTATAAATAAATCACGTGGAAGGTATATAGAGCGTAAAAATAAAATTTATTTATGATTGAAAATATATGTATAATAATAAAAAAATATGTTTAAAATTATATTATAATTGCTTACGTTTATTCTGTGATTCTAAGATTTTCTAAGCCATTTAATAAATTTTCATTTTAATATATTGAAATTATTATTTTTAAATTTCATATTTAAAAATATTTTCATACTGCTTTTATATATCACAGCTAAATTCATCAAATGAATCCATTACAAACAGGTTATGTGTGCTAAGATTATTAGAAATTGACTTAATTAATAAAAAAAAGTATGTATTTTTAGATTAACATGGATGTTCGAGGCAGCTTGCATGTATCTCGACTAATCTTAAGAGTTCTGAAGTTAACGATCATGTAAGTCTCAAGTAGTCATGAGATTTGTGAAACTCAAACTAGTAATTTTTAAAAAACAAATCTAGAATCTGATTAATTGAGTTATATCCTTTAAGATTGCCTTTTGTTTTTAAATATTGAGGTAAGCCTCATGCCTAATAATAAAAAAGAAAAATATTTTCATAAATCTTAAATTTTAGTAATTCAATTTTCTTTTTCTTTTTTAAAAAAAAGGTTGGCTATCTATTAAACCGAATGAATTGACTCACCATATACAACATAAATAATAAAAGAATTCCTTTCATAACCCTTTTATTTAATATTGGTTTTCAGCTAAGAAAAAATATTATCAATAAACTAATTAGATTTTATTTCAATTATTATTATTATTGAATAATCTAATAAAAAAATTTGATGGGCTAGCAAGAGGACGAGAGGAGTGTCCAGCCATGTTCAACGTCAACCAACGTGATGGCACAACATCTTCTTGCAAATTTGAAGTGGTCTACACGCATTTCTTTGTTTGTCCCTGTCGTCTTTCCTTTTATTCATTTGATATTATTTTTTATTAATAATTAATTTTACAAATTCTAAAATTAATAATTTTATAAGTCTTAAGTGATCTAAGATTTGTGGAACTTCAACCAGTGATTTTTAGAGAACAAACTCAGGGTCTGATCAGTTAAGTTATACCCCGAGAATTAATTTGTTATTATTTTTTGTTCTTTATGTTTGCCTTTAATTTAACTTTCTATTGAATGTTTTGTTGTTGATTGTGTTCTATCTTTTGTTCTGTTTTAATAAATTTGTTTAAATTGTAGCAGTTGGCACGTAATTTAACAAGGCAAGGATATATTTGTTTATCCAATTCGTGCAACAAACAACGTGTTAAGAATTTATGAATTGGAAACTCATTTAATAAAATATTAATGATTAAAAATATATGTTCATATTTCTTGATTTTCTAGGTTTAAGTTTTAAATTTATTAAATTCCTTATCGTTGAAGAAAAATCACTGGTATATGGTAAGAATAAGAGAAGTGGGAACAGGGAGTTGAAGTAACTGAAAGCAAATGTTTTTAATTTAGCAAAAGTTTGATTTTTTTTATTTAAAATTGTTTTTTTATGTTTTTTTTGTTTGCTAGTGTTAAATATTATTTTTTTAAAATAAAAAAAATTATTTTAATATATTTTTAAACACAAAAAAATACTTTAAAAAATAATATCTACAATAATACCAAAAACAAAATACAACACTTACTTTTGGCAAGACTTTTAGCCTTGCCAAGAAGGGATACACATTTTAAAGAGCCTAGAAATTACTGAGAAGACAAATGGAAGGCTTCTGTTTAGACTTGTCTGCACAAGCCGAAACAAGGTATCAACAGGGTTTGTTTGTCAGCTTATCGTTGATAATGCCGTGAGGCAATTTCTTTCAACAAGCCTCTCATCTCATGGGCTCAAAAAGGCCAGACAAAACCTGCCATTCTAGGGTTCCAGCTTTACTGCTTATCATCGAGAGATACCAATGCTACCATCTGGCTTTAAATCTTAGCCGGCCATTCTTTTTGTTGCTACGTGTGTCTAGAATAGAGCTGGCAAAATCACTGTCAAGTGTTTACCCCCACATTTGTTTTGTAACAATTAACAAAGATTTTATATGTAAAGAACTCGTAAGATTATGCATAAGTTTATCACAATTGAACAGAAAGATTTGTTGGAAAATCACTACACAAGTCATATTAGCGTGAACGAAAACTGTCTGGTTGGTTGATGCGGTGGATCTTGATTTATTAGTGATTGCTCCAATGAGTTCTGCTAGTGTGTTTGGTTTGATCCACATCTTGCATTGGTTAACAGTTGCTTTTGGTTAGTGTATTAGGACAGAGACAGAAACATAAAATAATTTTGTTTTAATGACAGTTTTGAAGTGAATTTCCAACAATAATCTAAACCAGCCATTGCAGCATTTGCAAAGTCTAATGCAGAGTATATTCACGGACCAACCTCTACTCTTCCCATAATGACTGCCCAGTTCACTATTTACACTCTAATCTACTTTATTCATAAGAACAATTTGTACACCAGATATAAAAACATCTCAAAAATTGAGTCTGGAAAACAAAACAACAAAAAACCAAGCAAATTGCTGTTCAGTTCTTCTATGTTCTAAGCCATCCGACTTGCCGAAAAACACCTCCATTTCAACTTTTTGTTTTTGTACACATGGAATAGATTGAATT
>Ga0307510_10007940_pt1 | contig 12629 bp, 4 predicted proteins | sample 12_EM_MG_FD_207224 | JGI IMG/M metagenome (GOLD analysis project Ga0307510, IMG submission 207224) | Populus trichocarpa ectomycorrhiza microbial communities from riparian zone in the Pacific Northwest, United States - 12_EM | ecosystem: Host-associated > Plants > Roots > Unclassified | place... | reverse complement strand
TTTTTTTTTAAAAAGTCTCATTAATCCTAATTTATTCTTATATTTTAGATTATCTTCCAATCTATCATTTTAATACACACACCCAAATTAATGGAAAAACTCATTTAAAAATCTGAACCCAACTAATTTATTAAAAAAAGTAAATTCGAAGAAAAAGAATCACATGTCGGTATTTTCATCTCTTTGGATGAGAAATTTGACAGAATGATAGATTAGAGAATGATTCTAAATTAACGGATAAATTGGAAGCAATTAGATTTGAAAAAAAGGATTCAACACTAAAAATAAAATATAAACATATGTCAAGCAATTATCTTCCCAAAAAAGAATTTACTGTAAATTGATTTTACATAGTTGATATCCAGAATATTATGTTTTTAACACTTAGCTATATTTAGGCTTTCCGAACAGTGTTTTATAAAAATTATTTTTTTATATATTTTTAAATTATTTTAATATGTTATAATTAAAAATAATTTTTTTTTAAAAAATATTTCCATTTACCCTGAGCAAAATCAACATACCACGTCACCAGTTAAGCCTTCAAGAACATTAACCACATATATTTTTCTCCTTACAAATGTTAGTTTATATATAACAGACGTACGGGTGGGATTCAGTAAATATTAAGTAAGGAAGTAAAAACAACGCTGTTTATTTTTTCGTTTTATTTTAATTTATTTATTTGTTAATGTTAAAAATAATTTTTTTTTTTAAAAAATATATTTTTAATATAAAATCTATTTTAAAAAACAATAATTAACTAAAGGTTGGAGACTTTGACTTTATGTTTTGTAACTCAATTCCTAGTTTGGATTTATGGAGGCTACCGTCTAAAAGTCTATATTTCTTTTTTTTCTGTTCTCTTACCTGAACGACCGGATTTCTATAAGACTCTTCCTCTCCCCCTCATCTGCTTCTGCCTGCATTACAACTTGCTTTGATCTATCCATTTCTGCTACTGCCATTAGCCAACACCAACCGACTAAGGTGATCTAGAGCCATTTATTTGCTTATCTTTTTTATTGCCAATAAACTGTTGCACAATGGAGATACAAAGAAAAGTCATGAACTTGTATTTCAACAACGGCTTAAACAACAAAGTCGGAATCTTTATTTTTCCTTTTTAGTTTTGTGTCTTTTCAGCAATCAAAGGAACAAGAAAGAAAGTTTCTTGCTTCTCAATCCTTTGTTTAATGATGTTGAACTAGTAAGCTAGATGATTAGACAGTAGGGTAGGGCTGACATTATTATTTCCTGCTGGCTTTAGAATCTCTTGGATGAAGAGTCTTGTTATCAAGGGCTTAAATTGTGCAAATCCCATGTACAAGTTTAACTCATAAGTTCTGATCCATGTTTTTAGTTCAATCCCATAATGGAGTCATCTGGTTCAGCTCAATGAACATCACCACGTTCATTTGATTCAAGTTTTGTTCTTTATGTTTTCTCTTTATTTCTCGTTTTGGTTGTTCAAAGACCATTGTCTTAGTGCCCTTGTTTGAATTTGTTGTGCTTATTTACTCATGCACTTTGAAGATATTTGTGTTCAAGGAATCTGATTTGGGTCTGCTTCAAGTGCTTTTTAGGTCTTTTAATTCATACAAATATTTTTCTCAGTATTTTGCTTAAAACGTTTATGGAAGACTGTCAAGTTATTGAGACGCCATGGTCATTTGGATGCTTTAGAAATTGGAATCTGCCAAATAACTCAATCGTTTTTTTGGGTTCAATTATTGGTTTGCCAACAGTTTTATACTTCAATTTAATACCTTCAGAATACTAAAACTGGAAGAGTATTTTATAGTTTTCAGATTCTCAGTAAGGAATATTCTTACTGGTGTCTAAATGTGATCAGGATCTTCTTTGAAAATTTGAATGCCTGTTATGGAAAATGCATTACAGTATTTCCTGTAATTTGCTTTGCTGGTAGTTTGGGCACTCATATTTAAGTCCTTTCGGTACCAGATTCTTTTTTCTATGGCAAAAAGCTTGCATTTCGTATTCATTGTTTACCTTCTATAAAGTATGAGAAACTGTGAGAATGTGCTATCTGTTTGCATGCGCATAACATATTGATTAAGAGGGGAAAAAAGAACATTTGCAATATGATTGTCGTTGCCATCATCATTTGACTGACAAATGACTCCATACCTTTGTCTTTTCAATCTGTCAGGAAATAACTATCAAGTTTTGATTGTGCAAGAATAGGCTTACGTGAATGGGATTTCATAATGATTCATGATTTAATTTTTTGCAGGGCTGGGACTTGATTTTGGTGGAGGCATTTGTCCATCCTAACAATCTGCTGATGAGTTGTTTTTCTTCTTTTTGCAAAAGGAAGGGAGTTTCCAGAGCTACACAAACCACAGAAGTTGATGATGGTATGCAACTGAATAGACTAATTGTTGTCTCTGTTAAAGAGAAAATATTCGTTAACTGACACTCTTCCTTTTATTATGATGGTCTGAGAATTTACTGAATCAATTTCTCTCAGGCCTATTTCTATGACCAAAAAGTTTCTGAGGTGAAATAGCAGTCGTCACATAAGCTGCGCACAGCACGATTCTCTGACTTGCTTTTCCTTCTTGTTTTTTTCCCTCTCCTTTTCTTCTTCGGCAAAATGGGCACTTTCTCAATCACACACAAAGCTCAGTGCTCATATTAATTTTTTTTATCCTATGTACTATGAAAAAACTTATGATGGATTTATATGGTACAGAGGTTTCATGGGCACAGAACACTTGCTCTTACACTTACAGGGAATTGCGAATGGCCACTGACAATTTTAATCCAGCCAATAAAGTTGGAGAGGGAGGTTTTGGCTCTGTTTACAAGGTGATTTTACATGCTTATGGCTTTGTAAACAACCTCTTAGGGGATTCTGAGGGTTTTAATGCGTTGCTATTAAATTGCTCCTTGATCTGAATTCCAGTGATTTAATGGACAGGGAATGCTCAAAGATGGCACCATGGCTGCCGTAAAGGTACTGTCAGCTGAATCAAGGCAAGGTTTAAAGGAGTTCTTGACAGAAATAAAAGTGATTGCAGATATAGAGCACAACAACCTGGTTAAATTGTATGGTTATTGTGCAGAGGGAAACCATAGGATTTTGGTCTATGGCTATCTTAAGAATAACAGCCTTGCACAAACACTTCTTGGTAAGCCCACCATTCATTCATGATTTTTGTTTGCAAACAGCTCATGTTATAAATTTCCTTCATCTTTTAGGTGGAGGCCATAGCAATATCCAATTCAATTGGCCTACAAGGCGCAAAATATGCATTGGAGTTGCACGAGGGCTTGCATTCCTTCACGAGGAAGTCCAGCCACATATTGTTCATAGGGATATTAAAGCAAGTAATGTTCTCCTTGATGATGAACTCGAACCCAAGATTTCAGACTTTGGTCTTGCAAAACTTTTCCCAGCCAACCTGACTCATATTAGCACAAACGTTGCTGGAACTGCGTAAGTTCATAAACTCTGTTATACTTTCTTCTAACAGGTATTGTATTTGATTCTTTGTAAAATGACATGCAACTCCTAGAAGTTTGTTTTACTAGTGTTTAGCCTAATTGTTGCTTCTTAGTTGCCTTAACAAATAAGATGGATGGCCTCAACAATGTCATACTAGTGCATTTCCTCTCATATATTTCCCATGCTATATATCTCTGAGGTGGGTGTGATCATCTAACAATGGCCCATACCTTCCTTCATAAGTTGGGTGAACAGACTGTTATTAATCTTAATTTTTTATGCATTATGATTTAATTGAACAATTTAATATGCAGAAATTAAATTGAGACAAGCTACTGTGGAGCCTGCCAAAATATGTAGTATGCTTATCGAAAAGTGATAATATGAGACTTTGACGATATGGATTTGAGCCATAGCTAAATAGAATTTCTTTTTGCATATTTGACCAAATTGTCTGTGGAGCCATAGCTAAACAATTTCATGTTCTTGTTTCACATGTGCAGAGGATATCTGGCGCCAGAATATGCAATTCGAGGTCAGTTGACAAGGAAAGCTGATATTTACAGTTTTGGTGTTCTATTGTTGGAAATCGTTTGTGGGAGGTCCAACACAAATAGGCGATTTCCTCTAGAAGAGCAATATCTGGTTGAAAGGGTATGAGCCTTTTGAACTCACTACAATTTTGTCTTCAGTGCTTTTAAAGAAAATTCAGGTCTTATTCTTAATAGAATATTAAAGATAATTCTCTTTAACAAAGAGCAGAGTTTCTTTCCTTGATAGCTAATCATTACTGAGTACATACAAGTTAAATTGCTTCAATCTGACTACTCACAAGCTGGGTTATCGATTCCTGCATCTAACATTTATTTCAGTTATGCTGTATTTTCCTAAAGTGATACATCTTTGTAGGCTGCATTTGCATTGGCTACACTCGGTTTCCTTTCTCTGGTGAGTTCATGTAAAAGGACCAACTCTTCATTTTCAAATGGTATGGAGTCTTAGAGTGCGCTCTTATTTTGTGCATATGACCATGATGTTTTCTTCATGGTGTTCCATGTGGGCTTTCTTGACTTGTGATGATATGGAGTACATTGGTGGTGTTCAGTAATTTCCTTGTAATATAGGAATCCATAGGATTAGAAGACAAAAACAGCTTTCAGTTTTAATTAGGTAGCCAATTCTTTTTCCAATGAGACAAATGTTACTTATGTTGAACTTCGTGTTGGGGGAGTGCTGTTCTGATGTCGTTTCTTATGCATTATTCTGTAGAATAACACTGCAAATGTATCTTTGCAGATCACTTCAAGTTGAAGCGTCAGCCATCAAAACCCTCTAGAATAAATGCTCATTTTTGCTCTATGTTGGATGGATCAATTGCCCATTTCAAACTAGAAACACCATTCCATCTTCAATCTACAATTCTACGTCTTGAACTTTGAGCTCTTTATTATTTTAGGGAGTCAGTATACAAGCATTATTTCTCATATGAAGCATCGGTCTTTCCTTTTCTGCCCTGCTCTAGTTTCATAACCCTTACTTCCCAATTCCTCATGTCAGTTAGAGCTGAATGGATTTTGCAATCGATTCCTAAAGCAGTTATTAGATCCTCTATAGATGTCTGTTTCCTAAAGCAGTTCGTTCTAGGTTTAAAAAAGAAAAAGAGGAGCAGTCAGCTCTTATTTAGCGATTCTTTCAGTAATCAATGGCTTTTCAGCTTAAATGGTGCAATAATCTTATTTCATTTCTCAAATCAAGTTTTAACGGGCTTCAAAGTAGTTGTCTTTTGAATTTGGCCACACAGAGATCTTGTTGAGTAAAGATGCAATCTGCAGGTATGGGATTTTTATCAGAATCTGGAGCTGGTTAATTTGGTGGACACATCGTTGGCTGGGGATTATGATGTCGAAGAGGCTTGCAATTACCTGAAGATAGGTCTTCTTTGCATCCAAGACGTGCCAAAGCAGCGTCCATCCATGTCTACTGTTGTCATGATGTTAATGGGTGAGATAGAAGTGAATGACAAGATATCAAGGCCTGGCTTGCTGTCTGAATTCACGAGTTTTAAAGGTGACAAAATGCCGAAACACGAAGGTGGAAAAGACCAGAATAACAAGTGGGAAATGAAGAATTCATCCTCGACTTCAGTCAAGGTCGAAAATTCATCTTCATCTTCATCATCAGGAGTGGACACTTCACACGCTACCATGACCTTCAGTTCTATATATGACCGGGGAAATTAACAGCATTCTCCAAGTCTTATTGTTGGGAGCAAATATGAGAGCCAGGTTTGCTTTCAAAAGAGATTTTTTGGTAGTGTTAACTTTTCTGGGAGTGAGAATCTCCGCGTAAATTCTTTTGTAAAAAAAGATGATTTTCTTTCCTCCCTTTTTTTTCTTAATAAAGAAGAGAAATATGAAGTGATCTGAAAAGATTTACTAACATTATCAGTGTCATATTATCACCATTTTTGTTGCTCTTTTCTTTTTTTTTTTCTTTGGGTCTAGAAAGAATGCAGGCATTAAGCAGAGCTCTTTATCACAGTAGACTTTCAGTCTTCTATTAGTGGGCGCTGGTCTGTAGCTTAGCTGAAGACTTTGGGAAATAGCTTGCAACAGTTAAGAATTATAATAGGCATACTATTTATAGTAGCCGGCCTCAGCTCCATCTTGTTGCTGCTGTGACTTGAGCATCTATCTATCCACTTAAGCAGGACTTGAATTTGTTGTTGTTCAATGTGGACAATATTCATAATATAAGCATGAATGCCAAGGAAAACGAATAAAACAAGAAGCGGCAAATGCAGCCTCCAAAACGAGGTGCATCTAAACAAAATATGAATCAAGGAGAAGATGATCCCAACTGCTGAGGGCTCTCGGTGATCTTTGGAATTGAGGTCTGGCGCCAAGGGATATTATCTGAAACTGATGAAATCCCACTTGAGACGATCATGAGCCTTTTCTTCCTTTCATGCTTCTCATAAAATGAATGATCTCCTGAGTCACAATAATATCATATGTAATCTGCCTCCCTGGAACAAAGCTGCTCTGAAACTTGGTGACCGAATTCGGCAATAGATTTTTGTGTCTGTTCACGAGGAGCTTAGTTCTTGAAGTTGACATTGCAGAGTCCAAGTGGACGAATTGGTGTAGAAGCTCTGGATTAGGACATTTTTGAATTAAGACCAGGTAAGTTTACTTGATGTCTACCAGAACCATCTATAATCTGACGAACATATTTGCAAACTGAGGGACCAACAACATGCCATTGAGATTGGTAGAAGAAAGGCTGGAACCCATCTCTGGACCAGGAGCTTTGAATGGTTTCATATCAAATAAAGATTTCTCCCTTTGACCAACACATTCAAGGATAATAAAAACATAAGCGTAATGAAAAAGATAAATAAGAAAGCTATTAAAATCAAAATTAAATTAGAAAAAACTAAAAGGGCTTAGCATCTCATCGTCGATAATACACTTATAGTTATGGATTGAAATGAAAAAATAACAGTTTTGCCCTTCTAAAAAAAGCCTTTCTCGTTATCATGTTGATTAGAAACACAAGACACTGTCTTCAAATTCTTTAGCATAATAAAATGACTTGTTTATCTTTAGAAGTAAAAAATTAATAAATTGACATCATCGGCTTTTTGTCCTTTTTACAGTCACGATAAAATAATTAAATTACTTCTAAAAATATTATTATCAAGCTTTTTTTTTGTATTTTTATTTTATTTTTTTATAAATTAAGTTGATTTAGGTGCAATTTTGTATTTTAGTATATATAAAATATTATTAAAAAAAATAATTGGCATATACAATGTCGTTTGAACTCCAAACTCCACCTTTCACAGTGGTGTTGGTAGTGGTGCATCGAGTTCTTCCTAGCGGTATGGCTTCGACGAATTATTTTTCTTCTCCCTGCTCTTTTTTCTCTCCTTGCCTCAGGTTTCATGCCGGCCCTTCTAAAGATTAAATGTGTCATGTCAGTTTGTATTTATATCATTTTTTGTTCTCATTCTTTTGATTGTTATTTGTCTTTCTTTTAATGCTTTTCGTGTTTTATTTTGTTTTTCAATTCTGTCCTTTATCATTTGATTTTATTTAAAATTTTTTTATCTAATTTGGTCCTCATTATTTTTATTGCTTTTTGTCTTTTTATCATTTTCTTGATTTATTTTATTTTTCAATTTCACTTTTCATCATTTTATTTTATTTAATTTTTTATACCAGATTTAGTCCTATTTTTTTTAATTTTAATTTTTTTTTTAATTTTTTTTTTTAATTTCATCACTTAATTTCTTTTATGCTGTCAACGCTGTCATTTTAAGCTACCAAAAAGTGATTAGCTTGTGTCAAAGCACCAAAACTTATGCTGTGAAAGTAAACGATTTCAAGAAATCTGAGCTGGGCATTTATAAAGTTTATGAGGACGACTTCTTAGAAGATAAATTTTTGTTCTTTGATTTTGTAGATGTTGTCTCGTATTCGTATGAGCAAAAGCTATCCTTTCACAGTTACAGTAGTATTGAAATGATCCTCGCATTTGACTACTTGAGCATTCTTTCAGCTTTTCTGTGTCTGTTTTGTCCCCTGCAAGCAAAATCCATGAAGATATGGATCCAGTACTTGAAATTCTTGCACTCGTTTGAATTTTTGGCAAACAAAAACTGGGCAAGCTTCTCTTTTTATCAAAGCATATACATGGATAATTTTTTTTGTTATCTTTTACTTATTATCACATGTAAATAGACAAGTAATGTAGAGAGATTATGGAGGCTGGCTTGATCTTCGAAGAATATCGAGTAAAAACAATAAAAACAGGAACAAAAGGCTGATGAACAATTTCATCTTCTTCTGTAACATCTAAACCACAAAATCACAAAACATAGCACTCTGTACCCAATAATAAAACCCAACATCACAGCTAAATTGCTCCATTTTCGTGAATCTTTCAGGCCTCGCTGTCTGAGGAACCCACTTCCATAAAGTTTGCATTCCCCTTTATCATACTCTATGCACCTCATGTTGCCTTGCTCTCCTCCATATTCATTTATTAAAAAACATTCAAAGGGGTACTTGAATAAACTCAGATAGTGCATGAAAATCCAGTAACTAGGAATCTTATTCTTCGATATGAAGTAACCGGAGAAAAGAAAGAAGGATCCCATCAGTCCTGAAATCACTGACGTCCCCATTATGAAGTTAGGCACTAGTGCACTGAAACAAGCTACGAACGAATTCGACATCAAAATCACCATCCACACCACTAGAGAAAAGTACAGAAATCCATCAGTTGCCCTCCTCAATCCGACAAGCCAGTAAACAGGGGTAGAGTAGAGAAGAGCAACCATTAAAAGGAAAGGAAGAAAGATGAGGGTGTTTGATAGAACATAAGAAGAAACTCTATAAGCTCCTCTTGAGGTCTCTCTCGTCAGTATTCTTCTTTCTTGCAAAAAGATAGGCAGGCCTTCTGTTGTGGAAGATAGCAAGAAGGTGAGACTGAAGACAAAAAACCCGATTCGAGTCTGCAAAGCAACTTGCCCTGTTTTCTTTCCAACATTTAAGTATATGGTTCCAAGTATTAGTCCAGCGACCAGCGCTTGTATCACTCTTGTAGCAAATAGTTGCTTGGTTCTGAAAATGTTGCTGCAAAACCTTTGTCCTAGTATCAAAACCTCCCCCAATATAGAATTAGGATAGCAGAGAGGCTTTTCTTGATGATTGTTAAAGTTTGGGGTCCTCATGGTATGGCCTCCCTCATTTCTAGTCTCATGAGAGCATTCATTGGTGATTAACACTGCATTTTGCATTTCCAGGCTTTCTATGGCATCGATGGAAAACTCAAGCACGTTGACATGGAGAGGAATTTGATGACCAGAAAACTTCAGTCTTTCTTCAAGAGAATGCAATGAGCCATCATGGACAGCATATCCATTGGAAAGCAAAACAAAGCGATCAAACAGCTCGAGTATTCGAAAACCTGGTTGGTGGATGGTTAAAACAATGGTCTTACCTTGATTTACCACCATTGACTTGAGCAGAGTCGATACATGAAGAGCTGATGCTGAATCCAGACCTGAAGTTGGTTCATCAATGAAAACAACGGCAGGGTCATGGACTAAATCAACTCCAATCGAAACTCTACGCCTTTCGCCACCGGAAATGCCCCAATTTGATCCCTCACCTATCCTTGAATCTGCAATATGTTCCAGTCCAAGCTCCTTCAGTAGCCTTCTCACCCTATTAGCAGCCTCTTTTTTCCCTCCTGGAAGCCTTAAAAGTGCACTGTACAGTAGTGTTTCTTTAACTGTTAGAGATGGAAATAGAGAATCATCTTGAGTCACATACCCGGATATTCTCCGAAAATGTTTTTCTTTCATTGGCTGGCTATTTACCAGAACTTGACCAGACACCTTACATGAAGATATCTTTCCAGCAAGGATCTCTAGTAATGTGGTCTTCCCTGCTCCACTAGGACCAGCAATTGCGGTGATCTCTCCGGGCCTAGCTGCACAGCTCACGTCTCTCAGAATGAATTTTGGAACTCCTCTTGGAGTCTCTCCACAACAGATCCAGTTGAACTCATCAAATTTGCTGCATAACTTGTAGGACAATTTTTTGGTTTCTATTGTATACGAAGTTTTCTGGCCACCAGACACTGGTGCCTTCACTGGCAATTCCATTGAGAGGATAGAGGTCTAAAGAAAGTCCAAGCGGAAGAAGATGAAGATAGCATATGCAAGATATGCGAAGAAAAGACGGGAGATGAGCTAACTCACCAAACTGGGTGTTAGACACTAAGCTTGAAAAAAATGGCATGCATGGGCTTAGGCAGTTTACGCAATGGACTTAACTTGGTAGCGATTTCTATTTTCGTTCGGGGAAGTGGATTTCTGGTTGAGGTTTGGAGAGTTGGAGAGTTGCAAGAAAACTCAAGAATGGAAGAAAGAAAGAGCAAAAAATGTTGGTCATGAAGTATTTCAGGTGAGCTGATTATTGACTGTGTAAGGTTGGTGTAGGTGGCCTTACCATCTTCCCTACCCGAAATTGCCAGCTCCATATATTGGTTGTAAAATAATAAAAATGGCCTGAAAAATCGATGTGTAATGCTAGGATGCTAAAATGGTCAAATTGGGATTTGTGTACTCCTCACAGGGAAATTAATATTAAACTACAAATTTTTTCAAAAAAAAAATTGGGCACTTGAAAACATTATAGATTATGAGAGGAGTCACTATGAATTTTAATATTTCTCTTTTGTTTAGTGTTTGGAGAATTTCTAATTTTTTAGTGTTTGGAGAATTTTCTAATTTGATTCTTTTTTTAATTTCATTTTTAAAAAGTGTGTTTATGATTTAGGGCTGATAATTTTTTTATTAACTTTTTATGGGTATTTTTATATTAGATTGATTATTGATTTAGTACAATAAAATTTAGTTTTATTGTCATGAAAATTAAAACTTCATTGCCAAAATTGACAATGAAACAAAAAACAACCTCTTTTCATTAGGCGTGACTTTAAAAACATTATTCTTAAAAAAATAAATTGCTTTGATCCTTTTAAGTTTAGATTAAAAAAAACATTATTTTATTCTCATTTCATTCCTTAGATTTGAGTGAAAAAAAAGAATGTCATACAAAATTGATAGAGCAAAGAGAAAGTAGTTGATTGGCCAATCTGGCTAAAAAAAAAAACATTATTGGTGTCAGCGAGTTTTATTTGATGATAGGAGTTTCATTGAAATGTTTACACCCTTCATCTTGCCGAAAAAGTCTATTGAGGCTCAAAATTGTTTTTGAATTGGGATAATTTTTAAGTTTTTTGATTGATTAAATGTTGGTTTGAGGTTAAATATGAGTTTATTGAGATTTGTGGGGATGTTTCTTATACAATTTTAGGTGAAAAGGGGTTGAAAACGAGTTTTTTTGGTAAAAAAAAGATGGAGCCCGAATCATACCAGTAAACAATATGTCGTCTATCACTATAGACGTCACGTCATCTAATTTGTTTTTCTAAAAAAAGCACCTTGTTCGCCCATTTAAAAGTAAAAAATGGATGGTCATGCATACTGGTCCGACCTTGTAGACCCATGCTCATTTGGCTTCTTTTATTATGGGCCACACATGCTAGCATGCCTTTTTTTTGTTTGGTTTTTATGATTTTTTCTTCTTCTTCTTCTATTTTAATTAAACTTCATCAAGATTAATTGATAAAAAAATATATTAGAGATATATTTTATCAAATACCATTCAATTTTTACTTGGGTTTTGAATTAGATTATGACATTCTTTTTATAAGATTAACAATAGCTCCTTTTGCACCCTCTTGAAGATTTCTTTTTTCATTATTTGTTGGTTGCTTTTATACACATGTCTATTTTTATTATCATGTAATTTGATAAAAAAAAAAAATAGATCTAGAAAACAAAGTTATTAAACCTAAATGGTACAAGACTCGGATCATAGTTTGACTAGTTAATTTAGTTCAAGTCAATCCAAAACATTGTCATTTTAATATTTTTTAAGATTTTTCTAATTATTGTGAAAGGATTATCAAAGATGATATTTTCTCATTTCAAACGCTTATGTTTAGGATTAGTAAGCTTTGCTCTTATCCATTGTGATTGATTGGATATGCAAAATTGTTTTCATTATGAATCATTATTCGTTCAATTAAAACTTGGCTTCAAAGTTATTTTAAGCAGTGTTTGGTTTATTTTATTTGTTCATCTCACTGTAAGATCACTTGAATTACCAAAACTTGGTTGTTGAAACAAACACCAACTTGACTTCAGAATTTGTACTAATAACTTTGATTTTGCAAAAACTTTTTGATCTTTTGTAAAGACATAAAAATGAGGTTTTTTTAGTCTACGAGATCGTATGGATTTTTTCAAAGTTTACAAAAGGAAAGTGCATCAAAGAATTCCAGGCCAAACTTTTATCTTTTTTAATTTATTAACAAAGTATATTTTATTCATAGTATTTCTTTATAACATCAGAGTTTATAGGCTTAAGTAAATCATCTATGTCCATCTTGGTCAAAATCAAGATTCCTCTAGAAAAGGCTTTCTTCACCACATATCGTCATTTATAGTTTGGTGTCTATTTGCTCTGATCCTCTTTCGATGTTGATAAGGTCTTTTTCAATACCA
>Ga0307510_10007939_pt1 | contig 12630 bp, 7 predicted proteins | sample 12_EM_MG_FD_207224 | JGI IMG/M metagenome (GOLD analysis project Ga0307510, IMG submission 207224) | Populus trichocarpa ectomycorrhiza microbial communities from riparian zone in the Pacific Northwest, United States - 12_EM | ecosystem: Host-associated > Plants > Roots > Unclassified | place... | reverse complement strand
TCATCAAGATTTCGTTACTATTTGGACGTTTCGAAGACGTGATACTCGGACACTTTGCTTCGTGATCAAGTGGAGAAGATTGCCGTGTTTGAACCAATCGACTAGAAAAGACCGAGGAATAATTGATAAAATGCTGATTGTGTTAGTTAACACTCTTCAAGATTTCATTCATGATGATGTTCAACTTGCTGCTTTATTTTTTAATCATCGCTAGTTCTGAGGATTAGGTAGTAGTCAGTAGAGATTAGAGGCCAAGAATCCCTTGCAGGATTGGATAATGACATTTTTTAGGACTTACTGTGGGACCTTATTTGGCATGGATGTCATCGAAACGATCAAAATCTTGTTGCTGATTCATTCTTGTTCTATGATGGTGATGAAGATGATCCATTTTCTTATAAGCGAAGTGTTGATAAAATTCACACTTTTAAAAACACATGATTCAGACAATGTTTCAACATCAAATGAAACACCATACTCAGCATTTGGCATTCATTGATGAAGACACCCTAAACATTGTTTGGTCATTGTCCGACCATCTGCGGGTATATTTATATTCTCACTAACATTTGGGTTGGTGCTGCTTGACAGAATTATTCTTGTAACATTGTAACAGTGAAATCTCTGCAACTCTACAGATTTGGCTAAATTGCCGAACCATGTCAATTCCTATTCTGTGTGTGCTTGATTTCTCTTCCTTCTTGTTCTCTTTTATTTTATAGCTCTACACTAAAATTGTCTACACAGAATACCAACAACTCCTAAAACCTTCTGATTGCATCGTTTGCCCCTTCCTTACACACAAGTAACAGATCTCTTGGACCTCTCCGAGAGATTGCCACAAGGAGCTAACAATGAAATTCCCTGGAGTTTCAGTTAGAATTCCTCAACATCCAGTTGGATATGTAATCAATAATATGGAAGACAAGAAAGTTTGATTATTCCTCTACAAGTGTTAATATAAAATTATTTTTTTGCTCCACCTAGGATGAAAGGTCACAACAAACATGGCTACAGGAACAAAGCATATGCAGGGCAGTAAGTCAAGTAAAATTCCTGCCTATAAATGAGAAGGATGACAGTACAAAACCATCCTGCCTGATGCAATCCTGGTACTCTCAAGGCTAGCAGTCTAACATTAGGCTTGATTACAAAATATATAAAAGATGACTGGAAGCCTTCCTCTTGACATCATCAGCCACATACTCTCAAGGCTACCTGTAAAGTCTCTTCTGCGATTCAAATGCGTAAGCAAATGTTGGTGCTCTCTAATTTCTTACCCACAATTCATTAGAATGAACCTCAATGTAGCAATAGCAGACAGTTATGTTAAACACCAGAGGCAGAGACTTATCCTGATATCCCCTTCTCTTCATTCACTCTATCCTGTTGTAGGCTATGAAGCACATTATGATGCCATAGCAGTATTCACTGAAGAAGTGGGGTTTTGATGATTTCACTTTCATTGGACCTTGTAATGGCTTGATATGTGTTTCTTCTGATCCAGACACTGTGCTACTATTCAATCCTTGTACCAAAGAGTCCATGATAATACCAAAAGTACGCAGAGACTCTGCCTTCTCAAAATGTATCTCTGTTCACATTGTACGTGGATTGTTATGATCACTCAGCTGACGATTACAAGTTAGTAACGTGGCATTCAGTTGCATTTCCCTCCTAGTTGGTTATAAATCACTAGCTTAATAGAGATGAGATTATTATGTAGTACTAATAGAAACAAACAGATTTAAGTTCCCACTCTCTCTCTCTCTCAGAATCAGAAATCTTTCAAGAATTACAAAGAAACCCGAAATCTTTCAAGAATCAAAACTCAACTTTGCCATTATCGTTTTCTTTATCCTATTTTCAGTCCGCGTCACACCGTACATGTCATTCATAACAATCCACCGGTAGTGAGCATGAACCTATTTGGACTCCTTGACGATACCACAGGGAGCCCTGATGATGACAATTACTCGCTACCGGTGGTATCCTCGAGCAGTCCAAATTGGTTCATGAGATTGGGGTTCTTGGTCGTAAGATATGACAACCATGAGGCGCTGATTCAAATTGGGGTAAAAGTGGCCTGGGACCGAGGAGCCGGTAGCGAGTAATTGTCATCATCAGGGCTCCCTGTGGTATCGTCAAGGAGTCCAAATAGGTTCATGCTCACTACCGGTGGATTGTTATGAATGACATGAATGGTGTGATCTGCAATGACGCGGGCTGAAAAAATGATAAAGAGAACGATAATGGCAACGTTGAGTTCTGATTCTTGAAAGATTTCAGGTTTCTTTGTAATTCTTGAAAGATTTCTGATTCTGAGAGAGAGAGACGGGGGGAGGCTCAATTCAGTTTCAGTTCCTCCTCCACCACCCTCACCAACTCCCCACGACGACGAGGAGGCTCAATTCCTCCCATTTTCTCTGTCAATTCTTGTGACTGTTGTGTTTGTCATATTCATTTCATTTCTTGTTTCTTATTAGCGGTTTTCATAACTCTCTTGAATATTGATATTTTTCATTTGCTTTGTCATGCTCTGTTTGTGAAACACAGAGTACTAATTTCATGTTTTCGCTCATTCATCACCTCATGCATAATTAATTGACCAATGGTGTTGGCATGACATTTTCTCACATTTTTTCTGTTATCTCAGTAAGTGAAGCATCCAAATCATGCCTTTCGGTTGGCATTCAAAAACAATTTGTGTTTTCTTACTGAATCCGTATGTTATTGCATTTCACGTTGTTTTTCTGGTCCTTACTCCAAAGAAAAACTCATCAGACTTGAGATATCTTGGGATTGGGTTTGATATAAATTCCTTGTACGCAACAATACATTCCTGAACTTGATAAAAACGATATGAATTCCTAGACAGAATCAGTATCGGCTAAAACAACATCAAATGTCACTTGAACAATTAAAGAATCATCTACTAAAAAGCCACGTTCTTGGTTTTCAAGAGTCTTCAAGTCCACGAAATTCCCATATCCACAAACACTAGAAAACGTACTAAACCAGTAACAAACTGAAAGAAGAAGAAGAAGAAGAAAAGTGAAAATGTTAGCTAGCTCAAAAGGAGCAAATGTATAATTATTAGATAAGGAGAAAAACAAGTGAAAGAAAAGAAATCCGTATACCTTCGCGTTCCATATTTTGACCACGTTTCTGATCCAATAAACGGATTTTGCATTCAGCATATATTTTTCGTTCCTTGGGATGGACTTTGAGACCGTATCTTCCCATCAATGTCAGGATGTATGAAGGAGACAACATGAAATATTTTGGAAATACGAAACAGTCCGTCAGGAATATGTACAAAGATAAGTTCTGTTCTCCGTCCAGGGATTGATTGCCTCTAGGATAAAGCCCTATCTGCCTGTGTATACATGTTGAGGAAATTATTTCATTACTGTCAAGCCAAGTTCAACTATAATAAATCGACGAGAGAATCAAAAGGTGGAAACATATATGTATATACCATTTTCTTCCGCCGGCAGAAAATTGATGAGAAAATATTTTTTTGTCGAGCTTGGAGAAGTTGTGAATCTTCCAAGTGTGAAAACGATGAGCAGGTTCTTTTACGAGTAACAGTCGATCTCCCTTATTTGTATTTCTTATGACAAAAATCTCAGCACCAAATATACATGAGTCGTTCAGCAAATATCCATTAGATGGTTCCTTGAATGTCTCGAGGGAAATGAATTTGGTAAAACCATGTTCGATCTTGACTTTGTTAAAGCGTCTCACTCTTCCATTGATGTCTAGACAAATAATTCAGCCAAGAAAATGAATTGCTAACAAGTAAATATTGAGATCATTGACGAGATAAGATCTGAGAACTAATTAATTACCTTGAATGGTCAAATACTCGTCTTGAAAATGATCATATACGAACAATTTAAAGCTGACATTTATTTCAAAACCAGCAGGCATGGTATTGGGATCTGCCAGAATTATGTAGAAAGAGATGTAACCATTCCCGTTTCTGATACTGTCCCCAGAGGGGTACAGAGATAATCTCCTGATCAGAAACAATTGTATTATACAAGTCTGTCAGACGAAAGACAACAAATCTCCATTAACTTATTGGTAATCCACTTCTCTTTTAATAAAATCTTGATTATTAAAAGAAGAAGAAGAAGAAGAAGAAGAAACGTACCACTCGTAACCACCAGCCTCAAAGCTGTCAGATTGGTAACTCTGTGCATCTGGCTTTGAGAATATTTGTGACAGTAAAGAAAAGGATTCGATTTTAAGAGTGTAGTCCGCTGGGGGGATGCTCCTTTTTGATCTTGTTACCTCTATATATCCACAAGAAAAATAAAGATGTTAATCAGGGATATGAAATAACAAGTAATAATAATAAAAACGTTTTTTTTTTAAATTAATTACCAGTAGCAGATTGAAAGGTTGCATCAGGAACAAGGGCTGGAACTGGAAGGGGATGGTAGCTTCTTTCTTCCATTCTGCTATGCTAAGCAATTGACTAATGATGAATGCTAATGAATGTTTGCAGTGCTTCTAAGTACTGCTAACTATATATATATATATATTGCCTGAAGGCTTTTTAATTACGGATTAAGATTTCCAATTCCTTGTCAACAACGAAGGTCTAATTAGATTAGAACAAGGACAAAAGGGTCTTGTGCTAATTGGCTTCTAATTATTTTATTGCTTGACCGCCTTGATAAAATTAAGGGTCTTGTACTCTTGTGCCATGCGCGTACACCCCAGTTTATTATCATTACGTGGAATTATCATTAATTCCAGAATAAAACACATGGTAAAGGTAAATATTTCATGTGAAAGAATACAGGAAATCAAGAACCTAATTGTACCCTATTTTATTCAAAATTAGAGAGATAATATAGATTTAAGATCAAATTATGTAACATCCAGATTAACGAGACAACATAACATACTTAAAAATCAACATAGAAAATGGCTTGGTAAAAAAAATTTGTTTCTAAATTCATTTGGTGGTTAACGAAATTTCTACTAAAATTTCGGCAGGGTTTCCCTTATAGTTAAGCATACCGAGTTATCGATAACTACCTGTCTTTCAAGGCTTCTATAACCACATAGGCTATTCATTTCAATTTCTTTACTCAGAAATGTTTTCAACATTGCACAATCCATTAATCTTTCGGTATTTAGATCACACACATTCTTAACAGTATAACTTTGAAACGTACTTTAGATCGAAGGAAGAATTATTAAACAATCATATATGATTATCATAAGGCATGCACGTATGGTTATATATATAATTTTGAGTAGAGCAGTTTAGTTATAAAAAGAGAACATGCATTGAAATTATTTTGAGAGTACTTAGTTATCATCCTACATAAAACATACGTCTAAGGAATTCATTATATGAAACATTCAAGTGAATAGTATTGTTGCAAAAGAGAGTTCATGATTTAAATTACAAGATCTATTACATGCACAACAAAGGATTCTCGAAGTCCTGGAGTCCTTCTGCCTTCTAGTTATTTGGTCCATCAATATATGAAGGTACTATAATAAGATTTAATTAAGCAAGATTTTCAAATTATAATAATAGTTTTACCTTCTACAGATATTAAAGTTGAGAGCACCCACTCTCTTATCGTGTATTATAGAATTTCCTCATGACTAATGATAATGTCTTTTGTGACCACTATGAAACATGTCAAAATACACTAAAGCATAATTTTCTAGTCATGCAAGATACAAATTCAGAATTTTATATCAAAGGCAACTCAAAATTCATCATTCTTTGACACTACAGAAACAATACCAACATTCGCTTTTACTCATTTTGGAAACAAACCAAATCCATTGTTTTTCCTTAATCTCAAAAAAACAATTCCAACAATGGCTCTCATCCCCAACAAAAGCAATTCTTTTTTTTTTTAATATTCTCACAATTCTGAAGTTTAATTTCAACATTGGCTTTCGTCCGATGCAAAAACAAGTTTCAATTTCAATCGTTTCCATACCTCCAAAAACAAGTCCAACATTGGTTTTCGCTCATTGCGAAAGCAACCCAAATCTAACAGTTTTCGCATTCCCGGAGAACAAGTCCAATATTAGCTTTCACTCATTGTGAAAAAAACTCAAATCCAATGGTTTCTGCATTCCCAGAAGCAAGTCTAACATTGGCTTTTGTTCATTACGAAAGCAACCCAAATTGAATTCCTCTTAAACCATATTACATTCATATATCATTCATAAATTTTTGAATCTTCAAGAATTTTCAAGAATTCAAAGTTTCAAAATTTAACTTAGTTCATTTGAGGCAAGATTTCACTTACCGGCTTCTCCGATTGTGTAAGCTGCTTCGATAGAAGACCTCGTGCCCGGCGTTCCTCCTGCACCATACAAATATTTTCCCATCAGCGTTTGCTTTAACAAGTTTACATACTCGTTCTTTATGTAAGAATCACCTCTATTAATTTTATATTCAAACAATACATGGCAAGTGTGCTAAAATACTACTTAGTGTTTCTCCCCTCACTAGAGTTGTAAAACTCGGTTCCCTTTGAGGTTTATTTCTTTAGTAAGCTAAGACAAAATTACTCATTCGAGATAAAGAGGGTCAACCCAGTTATGCTGTTTATACACTCAACTTTATCAAAATACAGTGGTAAGCGGGTTTGTCCTGTAACGCACAGCCCGATCTATGCCTGATATTTTATCTATATCTGGAGTTCTATAACTCCAAATGGAGCAAGGCTTATTTCTTATGAAATCTAACATGATGGCACACATCTTTCATGCAGATATCTATCCCAATTTATCTCAGCTACAAGCCCAAAATTTCAGTTCAAGGTTTGGTGTGCATGGTGTCCAGAATTTTTCAATTTGATGTCTACGGTTTTCTATCAATATCTAGAGTTTTATAGCTCCAATTTAGGTGATTCTAGTTCCGTTTAAACACTAACACCTAATTTTACAACTTTCATGAAGGGCAATACTCCATATTATGCCTTTATCTAGGTTAATTCATAGTCACAAGTTAACTAACAATTCAGTCCAGATTTCTAGTTTGAATGTTCAGCACATTGTCGCACGTGTGCGGTGTCACGAAGAGCATCTTCCTAGTATAATCCAAGTGTATATGGTGTAGGATATGGGCAGGACAAGGGATTCTTATCCCTTATCAGTGGAAAGAGGGAATGAGAGTCGCCAAATAGTATTTGATTACTAAGAACCCTAAATGGTCTCAAAGATCGAACACGGGGACTAGTTGTGTAGAAAGAATGTAATAGCACTGCTCATACATCTTACCTAATGTAAGCTACATTGTTTAATTGTCTGATATAACTAGAGTATTGTTGTGTTTTCAAATTATTAGTCTGTCTAAGGTTTAAGAAAAGTCCTCCTCAGTAAAGAGATTATCCTAAGACATGCACGTATGGTCTAATGTCTATATATAAAAGAACTACCATTTTAATATCGGGAATACGTCTTACGTATAAGTTCGTAATCTCAGATACTGAAAGAAAACAAAATATTGTTTGGTATTTTTGAAATATAGGCCTAGTTCTCATGGCTTTAATAAACTAGTTATTAAAGCCCAAAATGCATGCTAACACATATATTTTTTTGTATGAAAATATGATATGAGATATTTTTTATATTTTGAGAGACTTGGTCGTATGCATAAAAATAAGACATTTTTTTTTGTTTTTTCAAAAACAAATTTGCAATATTTCAAAGAAAATCAGGTATTTTAATACCAAATTCATATTTTAACAATATAAAAATACAAATCAATATTAAGCAAAATTGATAGAAAAATACACGAGAAAAACAAAAAAAATTGAATTTTTTTTTGGAATTTTGTTTGTTTGTTTTTTTAATTAATATATAATATTATATAATATAATATTATCATATTGTAATAATATAATGGGGATAGGCCTGGCCTAATTATATGGGTTGAGCCCGTCTTTGCTAGGTCGAAATCGGCCTAGAAGAAATTGGGTTGAGTTCAGCCCAAACAAGTTGGGCCAAGATCGGCCCAAAAAAGGGTTGGGCCAATGTTGGCCCAACATTTTCTTTCCTAATGATACTAGGCCAAACCCGACCCAATATTTTGGTCTGGGTCGGCACTAACTCGACCCAGGAACAATGGACTCTCCACTGTTCATTTGCAGGAATAGTGGAGGCAGGGAAGAAGAAGAGGAAAGCTAACCTGGCGGTAAGGGCCACGTCATTGCTGACGATGGCTCACGGTGGCGCTGTGTGGCGATAGGTGGTGGTTGCTGCCATTTTTCTTCTTCCTTGTGCAAAGGCACAAGTCTCTGTTTTTTCTTTTTTTTTTCAGTTTTTTTTTGTTTTTTCTCCTCTATTGTTTCTTTCCTTTCAGTGTCTTCCCTTCCCTGTTCTTTTATTTTTTCTTCCTTTCCCTTTCCTTCATTTCTTCTCCCCTGTTTTTCTTTTTCTTCTTTTTCATTTCTGTTTCAGTTTCTTTCCTCTCTTTTTTCTTTGTTTTTCTTCGTCCTCCTCTCTCGTCGTCCTCTCGTCCCTAGTATTTATAAGGGGAAAAGGGGGAGAGAGAGCTACTCTACCCCTGTCCAATCATGATGCAAAGGTAGGGTGGTCGAGCGGCCACTGGGCAGCCGCCCGCAGGGCTTGTCCCCCCCCCCCCATTTTTTCGTCTAGTGGCAGGCCATTGGTCATGTCAATTTTTGGGTTTATGTTAGAGAGAGAAAGAGAGAGAGACGTTGCAGGGGAATAATCTTTTTCTTCCCCTGCTTGTAGCACGTCCAAGGAAGAAGAAGATGTACCTATTCAAAACAACATCGTTTTGAGCTCTCTTTTTTTTAATGAACAGTGAATGAAACGACGTCGTTTTGAACAAAACAAGCAGTTTCATTGAGATTTTGATTTTAAGAATCAATTCAATTGCATCCCTGCCAAATTCAAATGTCAACCCTGAAGTTGCCCGCCTTCTTCAGTTTGAGCCTTGGTTTTGAATTTGTGCATTTTGACCCTCAATTGATAAACAAATTTCTAATTTCTTCAATTTAACTCCTTTTCCAGTTTGGTCCTTGGTTTTGGATTTCTCCAATCAAATCCCTAATTGTCCATCAAACTTCAATTTTTATACAATTAAGGCCCTAATTTGATCAAATTAACTCTTAAAAATTGTAATTTAACCCCCAAACTTTAATTTCTTCCAATTAAAGCCTAAATTGACTTAAAAATGAATTTTTCTTTCAATCAAACCCTTCATAAACTCAATTAATCTTTCAACAAAATCTAATTGAGTTCTTAAACATCTAATTTTGGACTTTTATTCCTTAAATTGAATTTTCTTTGTCAATAGGGCCTTCATCAGTCAAAAACATACTATCAAATTTCAATCTTTGTATTTTTGAACTTTCTCGGCCCATCTTTGACCATTTTCTAGGTGCCCTGGTGTCCTTTTTTCACTGGTATATATTTTTTATTTTCTTCCGATAATTGTTTTTATTTTTTTTAGTTTCTCTTTTTTTGTGTAGAGACCTAAAAATAGGTATCAACACACATAGACCATCATTTTCATGCATTACTCACAGAATTTCTTTTTTTTTTTTCACATCAACAATCACACATTAGAATATAATTTATTTAAAAGTTAGGCTTCACAAGAGTATGTGTAACAAAGATTTGTTCACATGTCTCAATTTCCAACACATCATAATTCTTTGTAGGATTCAACATTGTTTCTCAACATGCATGCTTTCTAGTATCAAGAATGTTTCCCCCTATCTTTGTTCATGTTTGGCCAAGAGTTTGCAGGCCTTCCCTTAGTCTCCTTGTCCTTTAATTTGGTTAAGAATAATATTATCGAGCCTTTCTCCACCTCTCTTCCACAATCCATCCTCACATTTAACTTCCCTAGAAAATTTCTCAAGAACTCTAATCTAAAGGCTACTATTGTTTTGCATAAAACTTACCCAAAACGTTTGGAATTGCTCTATGAAGGTTTTAGGTTTGTCCTAGTCGTGTTTTTTGCCCCTTCAAATCCCTTCTCCCTCAAAGGTTTCAGCATCTTTTTTTTTCCCTTGTTGCCACCAGCTCTTTCTTGTTTTTCTCCCTCTCTTGTTCTGTTTTTTGGTGTCCAAATCTTCACTCACCCTTCTTGTTTCCTCTCATATACTGGATTGCATGTGGTTTTCCTTATTTGTTCTTGAGAGAAAGTGAAGAGGAAGTGAGTGACTCTTCTTCTCCCCTCTTCCTTTCTATGTCGTCAGCTCCTTCTCTTTCTTTAAGGCTGACGACTTTTTCTTCTTTCTTTTTTCCATCCCTCATTTGTTCATGACTTTTAAATCTAGTCATCTCCTTTTTGTTTTCCCCACATTAGGTCCCAAATCTATCTTTATTCATTTATATATTATCACACTTCAAGTTAAAGTCCCCCCCCTTTTTTTTTTGTTTGCTACCGGCTTTCAAATGAGAAGAAATTGGGTACTTATAGTCCCAATTCTTTTTAATTACACTTTGGCCTCATTTCTATTCTTTTTCTGAATTTGAGCCACCCCTTTGTGTCTTTCATAACAATAATTTTTTTTTACTAGTGGTTCCTCTCTATTTACTTAATCTCATGCATTGATGTTTAAAGGGTTTACAAATTAAGTCATTATTGGATGAATCTGCATAAAAATTAAGCCTAGGGATATAACTAGATTTTTAATAGGCCAATTTGATTTAATTATGTGCCAAATTAAAGTTTAATTATGTTTAAGAATTAATTTGGGTCCAGTTAAAGGATTTAATTAGGTCCAAGAACTTAATTATACTTTAAATAGGTCAAATTAATTTTATGAGGAGGGCTTAATTGGTGAAAAAATAAGTTTGGGAGCCCAATTTGGGCTTAATTGAGAAAATTGAAATTTTAAGAGACCAAATTTAACCTTTACCAAATCAATTGGTTGAAATCAGGGGTAAAATTACAAAAAAAAAAAATCAAAGTTTTAAAATCAATTAAGGGCTAAATCGAAGAAATTTACAGCCAAGAACTATTTTGCAAAAGGCGCCAAACTCTAGGGACCCAATTGGCTGAAATCAGGGGTGAAATTAAAGAAATTTAAAAGTATAATGATCAATTAAGGCTAAATTAAAGAAATCTGAGACCAAGGACCAAAATGAAAAATGCACTAAAATATGGGAGCTAAATTGAAGTTATTCAGGGGTACAATTGCACAAAACTGAAAGTTTGAAGCAAATCTGAGGTGTAATGAAGAATAAATCACAAATCGAAGGATTAAAATGAAATTGGCCAAAACAGCGTCGTTTTGGTGTTGACTACTCATCATCTTCTTCTCGAGTGGCCTTCTTTCCAAGGCATTTTATGCTTTATTGCTCCACTAAATTAGACAAAACTTACACCAAAATGATCACCTGACATCTTACTACACCTCAGTGTGGTCAGTTCTGGCCAACTAACACCACAGAAACAGTGGCACCGCCCCAAAATGGCCAACCCAACCAGCTATTTTCCTGCAACAAACCTGACAGCCCATTATGGCTACTTTGAGCCAACGGCTGGGATTCTTCTTGGTCAAACTAAGGGCCAAGATTTGGCACCAGTGGAGACCAAACATCCATCTTCCAACCCCTATAAATAGATGAGGATTTCATGTCCTAAGGAAGGAGAAATTGGAAGCCAAACTTGGAGAACAACCAGCCTATCCCCCCCAACTTTTCTGCCATTATCGTTTTATTTATTTTTCCTCCTCTATCACCACGACCCAGTAGTAGCAGTAGCAGCTACCACCGTGTCTGGCAGCTATTGTCCTTCCCAATAGTAGTAGGGGTAGCGACTCTCTCCTTAGCCACTCCAGTAACTCTAACACCGGCCACAAGAGCAGCAACTCCAGCAACAACACCGACAACCAACCGCTCCACCAACGCCCCCACAACTATCAGCCAAACCTCCTCCTCACGATTGAAGCCTTCGCGCCAGGTAGTCCCCTTCTCTTTTCTCCTCATTCTGCCTACCCCCTGCAAAATTTGTCACCTGCATGCAGAACAAAAATTCATTCTGCATGTAGGGAATGAATTATAATTAATATGGTTGTTAGGCCGGGCCGGCAACCATATGGGCCCTAAGCTAGATCCAGCCCATTTTTTGGGGTCAAGTCCGGCCTAAAAAAAAGAAAAAGAAAAGAAAATGAGGAGCACGGATCTGTTGAGCCGATGACAGCCCAATCGGTTGGGTCGCCAATCGGCCAAACCTGTCTAGGTCCAGCCCATATAGCTAGGTCAGGCCAACCCATATATTTAATTATATATTTAATTATAATAATATATATTATAATATTATATAATATAAAAAAATCAAAAAATTTCCAAGGGTCATTTCAAAATATTTCTAATTTGCTCGCGTGTTTTCTATCAATTTTGCTTAATTATTGGGTTGTATTTTTACACTTTAAGATACATATTCGATATTAAGATAATCGGCTTTCTCCGAAATATTTCTAAAAAAATAAAAAAAATCTCAAAACTTTTAAATTAATTTCCCCTTTCAAAAAACATAAAAAAAACAAAAAAATATTTTGTTTTCATGTATATGGCCAGTTCCTAAAAAGTTTTCCAAGCATATTTTCATATAAAAAAAAAACATAAAAATTGCATCTTTCTTAA
>Ga0307510_10007938_pt1 | contig 12631 bp, 6 predicted proteins | sample 12_EM_MG_FD_207224 | JGI IMG/M metagenome (GOLD analysis project Ga0307510, IMG submission 207224) | Populus trichocarpa ectomycorrhiza microbial communities from riparian zone in the Pacific Northwest, United States - 12_EM | ecosystem: Host-associated > Plants > Roots > Unclassified | place... | reverse complement strand
AGGTAAATTCTGTAGAAATGGAAGGAGGTAATTAAAATAGAAAGAGACGCAAACTTACTTGCGATTTTTACAGTCTGTAAGAAGGAAAGGAGTAGGAAAGCAACAGTATAAGGAAGCACCACCATGGCTCAGGAGGAGCGGTTTCTATTCTGCATTTTTTTTGAAACTGGAGTGGGCATTAAATATAGAATATGCTACAAGTCGAGGGCAGAAGCTTAAAGATGACTTCGGGTGGTGAAGCTTCAAATAGGGGTACTTGTAACGTATACGTAGGTTTCTCTTTTCAGTTTTATTGCATATTAATTTAGTTTTTTATAAAAACATTAATTATTCTGTTCATTAATTTTTTTCTATTGCCTTGGTTAATCCTATATATTCGAATCTTATACATAACTATGAAAATTACCTCCAATTTGGATTTATTTTTTTGGTACAAACATGCGCACCTGGGCATTTCCCCTATTGGGAAATGGCATACAAGTTGGCACAACAATTATGCAAGTGGCGCACACATCGGTCTACTTTTCTTTTTAACCCAGCAGTCTATGACTAGTAGAAGAGGATGGTCCGACAAATGCTAGCTGGGCTCAGCAGTGGAGACCTCGGTGCTGCAAACAGGACAGACCTGCAGTCATAAGGAAAATATTAAGCAATAGATTCATACTATCCTTCAAACTGTAATTACAAAAATATGTTGTTGGTCTAAAGCAAGATCCCTTAAACAAATGATTGGCGCCCTTGAACATATGGTTTGTTCCAATTCTTTACGTGTATGATTGAAAAGGAAAAGGTTTATTTTCAATCAATTGTTTATGCAATAGGATTTATTCCCAATCACCTGTTCAATATATTTATTTGATTCATATGACAATAATTTTGTGTTGTAGCGTACAGGTTTCTAAATCTAGAGGTCATCTACGTTGTGCCCACGTATTAGTAAGTTCAGATAAAGGAAAATTGTGCATTTTGTTTCTACAGAGAAGCTTTGAAACTTGGAAGGAGAACTTGTCTTCAAAGAATTTATAAGAAGATGCGATGGTTGTGACAATGCTTAGGGTTAGTTGTTAGGAACACGTTAACAAGCTAGCTTTGAAGTGTTTGTAGTCGCACCATAACTTTCCAAGGACTTGGATCGATTTGAGTTCTCTGCCTTTCCCTCTTGTTTTCCACATAACCAAAAGGCAGGTTAATGGTCCTAAGAAAATAAAAACAACTGTAAATTATTATACATAAAGCTAAATCATGTGAGGAAAGTTTTATTTATAAAGATTCATTGTATCGTGGATTGGAATAGTATTAGCAAAAGTCATGTTCATCAAGACTCATGACATTGTGGATTGGAGCAGTGTAATGACAGAGATGCTCTTGCCACAGAGAGGTGCAAAGACTGTAAGGGGAGGGTGGGATTGTCTTTTTATTGGGATGCCTTTGGCATTAAAGACATGGTTTGGAAGAAAACGGTCAGTGCAAATTTTGGTGGAGCATAATGGAGCTGCAGGCCTTAGGCTGCAGACACCTAGCGCTAGGTTGTCATGTCCTGCCACAGAAAGTTCCAAAGGCTGCAAGGGGGTAGGGTTGTGCCCCAGACTGCAGACACCTGGTGTTGGGCTGTCATGCCTTGGGTGCTAGGGCCAGACACACGCACCTGGTTACAAACCCAGGCAAGCAGGTCTGTAGAACCGCACGCCTGGGACCTAAAGTGTTGTTGGGTCATTGCAGCATGACCTAATAGTGTTGGGTCCTGCTTACACCAGGACCCAATCACGTTAGGTCTTCCTGAACCTATGAGAGTTGGGTCCTACCCCTAGTAGGACCCAAGACTTTAATTTTTTTTTCTTTTTCATACGGTAAAGAGCACATAAATAGATGATAATTTTTTTATATTGTACAAAACTTGGGTGGTGATTTTTTTTTCATTTGAGGTTGGGTTGAATTTTCTTATTAAAGCATATTTGTTTTTTTTAAAAAAAGCATTCAGAAAAATTATAATTCTAATATTGTCATATTAAAGATGATGGAGCTCTAAATAAACTTTTTATTCACATAATATACTTTATATATTTGTATTATATAATAGAATTTTTTTACAATAATGTTTTTTCTTTACTTCAAATTAAGATTTTTATTTTATTTTTTCTCTTGAATTTTTTTTTCAAAATAAAAGCATTTAGAAAAATTATAATTCTAATATTCTCACATTAAAGTTGATGGAGCTCTAAATAAATTTTTTATTCACATAATATACTTTATATCTTTGTATTATATAAGAGAATTGTTTTAACAATAAAATCCATTAAAAAAAATTATAAATACTATATTATAATATTATTTTGGGTCAACGTTGTGGGGTCATTCTACCAAACATGATTCAATGATGCTAGGTCCTGCTGCCCAGCAAGACCCAACGTTGCTGGGTTCTTCTGCCAAGCATGACCCAATAATGTTGGGTCTAGATGGGTACCCAGCTGCTGGGTCATTCTGCCAAGCATGACCCAATGATGTTGGGCCTTGCTGCCCAGCAGCGTTAGGCCCAGATGGATACCCAGTTGTTGGGTCCTTCTGCCAAGACCCAAGTTTATTAGGCTTGGCTTTGCTGCCGAACCCAATGATGGTGGGTATGGGTGTCCAGCAGGCCCCAGCAGCAATGGGCCCAACTAAAGTGGGGCCCTACTTCACCAGGACCCAACAGAGGTGGATCCAGCTGCCAGCACGATACACTGCTGCTAGGTATTGCTAACAACAGGATCCGCCACTACTGTGTATTGCTGTCAACAAGCCACAACAGTGGTGCCATACCCAAGTTTATTGGGCCTAGATCTTCCGCCAGACCCAATAATGGTAGGTTTAGGTGACTAGCAGGCCCTAACAGTGATGGGCCTAGCTGAAGCAGGACCCATGAAAGTTGGGCCCTGCTTCCACCAGGACCTAGCACTAGGGGACCCAGTTGCCAGCAAGACCCACTACTTTTGGGTATTGTGTTAGTAGGACCCAGCAACGGTGGGGCCAGAGCTGTAAGTAGGGCCCCTTAAAGCTGGGTCATGCTGCCACCAGGACCCAGTAGCGTTGGTCGGGTCTGTTTCATTTGAAATTTGGGCCTACAATTGAGCCGGAGGAAACCAGTCCCGTCGGGTCAACCCGTAACTTGGGCGACCCGGCAAAAACCCGGTAGAGTCCCTTTTTTTTTGAATTTTTTTTCCTCCAACCTAGAGACCCCGCTTTTTTTTATATTTTTCAATTAATTACTAATTCATTTCAAAGTTCACTGTATAAATACTAGAATAATGTTTTATTTTTTTTCAATGTGGGATTTGAAGCCCTATAGTATAGGTGCTCTATGTTCATAAGAACAAAAGTTATGTTTTTTCAATGTGGGATAAAAAAAACCTTTTTGGTTTAAATACTTCAACTTAGAAGAATAAGATAGTATCTTTTCAATGTGAGATAGAAAACCTTTTGAGGTAATCTTTTAAACTTAATTGTTTACAACATGTATAGTCTATATCCACATGGATTATTTCTTGATTTTTTCATATAAAATATTAAAACATCAATTTTTTTTTCAATTTTCCCAGTTTGACCCGCGTCAACCTTTATAACCCAGGACCCGACCCCTTGGCCAAGTCAACCTCCATGTCGGGTTTGATAACTATAGTTGTCATGAAAATATATATTTTTTTATTTATTATTTTTTGAACTATCAAAATTAGTTGAAAAATCTACATACATATTTTTCTATAAAAATATAAAATTTTTGACCAATGACGAAGCACGGGCCACTTTAAAAATGGTTGAAAACATAGCTATCTATTAGATTCGAATATATACGATTAACCAAGGCAATAAAAAAAAATAATGAACAGAATAATTAATCAATTTGGTTTGTATAAAGGACTAAATTAATATGCGATAAAACTGAAAAGAGATAGAAATAATAATTAGAACTAGATGGATTTTGAAGAGACTCACTTGCACAATCTTATCAGTTTGATCGTTTTTAGTTTAATTTTTTTTAGTAATATTCGCTTTGTTTCTGCGAATTTGGTATTTCGTCTTCCCTTTAGTTTCTGCAAATCTAGTATTTCATCTTCCCTTTAGTTTCTGCAACTTGGTATTTGCATTCTATTTCTGAATTTTTTTTTATTTTGGAGTAATCATATAACTTCGAGAAGATATTTATTTAGTTTCTGCAATAACTATTCAGTTTATGCAATTTGGTATTTTATTTTTCACTGCTTTTGCATTCTGGTTCTCTGTAATTGTTGATTATGGCTACTGAAAGAGATGATTCGGTTCAGTCTATAAGTGTGAGGTTGGATGGGAAGAACTATTCGTATTGGAGTTATGTAAAACAAAATTTCTTTAAGGGTAAAAAGATGTGGGGATATGTCAGTGGAACCTATGTAGTACCTAAGAATATTGAGGAAGGGGATGTTGCTTTGATAAATGTACGGGAAGCAAATAATGCAAAGACTATTACTTGGATTAACAATTTTGTTGAGCATTCCATAGGTACGTAGTTGGCGAAGTATGAGACAGTAAATGAGGTTTGAGATCATCTACAAAAGTTATTCACACAATCAAATTTTACAAAGCAGTATCAATTAGAGAATGACATACGAGCTTTTCACCATAAGAATGTGCGTATTCAAGAGTTCTATTCTGCAATGACATATCTTTGAGATCAATTGGCTTTTACAGAATCGGTAAAATTAAAGGCATGAAATGCCTATATTGATCATAGGGAACAACAATGACTAATACAATTTTTAACAACACTTCGCAATGATTTTGAAGGACTCAGAAGTTCAATAAAAATAAAAATATTTATAACACAAATAATTATATTAAGAAACCCAAGAATATTTACAACACAAATAATAATATTTTTTATATTAAAACTTTGAATTATTACAAAAATAATAATATTACAACACAAATAATAATATCTTTGAGATGAATACGTTGAATTATAAGAAAAATAATAATATTTATAACACAAATAATTATATTAAGAAACCCAAGAATATCTCTAACACAAATTATAATATTTTTTATATTAATACTTTGAATTATTATTAAAATAATAATATTGCAACACAAATAATAATGTCTTTAAGATGAATACGTTGAATTATAAAATGAAAGTAATATTTATAACACAAATAATTATATTAAGAAACCCAAGAATATTTATAACACAAATTATAATATTTTTTATATTAATACTTAGAATTTAATAAAAATAATAATATTAATAACACAAATAATAATATTTTTGATATGAATACTTAGATTTATAAGAAAAATAACAATATTTATAACATAACTCAAGATCCAAGAACATTGGGTCCTGCCCCAGGACCCAAAAGTATTGGGTCCTCACGCAGGACCCAAGCCATTTGGATCTTGACCCAGGATCTAAGAGACTTCGGTCTTGTGGCAGGACCTAAGAGCGTTGGGTCCTGACACCGGACCCAACAGCATTGGGTCCTCACAAAGGACCCAAGGCTAATCGGTTCATCACCCAAGAGAACTATAATAAAAATAATAATATTTTTACGACAAATAATAATATTTTTTCTATTAATACTTTCAATTATAATAAAAAAAATTAAGTATATTTAGAAACCCAACAATATTTCAAACACAAATAATAATATTTTTTAGATGAATATTTAGAATTATAATAACATTTATAACACAAATAATTATATTTAGAAACCCAACAATATTTATAACACAAATAATAATATTTTTTATATTAAAACTTTGACTTATTATAAAAATAATAATATTAGAACAGAAATAATAATATCTTTGATATAATACGTTGAATTATAAGAAAAGTAATAATATTTATAACACAAATAATTATAATAAGAAACCCGCAAATAATAATATCTTTAATATGAATACGTTGAATTATAAAAAGAAAATAATATTTATAACACAAATTATAATATTTTTTAGATGAATATTTAGAATTATAATAAAAATAATAATATTTATAACACAAATAACTATATTAAGAAACCCAAGAATATTTCTAACACAGATTATAATATTTTTTATATTAATACTTCGAATCAAAATAAAAATGAAAATACTTAAAAAATAAATAATAATATTTTTGATATGAATACTTGGAATTATAAGAAAAATAACAATATTCATAACACAACCCCAGACCCAAGAACATTGGGTCCTGTCTCGAGACCCAATGCTCTTGGGTCCTGCGTCCGGACCTAAGAGAAATGGATACTGCCGCAGGACCAAAGAGCATTGAGTCTTGACCTAGGACCAAAGAGCATTGGGTCCTCACACAGGACCCAAGACAAATTGGTTCAGCACCCAAGAGATTTATAATAAAAATAATAATATTTATACCACAAATAATAATATTTGTTCTATTAATACTTTCAATTATAATAAAAATAATTATATTTAGATGAATATTTGTTCTAGTAATACTTTCAATTAGAGGTGATCAAAAAAACTGAAAAACCGATTAAACCGAAAAAACCGAAAAAAATAACTGAAAAAACCGAACCATGAAAAAAAACCGATTAAACCGATTAAAATTTTGAAAAAACCGACCGGTTCGGTTCGGTTTTAGTTTTATAAGTCTGAAACTAAAAAAACTGAACCGAACCCAAACCGAAAAAAACCGGAAAAAAACCGAGCCAAACCAGAAAAAAACCGAGCCAAACTTAAAAAGCCGAGCCAAACCGGTTTGAACAGGTTTTTGTCCAAAAAAATCAAACCGAACCAAAACCGGTCGGTTTGAACCGGTTTCGGTTTTTTTTAATTCGGTTTGGTTATTTTTTTTATAAAAACCGAACCGAACCGAAAATGATCACCCCTACTTTCAATTATACTTTCAATATTTCTAACACAAATAAAATATTTTTTAGATGAATATTTAGAATTATAATAAAAATAATAATATTTATAACACAAATAATTATATTAATAATTCCAAGAATATTTATAACACATATAATAATATTTTTTATATTAAAACTTTGAATTATTATAAAAATAATAATATTACAACACAAATAATAATATTTTTTTATTAAATAAAGAATATAGAACAATATATATATATATATATATATATATATATTTAAAAACATATTAAAAGAAAAGGAAAAAAATATTTTCAATAGAATTAAAATTATTACTCTCATAAGAGCATTGTTGACATATAATTGAATAAAAAAAACATTTAATGACTCTCCACGACACGAGCTAATATCTTTTAATTTGCATTTATCTCTTAGTTTTTTTATTTAGTCTTTGATTATTGCTAAAAACTTTTTTAATATTTATTGGTGTATATAATTATCAATTATTCTATTAGACATACATGTCAAATTTTAAGTTCATAATTAAAAAATATTATGTTTAAAAAACTAAAAAACTTTAATAGTTTGATTTTTATGTTAGAAATTATTTTTATTTTATTTACAATGAAGCTTGGCTAATTTCACTAGTTATTACAAAATAAACTAAAAGGTATGGTCATTTCATTTTTCATTATTTACTATGCACTGTCTCACTGTCTTGTGAATTGGAACAATTTAGTTTATCTAGATTTTCATTTTCAACCTGGAACTTTTTTTCCTTTAAGTGTATCATTTTGACCTCAAATTGAAACCTAATTAATTCTTTTTTTTAAGAAATTATGAAATTAAAAAATAGAGAACCATGAAAAAGGCAGGGAATATAGGTGGTGACTTCAAACTTTGAATAAAAAATTTGAGTTTCATCACCCTTACTTTTCGGTTCATAAAAATTTAGTTTCTTTAGTTATTGAAAATTCAATTTTCATATAATTTTTTTATTATTTTTATTTTTCAGTCCTTGGTTTGTGAGAAGAGAAAAAGAGTCGCTAGATTTTAGTATAGAGATAGAAAGTTGTTGTTTACACCTATCCCAACAACAAAAATGGTTGATCTTGGTGCCAATGACTTTCATTTGATAAGAGAAATTTGATTGTGGTTGTTTAGAAGCTCAATATTTCCTTAAAAATCAAATCGAAGTCGAAGAATTTTTTTTACCTGGTTTTATTGTGTTTTTAGACCTTTTTTGGGTTTTCTAGGTTGATATATTGATTTCTAGATGTTTTAAGGGTGTTTACAAGGCAGTTTTAGGTTAAAATGGGTTGCAATATGAGTTTTTAGATAAAAAAATACTTTACCATAATTTCTCAGCTACCACTATGGTGGCTGAAATTTGAGCGTCATTTAATTAATAGTTTTTTAAAAACAGGTTGAATGACAAGTGATTTGCCCCTTAAAAAGATATATATAAAAATAAAATCAGGTCTTGGTGCGCTCGCCTAAGCTTGAAGGCCCACATGTTAGGGTTTTTTTTGGCATTTTTGTTTTATTTTTTAAAACTTTATTATTTTATCTTTAGCTAAAAAAATAAATTTTAGAAAAAATTATTAAACCTAGATGAGTCCATAACTCAGGTCACAGATTTGACAAGTTAATCCATGACATCTGGGTCAATTTAATATATTGTTGTTTCACTATTTAAAAAAAAACAAATATGCCACATTGAAAAAAAAGCATTTATTTTATTTTGAAATTGTCTTTGCGATGTGTTTTGTTTTTCTTTTTCTTATGGAGTTAATTTATTCAAAATTGCTTTTTGTATGATTATCATGATCTCATGTTTCTTATCATGGATATAACAAGTTAACTTTGGTTGACCCAAACTCCTTCAATATATCACAATGTTAATGTTTTTTTATAGAAAAAAAGTCATCTTGCAAATTTGTTTTCCTTTATTTTTTTCTTCCATTTTCAACTTTTAGTTTTTTTATTTAATATTATTTATCCTATACTCACGTAAAAATTTAAATTATTAAACCTAGTGGATTCCATTACCCAAATCATGGGCTTGAAAGGGTCGGCCGCGTACCTCGGGCTGATCAAATTTATTTTTAAGCATTTGATTTATTTTGAATTGATCATTATGATATGTTTTATTTTGATTTCTGTATGATTAATTGATTTTAATTTGTGTTTTTTACAGGGTTTTTTGCTATCTTTATTTTTTTTGAAATCCAAACTACATTATTATTGATCATTCTGGTTATTGAATTTAATAACACAACTTAAAAATTTCCTATAATTTTGATATTTTTTTTATGATTTTAAAATTTTTAGCTCAACCACGGTTAAACACAATTCAATAAACCAATGCATCCTAAAAAAATTTAGAAGGAACATGTTTTGAACAAATAATGTATTGGATAACTTTAACTAAGGTAGATAGCATGGAAATATTTAGTACAAATTATGTGAAGTATTATAACTTTCCTCAAAAAACTATGAAGCTACAATATTGAATTGTTTTTTTTTTCCTCTGCAGTCTGCAGCTTCGAGAGTAACTTAGACAACTCCCATTTTGTTATCATCCGAACCCTCAAGTCCTTAAAATGCCCCAAGCAGAATTACGAAACAACAGCCCTGAAATCAAAGAGACTTCTCATAAAATCCCCAAGCTCCAACAAAATGGCGTCCACGAAGCCGCTCCAATTCCATGATCTCTCCTGAAAGTGAAAAAGCTCTCTGAAAGCGCTGCTTTGCCCTCTAGATGCTCTCTGCTTGCCGCTGGCTGTGATATCTCCAGGTATTAAGCAAAACCCTCTTGTAGTGTTTTCATTTTTTGAAGGATGCAGGATTATTAGCAAATTCATGGGTTTTTGTTTCTAATGTTGCGCAGTGCCTTAGAGACAGAGGTTCCAGCTAGAGGAAAAGCCCTTATCCCTACATATTTGAGCATTGCTAAATCTCACTTCATACCTTTTAATTTATGTTCGCAGATTGTTTGGTTTTGTTTCTAAAATTGAGTTCTGTTGTTTTAGCACCGAGATCGGGATTGGCATGGAAGCACTCGATTGATGTAGGTGCTGGAGTCATAGATGCTGATTACAGAGGCCCTATTGGGGTTATCACTCTAATATTGATTTCGAGGTAATGTTTCTGTTTCTTGGTGTTTAAATTTAGCGAACACATGGTGGACTAAGCAGTAAACGTTTTGGGTTCGGTGAAGAATTTCCTTTTGTTAATGAAGACACGAGTGTTTTATAATATTTCCTTCTTTTTTTAATCTTTTTATTAACCACCCGCAACAAGGCTATATATATTTTATTGCTGTTTGCATGGATAAGAACGATAAAAGAAGCATCATAAGAAAATATTCACAATTCCACCAACAAAATTAGGGGTGAATATTTTTGATTCGGTTCGATTTTTATTTAAAAAACCAACCAAATCGATTTTGTTTTAATTCAGAACCAAAATCAAACTAAAATCAGTTCAAACCGATCATTTTTGTTTTGGTTTGGTTTGGTTAATTGAGGAAAAAAATTGGAAAAACTGATGCTATCAAGTTATGTTTCATGTGAAGGGTAAGTTGATGCCAACAAATGGAGAAGATGGATGATGAATTAATTGGTCTAAATGGCAAGGGTTTCAGCCGTGTACAAAGTGCAAAATAATGATCTAAATGATAAGAGGACCAACTCATAAAACACCCAAAACAACCCTGAAAAATCTATGAAATTGAGACTGTCTCTAATTAATTCAGATAGCAAAAATTAGGGCAAAATATCCCTAATGCACATCCTTTGGTGATGGTCGTATTACCATGCGCAAGAGCAAAAAACATTTTCTACTGTCTCTAAAAGGCTTTTATGCAAAAACATATAGCAAAAAATGTTTTCTATCTCTTCATCTTTTGTTTATAAATAATAATGATGAAGTATACAGTATGAAAGAGGGAAAGATAAAAATTTGGGGTCAAACGTTTTTTATTCCTTCATCTTCTGTTTATAAAGGCTTGAGTTTTGAATCTTTTGATCCAAAGAATCAAAGAATAATGAGAGAATTAGAGAAGGAGAGTGGTGAGAGAGGGACAATTTGAAAGACATTTGGGAGAGAGGGGGGCGACTGAGAGCTGAAGGATTGTGAAATTTAGTTTTAGGGTTTTCTTTTATAGTGGGTTTAAATGTTGGTTGAACCGGTTCGGTTCAATCGGTTTAATATTTCAAAAACTAAAACTGAACCGAACCGATTTTTTTCTTAGGCTTTTTAATCGGTTTATTCGGTTTTTTTTTCTTAATTCGGTTTTTTCTATTAAATTCCTTTCGGTTTTTTCAGTTTAATCAGTTTTTCGGTTTTTTTGCTCACCCCTAAATAAAATCTACCAAAATTGAAAGTTTTAAACCATGAGGGGTATAGCTCAACTGATCAGGTGTTGGGTTTGCTTCCTAGAGGTCACCAGTTCGAGTCCCACAAACCTCAGGGCCACTGGAGACTTACATGGTCGTTAACATTAGGACCCGTGAGATTAGTTGAAGTACGCGCAAGCTGGCCCGGACACCCACGGTAATCTAAAAAAAATTGGGATTTCTAATACTCATAAGTATCAAATTTCTACCAAATGAGCCAGTTGGTCCAGATATAAAATATATTAAGAAGTCACAATATCGAATACGCAACACCTTTCCTCGTCCCATTATATCTAAAAAAAATTTAATAATAATACTCAATCAACAAATATCTTCTGAACTGATTTTCCAATTATTTTTTCTATTTACTTCTAAACAATAGAATCGACAAAAAAACTTATAAAATAGAGAGAAAAACCCTAACCCATCTTCATCATCTCTTTACAACTTCATATTCTAAGTTTGCAAGTCATAAAAGAAAAGGCAAATCAAAGAAAGTTCCATAAACTCATACAACAAATCTAAATTAAATCCTAATTAAATATATCTCTCCAAACTCCATTTCTAAGAATTTTCAATTCTAAAAAAACCAACCAAGAAACACTCCATCTTTTGCTGCTCGTGCTTATGTTGTTGCTGCTGCTACTCGTGCTCCTATTGCTGCTCGTTCTTGTGCTGCTGCTATTGTTGGTGATGGTGGTGGTGGCTGGTTGTGGCGGCGGTTGTGGTGCGGCTGCTGGTGGCTGAGTCTGTTTCAATAAATTAAATAGTTTTTGCAGGTGCAATTTGCCAGAATATTTTGGATTTATTTTTCTAAAAATAATATTCTATGTATTTCAAATATTATTGATAATAATGTTATATTAAAAAATTGAATATATCTTTCTACATTTGTTTTTATCATTATTAATAAAGACATAAAGAGCGATTAAAAAGATATTATAGGCCTTTTTTTTTTAATTGTTAATTTCCTAACAGCACAAGCCTATTCCAAAAATCATAATGTTTAGGATAGAAAATCAGGATTTTTTTTGTTCAGACGTTAAGTTCAAGGGTTTTTTTTTAGTACAATTTGGCCCTTTTCTTTCCTGAAAAGGAACTGTCTATTCTGTTAACAAACAAAATGCGTAGTGATGTTTTAAAACCCATCTTCCCAACCAAATACAGAAATTTAAATGCCAAACAAAGGAAAGCTCAGGAATAGCAGAACACTTGGCTGTTGAAAACTCGAAATACCAGTGAAATGCACGTAAATTTTGTTCTTACCTGGCTACTTGTAGAGAGTCCAACATCATAAACCATGGTGAGATCAGTCTTGAAAAGTCCAAATGATCGCTCAGAACCAGGTCCAGGTTTCAAGTCTTCGTCATAAAGAGC
>Ga0307510_10007937_pt1 | contig 12634 bp, 16 predicted proteins | sample 12_EM_MG_FD_207224 | JGI IMG/M metagenome (GOLD analysis project Ga0307510, IMG submission 207224) | Populus trichocarpa ectomycorrhiza microbial communities from riparian zone in the Pacific Northwest, United States - 12_EM | ecosystem: Host-associated > Plants > Roots > Unclassified | place... | reverse complement strand
CAGACCCGCAACACCATTCAACATTATCCCCGTTAGCGCTACTAGCGACAGTAGCAGCACTTCCCAGGAAACGGAAGACATTCCACTCCACGTCACCAACCCAGACCCCCTCACTCCCATTGAAGAAATCGAAGACAATCAGTCCGAAACCTACACCGAAACTGGACTTATCCCCCCAGACCACCTCCTCCACATTGCTCAAGAAGAAGCGTGAAGAATGTATCAAAGACATGGTCCGACTCAATAACAAATGGACCTACCTTAACAACAGATTCAAAGACACCGCCATCGCCAGAATCTTCCGAAAGAAAGATAGTACTACCACCCTATACCTCTACCACTTCCACCGACGGCTCTACGACCTGGTAACCAAGGAAATCCTTTTAGTCATCGCAAAAGAAAGAAACCTCCAAAAACACACAATCCTCCCCTTTGGCACATTATCCCCCCACTACCACACACTCAAGGATCAGAAATTCCTTGAAGGACTTCGAAACTTCCTCAAAAGACAAATCACAAGAAGTAGCAAGTCACCATCACCCGTATTCATACCCAATCCAGGCCCCTCAGGAGCAGGAGGAGGATCCATTGCCATTCACATCCCAAAGTCACCACGATCTATCCCAATCACCGCACCACTACCCCCAGTTACACCAAAATCGACCACACCGCCCCTTGTGGATCCATCACCGTTCGCTCCTCCATTCATTCCTACCCCTCCCAGTCCACCACCTGAACAACCACCACAGGTTGCATCACCACCACTCCCTCTTGTACCATGGGGATCACATCGAAGAGAATACTCGTCAATGGAACAACACGAACCATCAGTACCAATGGACGAAACACCAGACCCAACCCACATACTCTTACCCCCGTCACTTACTCCATCTCCACTGCAAAGAGAAACAACGCCGATTATCCCAGCCCCTTGGAATAGGTCACCAACCCCGGAAGAAATCCCATTACCGCCGACTAGGAAAATAACTAGCCAATCCTCACTCGACCTCATTCCTCTTCCCTGGGACATACCTCCGTTTCCAAGAGAAACTCCGCAACGATCACCTCCTGTCAAACCAACGTCCCCTCTTCCCCTCATTGTGTCAATGACACCCAGTCGTACTACCCCCTTATTACCTCGTCATCCGGACTCAAGAACGTTACCAAGCAGTCAACCCACCCCACCGGAATGGAAAGAGTTCCAACCACCATCACAAATAGGAAAGCGAAAAGAATTTTCGCCACCACTGGAACCCTTACCCCCAAAAGCGTCTTCATCACGATTACCGCGACCTGCACCTATCCGCATTACCCCTTTAGTTGAAAAACATGAAGAGTTCACTCGTAAAGAAGGACCATCGTGGAAAGAAGCACAACCCTCACCCAGTACTGGGAAACGACGGGAATCACCACGACACATCGCAATGCCACTCAAGCGAGAACGCAGTGATCCACACCTGGAACGATCTATGAGTCCAGAAGAACAACCTACCCCTCCTGACTCTCCTAAACGAATCCCTACCCCTCCTTACTACCCAGAAGGAAATTCACCATCACGACCTATCGCTATGTTAAAGCGATCACCAACGCCTTCTATATTATCAACACCTTCGAGCTTTGGACTTGGCGATCTTTATAGGACCCCAGTTCAAACCATCATCGAACTTGAAGATGAACTAATGGAAGAAGGAGAAACAACTGACTCTGACTCGCCAATAGAGGAAGGTCAAATCGCAGATACAAGACAGTCAACTCCGGACAGCATGGACATTGGGATACCCCATGTCCCCTCCGACTGGTTGCAACCAGATTCACCCTAGGTCGTGTGGTAACGACCACTCTAGGAAGGGCGTCATGTTATGATCCTGAACCCTCACCCCAATTTTCCATTATTTTCCACCATTTATTTCACGCTCTCGGTCACTCGTCCCTCACTCGTTCCCTCACGCGCCGCTCGGACCGTCACCAAATCACCTGACAAGTCACCTGATGGACCACGAGGCTAATCCGCAGTCAACTATCACATGCCATCACTCCGCAGTCCGCAGCACTCCGCAGCATCACCATTTAACCCTTTATGGATTGCCAGCTCATGATGCGCCACTCCGCAGTCGCCAGCTCATGATGGAGCTATACTTAGAACTGCCACGTCATGATGAACCTTACTAAATATTTCCATATTTCTTTGTGACTCCTGTGACCCGTTACTTCTCACTTGTATATAAGTGCCCATACTTTTAGCAGTTAGGCCCTAAGCCTAACTTGGTTTTCAATCCAAGACTTGTAGCTTCCACCTAGGACTCTTAGAGTCTCTTGCCTAATCAACTCAGTCGCTTCAAAGCCTTGAAGCTCTCCCTCTCATCTCTACTATCTACCTCAGGAGTCGCCCTTATCATCGGGGACTTCACTCTTATACTGCGTAGCCAACCGGTACCGTGCTACTCACGTGATCTATTGCCTCAGGAGGAGATCCCACTGAGCAATCCCAGTCGTCGCCAAACCAACCCACGCACGTCGCGTCTTTAAGGCCCTTGGACCTTAACACCGCCCGTTTCTGGGGTGACTCCCGACCATGGAGGTGTGTTGCTCGCAGAAGTATTGGTCTGGCCATATGAGTACTTCGTCATTATCCGGGTTTGGTCCTTCATAATCTGGTCGTCTAGACAAGGCATCTGCTCTATTTGTTGCTCCAGGTTTGTATTCCAGTAAGATGTTATATTGTTCTCGTTTGGGTATGTAACCAGCGACACACAGGCCGATCTTCTGGGGATCTCTGTAATAGCGTAAGTTGGCGTGATCTGTGTATACCAGGACGGGGATATGAGTTCCTTTGAGCAGGTGCATCCAGCAGCGAAGTCCCCTCATGATGGCTAGGAATTCGCGGTCGTAGATGGGATAATTTTGCTCAGTTGTGGTGAATTTTTGGGAGTGGAATCCCACTGGTCTCCGTGGTCCTGGTTTTTCTGTGCCATTTGCGCACGTAGTTGGTGGATCTCTTTGGTATAAGATCGCTCCTGTGCCAATTTGTGAAGCATCCACTTCTAGCTCGAATTGCCTAGAAGGGTCTGGTTTGACTAGTACTGGTGAACTGGTTATGAGCGTGATTATTTTGTCCTGTGCTTCGCGTTGTGCTGGTCCCCATTTGAATGGGACATCCTTGCCTGTGAGTTTAGTGATAGGTGCGGCAATGATTGAGAAGTTCTTGCAGAACATTCTGTGGTATCCGGCGACACCTAAGAATCCTCTAGCTTGTCTAAGATTGAGTATGTCATGTGGGTAGTCGCGTAGCCCTGCAACTTTAGCTGGATCAATAGTGACGCCTTCTTTTGAGATTCTAACGCCGAGGAAGTCCATTTGTGGTTGTAAGAAGACCGATTTTGACAATTTGAGGTGGAGTCCATGTTTTGCAAGTAGATCGAATAGGAAATAGATGATTTCAATATGTAGCGCTAGGTCTTTGAATAATGTGCCAATGCCGCAGTTGTCCATGTAGTTCTTAAATATTTCCCTGATGTTGTGTATGCCTTTCTTCTCAAAATGCTTGTAGAGCTCTTTGAGGATACCGTTCATAAATCATTGAAAGCTGGCTAGGGAGTTTGACATGCCGAAGAACATGACCTTTGGTTCATAAAGGCCACAGCGCATTTTGAATGCTCCTTTCCACTCGTCGCCTTCCTTGATTCGGATGTTGTTATAGCCCCATCTGATGTCAAATTTGCTGAATACCTCCATCCCTTGCAAGTCTTGGATACATTGTGCAAGGTTTGGGAGTGGTGTGACGTCTTTACGGGTAACAGCATTGAGGGGCCTATAATCGATGATATACTGGGTTTCCTTCAAGTCCTTTTTAGGGACACTGAAGGTTGAGAAGCCGTAGGGAGAGTGGGATGGTACGATGTAGCCTTTTGCCAAGTTTTCATCTAGGAATTTGTCCTCTGCTTCCTGTTCTTTGTGGGACAAGGGGTAGACTTTGCAGTTAAAGCTGGCCAGTGTGGTGTCCATTAGTTCAATTTTGTGGTCTCCTTCTCCACACGAAGGTGGGAATTTGTTGGCCTCTTCATCCGAAAATAGTAGTGTGTGATGTTTGAATTCCTCCGGGAGGGTGACTTTCTCCTTCCCATGTTCCGTTGCGTACTTATGGGCCATTTCGATTGCGTTATGCATGCATTTGATTTCCGCCAGGCCGCCCATTTCTGGGGTTACTCCCGTCTGTGGAATGTACTGTGCGCGAGCTATAGTGATACGTTCCAGAAGTTTGTCTTTGTACTTTTTGAGTTTCTGGAAGGTTTCGAGTTTAAGCGTTTCCATTTTGATTTGTGGTCTGCATAACTGAGCATTAGTCCAGTCGATATCTGGGGTGAAGGCGCGAAACCAGGGATAGCCTAAGATAAATCTGTCTTTTCTTAGATTTGAGACATAAAAGCGTTGCCGCTCTTTCCTGTTTCCTTGTTTGACCATAAGGTCGGATGCGTAAGTGATGGTTCCGTGATGGTTATTAGTTCCATCCACATTGAATACAGGTCTGGGAATAGTTAGTTTTTGAGTTCCCAGCCTAAGCCTAGCGACAGTTTTGTAGTTGATAAAGTTTTCCATAGCACCAGTGTCCAGTAGTGCTGTTTCTTCCGCTTGTCCTTGATAGTGTGATAGAACGAAGTTTATTTGAATGTGATTGAGTCGGCTAATGTACACACTATTGAGACCGATGGCCCTAGCTACAGTGGCTAGTTTAGGGCCCTGTAAAAACCTGATGAGGTATTTCCTAGGATGGCATCCTCCAAGAAGGAGAGTTTGAATTCTTCATCCATGGCTTGGAATGCATCACCCCTAATCATTTCGTTGACGAGCTTTGGAGTGATGTCGTTTATGGTGATTTCTCTGGTGTGGGTCTGGTTAGCGGTGCTTCCGCTGCTCTGGGCGCGGTCCGCTTGTTTCTTGCGACAATCTTTAGCGCGGTGTCCCTTTTTGAAACAATAGAAACAGGAGTTGTTGGCTTGTAACTCCGCTTTCTTAGCTTTGGAAAGTTCTGGTCCTCTTCCGGTAATATTTGTGGCAATGGTAGTGTCAACATCCATATGGTGTCCTCCTTGGGATATGGTGAGGCGTTGTCCTCCTCCTCCGCGTGACTGCTGCTGTGGTCCACGGGGTTTCTGGCCAAGTACAGCATAGTATCCTTGGCGTAGATTAGTTCTAAATTCTTGGGTGTGTTTCCATCTGAGGTTACAGGCGCGTGCAGTGTCTTCCCATGGTTGGAATGTGGTCCAAGGATTCCTTGGGTCGTATCCTTGACTGTTTATTATGGCTGTGGTTAGACCGGCGGCAAGCCCCTTTTTGAACAAGTGGATGATGCCATGTGAATTGATGTCTATCCCTGAGGCAGTGACGTATCTCTTGAATTCGGATATGAAGATGTCCAAGTTGTCTTTCATTTTGAGGTTCTCTAGTTTCTGGTAGGCCTCCGCTTTGACGTTGGTGTTATAAAATGTGTCTCTGAACGCCTGTTCAAAGGTCGTCCAGTGGATTTCTTCTGTGTCTGCGGTTCCTCTAGCAATGCGTGCCTGAAGTTCCGTCATCTGTTGTTCCTTCCATGGGTTGACTAGAACTCCGCCCATGTAGGTAAGTGCTGTGGTGACGCGTGTGGCTGGGTTGCTCATGGCATTGTTGTTTCTGTTAGCGAACTTGAAGATCCCAAAGTTGACTAGGAAGTTGTGACTGGTGTCCCTGTCTCCGTTGAAGTAGGGAGGTGGGGTGCCTTTGAGTCTACCATTGGATGATACTGCTGCGACTGTGACAGTTTGTCCTGTTCCACCTGTAGTGGCTGCTATGTTTGCTGCGCCTCCTGCGCCTGGTCCCAATCCTCCTGCTTGTCCTGACATGGTAGGTGGGATGTATGTGAGTGTGTTTGGTCCTGAGGTAGCAACGGTTACTGGTGCACTTGGTGCGACTGGTTGAGCTAGGGGTAAGACTGGTGCACTTGTAGATGTGACTGGGAGTGTGGATGCGATTGGTGCGATGTTAATGGGGATAGCAATGCCCTGGGTGGCTGCTGTTTCGATCTCTGGTAGGATAGGTGTCTGTGGAGTGAATGGAGTTGCTCCCTGGAGTGTGACAATGTGGTGAAGACCTCCTGCGAGTGTCTCTTCTGGGGGTGCTGGTGTGTGTTCTGGGTGATGTATAAAGAAGTCTGGGTGCTGGGAATCGTCAATATTCCACCAGCCTAAAAGCCTGTTTTCTTTGGGAACAAGAGCTTCTTTGGTAGTGTACCAGGTGCCGTCTGTTTCTCTTCCAAGTTGTGTCCAGTTGTCTTCTCCGTTTGCTGTGATGAATTCTACAGCAAGTTTATCTGTGCCTGTGCTGATGTAATAGCCTGTGTCTGGGTTCGCTCTTCCCCTGAGTCTGGGATGTGATTCGAAGTATGCCTGTCCCTTAACGTGGTTAGGGAGGTTGTCTGCTTGTCTTCTTTGTATGTGCTTGTGAGTGTTGTCTAATTCTCCAATGAGTTGTATACCCGCCAGGGTAGATGATGTCTGTGATGCTCCGCGGAGCCCGGGTGGAAAGCCTGACTTGTGTTAAGGGCCAAGGACCCTAAGGTGCGACGTGCACAGGTTTGTATAACAGCGGCGGGACTTGTACTTCAAGGGATCGCAGGTAGCGAACACTGGCCCTTGGATGCACTGGTATGCCTGGTCTGCATGCGTGCAAGACACTAGTGGTGATAATGAAAGATGTAGAAGAGAGTCTCGACGATGTTCGAGACGACTTAGAAGGGATGCGGGCGAAAACTGAAGGCACTGTGGAAGCTACAACACTTGGGATTAAACCAAGTCAGGCTTAAGGCCCAACTCTAGGATATAAGGTCGACTTATATACATCTGGGCAGCTGCCATGACTCGAGCCTAATACTACTAGTACCCGTACCAGTAAGGAGTCATTGTACAAAGTATGGAGTCATTCCGAGTCAAACTGACTCATGCGTGAAACCTAGGATACATGCTACTAGGTTGGAGTCAGTATGAGTCATGTGCATAGCCAAAGAGAATCACATGGTAAGAATGATAGGTAAGCGATCAGGTGATGAAGTCATGTGATGGAAAGGGGGTGGGAACAGGTCATGTGATGAGAAAGTATTAGTAAGCAAGTGGAAAATGAAATTTGAAGCCTCAAGAATGTAACAGTGAGGGACCTGACATGTGTTTTCATGGCGACGAAATACTGAGATCGAGCATGAAAGAACACATGAAAGAGGCCCAAGGATGGAGAGGGCGATGTGGGTAGTGCGCAAGAAAATGTCGTGAGGTGAGGTGGAGGGGCAGGACAGCTGGGAATCGAGTGAATTGAGCCAGAGATCATTGATTGTCAGCAATAGGCGGGGACAGGGACGAAAAGAGAGGCACTCACCGGAATGCAGCGACAAAGTACTGACACAACTGCAAGAAATATGGGTCCCCTACTGACAGGGAGGGAGCAATGGGGATGGGCGCGGCTGCGATGGTCCAGATTCAACATGTGAGGGAGCCAACATTGAGGGAAGGAGTGGCCGCGCACACAGCAAAATTTGACGACAACGTGACAGTGAGAAATAACATGAGACTGTATAGGGACGATCGAGAGAGGGCACTGGGGGAAAGAGCAGGCATGGGGCGACCTGGAGCTGAAAGGGAAAAAAAAACCCCCTGGAAGGGACGTCAGCACACAGAGACAGAAAGCGAGAACTCGGGTCACTGACTGCAACGGCAAGGACAGGCCTGCAAGAGTGAGAGGCGGTTCTGCACACAGCGGGCAGGGGCGACCGGGAGCTAAAAGGGAAAAAAAAAAATCCCCTGGGAGGGATGTCAGCACACAGAGACAGAAAGCGAGAACTTGGGTCACTGACTGCAACGGCAAGGACAGGCCTGCAAGAGTGAGAGGCGGCTCCGCACACAGTGGGCAGGGGCGACCAGGAGCTGAAAGGGAAAAAAAAAAATCCCCTGGGAGGGACGTCAGCACACAGAGACAGAAAGCGAGAATTTGGGTCACTGACCACAATGGCAAGGACAGGCCTGCAAAAGTGAGAGGGGGCTCAGCACACACAGGCAGAAAGCGAGAATTCCAGTCATGCAAGAGAGGACAGCCTGGGGAGAGTGACGTCACATGTGAGGTCAGGACAGAAACGAATTTTTGTCTGGCAGTGTGCTGGCTGAATGGGGCGGGTTGAGTGCATTGCCATGGGGCAGAGTGGCTAGTCAGCAAAAAAAAAAGTGAGTCATCACTCATTCGAAATTGAAGAGGGTGACTCAACGCGAGCTCGAATGGCACCCAGAGAACATGTAAGCTGCCGAGCGTGGCATTGGGGATGGGGGTGGCGAAAGGTTGTGATTTGACCTGGTCGCAAGCTGGGAAAGCGAGTGTGTGTGGCAGCACTCACCAGGCAATGCTTGTGGTTAGAAGCAAAAAAACGGCCACTTGCGCAGTGTGGCAATGGGGATGGGGGCGGTCCGGCACTCCGTCAATCGACAATCACAATTATGAATTTCAGTCAAGTAGGGTAAGTCTGCCTAATTGGGAAGGGGAATGGATACAGATCAATTATACTCAATCTCCTCATCGCTGTTGCTATTGCCATTGCTGTTGCCATCCTCATCCCCCTCCCCACCCTCATCACCTTCATCATCATCATCAGGTTCACTTCCTATTATTATATTGCCAAAGTCACTTGAGTCATCCTCTTCAACTGTACCATTACGGTGTCTATAGCTCCGCTTGCCACTGAGATGATCTCTAAGACATTCCTTGGTGGCCCAGTCACCTACAAACGGCTTAAGATACAAGTAATTTGACCTCATCTACAAAATATGTGTCAGCATTGCAAGAATCAGATAGGAAAACTACTCACCAAGTCACAGAGATGAGCAATCTTGGCTGTGTCTTGACGTGGCCAAGGGGTGCTGGCCTTGATGTGTACAACTCCTGCATAGTGTCTGATATTGTTCTATAACAATCATGCTTCAGTTATGGTATGCTTTTCAAGAAAAAAAAAAAAACCTTACATGAAAGTTGAGGTACCTCCCACAGTTATGTTCAAGGCCCATTGCATGTTGGAGGTTGCCAATCTTGGCTGGACATTTGATTCGAAGATCTTTAGTGGGAACCAAACCAGCACCAACTGCTACTACCAGTTTAGCTTGTTCAAGCTCCCGCTTTGCAACAGCAAGCTGAACTAAAAAATTAAAATTAAAATAAGATTTTTGACATGTGCACAAAACAAGGAAACAGGTACTCACAACGCAAGTTTACCATTTCAGAAACAACATTAGGATCCACAACAGGCCTTGCAGGGCTTGGATCCTGAGGGGCCACAGAAACTGTGGCTGCAGGGGCACCATTATCTGTTGGAGCGTTAGTCATGAGTGGTAGTAACCAAGTGGGCATACCATTTTCCAGGGTGGTGACAATGGGCGGGGCACCTGTGGGCATGCATCTCACCAAGGTTGAGGCAGGTGTGGGGGACAAGGGACTTGCCAATGTCGTTGCTGGAGGGGGGTTCTTCTTACCTGAAGTGGTGCAGTTCCCAGAGGTGGCAGATGACAACTTCCGGGCCAATTGCTGCTCAGCAAAAAGAGCCTTCTCTGTAGGTTTTTTCAACCTGGTTCCAGTATCACAAGGCATTAGATGTTCTATTGAACAGTCAGACCATAAGCCAGAATGGAGAAAGAGGGGAAAACACACCGATGAGTGTGATGTGTGATGATGAGATGGGTACCCATGACGCACCAATGCCTGACCTTATATAGCCCCCATCTCACCAGCTAGCGGATGAAAAATTCTGCTCTTAGGATATGTGCACCATCTCATTGACAATGTCCAAATTGCTGCTGCATTGAGTTGAACTTTTGACAGGAGGACAGAAAATCGACAATCGATCACGAGCTTGAGGACAGAAGAACACATTGAAGTGAGTTGAACTTTGTTTGGTCGCCCAAAAAACGTGGAAAACATCACATGACCCGTGGTACCACTACCCTTTCACGCTGAGCCGACATCGACCCTTCATGTCACACAATAAGCTACCAGCTGCCGGAACAACTCCAGTACATTCTTGATGCCATTGTGGGTTTTCGGGTTTCTATGCAATTTCTTCGGGCCGCTGGTTATGAGCTGTCCAACTTGAGATGGTGGTAGTACTGGCATTCTGCCGCCCAACTTCATCACACCTCCCCTGATGATCGTCTTTGTTGATTTCAAGTCTTTGACAACCCTCTTGTGCCGGATTTTCTTTTTTCATGTAAGTTTTGCACATTCTGCACCAACTGGACATCCATGTAGTCTGACTTCATCTCAGCCCACTCTGACTCTTAGATTGTCCTGTCGATGCCAGCATCACAGAAACGCTGAAGGCAAAAGCCAAAGAAAGTCCTGTGCGATTGCAGATGCAATCGTCTAGTGTTTCCCAAGACAATGCAGGAGCACATCATTGCCACTATGACGTGGGGTGAATCCGAATCCCATCCACCTCCCAAGCGGCATCACATTGCCCCTCTTCAGGCAGATGCCAGCTCTTCCTCTAGTGGCCGTCCCCAATTCCACGCACCCTCATCCAAGTTCAATCCCTCCCTGCCATTTTTTGATCCACCAGCGGCTTCGACGAATCTACCTCAATCGCCAGGGTATGCACGTTCTATACTGTCTGGTCAATTCGTCAACAATGTCCCTCTAAATCTCCATACTAGGACACGCCAAGCTATCGATGAAAGCGATAACGAATCTGAAGACACTCTCGATGGGGATGCAGCTGAGGCTACTGACCCCACCGGTCCTGGAACTGATGGCCTCTGGAATGGAGAGGATGTTGACATGGAAGACAAGGTGGACCCACATGAGGGCATCGTCCTGGATTCAGATATTTTGGTTGAAGAGTTTCTCACAGAGGCTGAGGAACTTGGTAAGTCCAAATATTATTTATTGCATACTCTGTGAGTCACTGGCATTTTTGTGCTCTAGCAAGGTCTTCTATCTTGGACCACAATCTGGATATCCTGCATCCATTTGTGATGATGCTCAGGAACAATCTAACCGCCTTGTCCTTTGACGAAATGTTGTACACCTTTTCCAATGCAGGCATGGAGACTCTCGCCAAGATGCGATCCCATGCCTGGTATCTCTCCCGCTTCGAGCCCATTAAACTTGAGTGTTGCGTCAATTCATGTGTATGCTTTACTGGTCTGCACGCCGGCCTTAATGAATGCCTGAGGTGCAAAACGTTGTGTCTGAACGAGTCTGGCGAAGCAAGGCGAATGTTCTCTTATATGCCCCTCATCCCTCATCTCCACGCGTTCATGTCGAATCGTGCCTACGCCACTCGTCTCCAGTACTGTGCTGATGAACATGCCAAGACCTGCCAAAATGGAATGACAACGGATATCTTTGATGGACTTCATTATCGCTCGCTTCTTGGAGAGCGTGTTGTTGCTGGAGACCAACATCTAGCCCACCATTACTTCTCAGATCATCGTGACATTGTGCTCAGCTTCGCCACCGACAGCTTCGCTCCCTTCAAAAAGCAGAAGCAGACTGCATGGATCCTCCTTGTCTTCAATTACAATCTCCCTCTGGATCAATGCTTCCAGCAAGACAACATTCTTTGTGTTGGGATCATACCTGGTCCAAAGAAGCCATGGGATGCAGACTTGTTCATCTATCCTCTTGTGCAAGAACTTCTCAAGCTTGCAGTCGGTGTGTCTGCATATGATGCCCTCTCTTGCAGCGTCTTTGCCCTCCACACTTATCTTATCACAGCCTTTGGTGATATTCCTGCTGTTTCCATGCTCATGAACATGAAGGGACACAATGGCGTGAGTCCCTGTCGAATGTGTGAGATAAAAGGTATTGGCATCCCGGACTTGCAAAACAGAACGCTCTACATGCCGCTGTCCCACCATGGTCATCCTCAAGCAACTGATGTTATCAAGTATTGCCCAGAGGAGTTACCGCTGCGCTCACATGACAGATTTATGGCGCAGGCCAAAACAGTGGAGTCTGCACCCACGGAAACACAATGAGAGGAGCTTGCAAAGGCATCTGGCATCAAAGGGGTCCCGCTTCTCAGTGATCTTGGGTCCCTGAGGTTTCCCCAGTCATTTCCATATGACTTTATGCATCTGATCTGGGAAAATCTCATCCCAAACCTTGTCCTCTTCTGGTCTGGTTGCTACAAGGGAATGGATAATGGTCAGCCCTATGTCCTGGAGCCACATATTTGGCAGGTCGTTGGTGCTATGTCCACAGAAGCTACAAAGATGATACCTTCATCATTTGGTGCGTCCATCCCCAACCCAGCAAAAGATTGTTCATATTTCACATCTTTGACATGGTCTGTGTGGTCTCTGTTCATCGCCTCCACTGTGCTTCGAGATCACTTTCCTGAAGCGCGGTATTACAAATATTTCTGCTCCCTTGTTAGAATCCATCAGGGAAAACCTCCCGCGATAATTTTCATAATTTAGCGATAATTTCCATAAATTAGCGATAATTCCTATAACTTAGTGATAATTTTTCGAAATTATCAAAAGTTTAGATTATCACTCGCTAACTAGCCCCCCATAATTTACATGTTATTAACGTCGATAATTCACGATAATGTTGAAATAATTTCATGATAATG
>Ga0307510_10007936_pt1 | contig 12635 bp, 14 predicted proteins | sample 12_EM_MG_FD_207224 | JGI IMG/M metagenome (GOLD analysis project Ga0307510, IMG submission 207224) | Populus trichocarpa ectomycorrhiza microbial communities from riparian zone in the Pacific Northwest, United States - 12_EM | ecosystem: Host-associated > Plants > Roots > Unclassified | place... | reverse complement strand
CAGGAAGGCTAGGATGTATAAGATAGTTAAGATGGGTATTATTCGGAGGTCTATCTTTGCCAATAACTTTTTCTCGGCGGTATTCGGACTTGGCTGAATGGTATCCGCCTGGTATCGCCGCAGAGGTGAATCATCCATAGACTCAACAGACAGTGAGACAGTAATGCTTGCTATAGTAGAGTTATTCGTTAATCTTGTAATTCGCTTATCTCAACAGTCAAGAACATACGTTCGTAGGAATCCATAATGTAGTGTCCGCGGTGAACAAGCACTCAAGGCTGCGCAAACCCGGGGGGGGGGGGCCCCCCCCCCACACGCACTCTGGGGCCCATTGATAACTTATATGCTCGGGTTGTGACTGCCAAGCTAATTTTCAGAATCACAAGTGATTCAATGGGTTGTCGCGGACTCGTGAGGCACGGAGGAAATACTTGAATCGAGAAATGTGAGACATAAGTTAGACACGTATCCAATTAGTGAGCCTCCTGGCCCGCCGATCTTGACGTTAGGGCGGCCCGGGGAAGAGCTCAGAGTTGGAAACGCTATGCGCAATAGGATGGAAGGGAAGCCTGGTCTTTTTTTTGGAGCTCCTTGATAGGCTGGAGGCACTTTGGTGCTAGTTTTCCAATATATCGGCTCAACACTCAACTCGTACTCCCGATATGTGTGCCTCTAAGTTCATGATCGGAGGAGACTGAAAGAGTATTGAATCGCCGGCTTTCTGATGTCTAAGAGTGTCCAATGTCTGTCCGTGCAGAGCTATAGAGATGTTCAAGTGAAGCTGAGGGTCTCGTGAAAAGTAACAATTAAGACTGGCATCCTATGTCCCTGCAAAGTCTTTGAGAGCAAGTCTCTGAAAAACGGGGGACCCGATAGACCTTTATAGTGATGGAAGCTTTCTCTGAAGTACTAGTAAGGGGGAGGGCAAATAGGGATTTCAAGGAGAGTGAGGCCCAGCAGGGAGCATACACACCTCCTATGTTCGTCTATCATACAATCCACATGCGAACACATGAAATGTTTGAAACCCTCCCAGGTTCTTCGGTAAACTGCGGCAATGGTATGATTAACCCAATCAGGTGTCCGAGTGAGAAACCGTGGAGACAGACGCAAAGCACGACTACGTCTATGCTATGTTTGGAGGTAGCCTCACAAGAGATAACCTGAGTAATTCGCCCACCCGAGAGCATAAGATAGTATAGCCATCGCACTTTGATAGTAGTATAAGGGAGTGAAACTAGAATTCTTATGAGCTCCCTCCTCACCTTAGGCGAGGCGGAGTCCTTTATCCCTCTAGCAGTACGGCATATCGTTAGGTAGAAGCTGCTGAAACCCCCCCCACAAAACCCTTGCTATCTGTGCTCGATATGCATTTATCTGGCCCGGTCGTTCTGCTAAGATCAGGTGAGATTGGATTTATAGGCTCTTGATAATCCGCACCCTTGAAGTGAGAGAGATCCCTTCTTCCTTTCCATGTATACCGGTATCAGCACATTAAACATCTCTCCATGGTTAAAACTCTATCAAGTTACACTGCACTTTGTGCAATCAGAGTTCGACACAATAAGCTTTTCACCTCGCTTCCAGCGGGCCCCATGCCAGATCCAGAAATCTCATCTCGGGCCAGGCAACCTTTCAGCTGATCAAGTGCCAGAACCAACGAGAAGTACCAGTAAGCCAACCCCCCCTCCCACAAATAAAAAAGTAAAAAGAAATAAAGCATCAAGCATTAAGCTATTAGCGCGGGACATAAGGATTCCCCTTCCCCGCATTGCTCAGCCTCTCGATCGACAGCACCGGTAGTACAACATTGTACGAGTAGTCTGCTCGCACTTGTACTATTGCCGTACTCGAGTAGAGTTATTATTCTACCAGGTTACTTGCACAGCCCCGTCTGCAAAGTATTCACGAAAACGAGCCTGCGGCAGGGTCTTGGCGGAAACAGAGGTACTGAATATATGTATTCCAAATTACGCAGGATATGATACCAACTTGTAATACCGGTGCTGGTATCATTAGCTTGAAGTCTGACAATGGCATAGTGCAAGATACGAATGACACTGCGATGTTGCTCTAATGTTAGACCTAGGAGAGAGCTACGGGACGAAATTCAGACCTAGCAATCTAGGCCATATCTCGTACTGATACTTTCGTTGCCGCCAAGATAGTGCGGTGGGGGGCTGTGCCGGAAATGATAACAACTTTTATTACAGCGCAGCTACCGGCTTGTCTTCTCAGCAGCAGCACCCAGCCGCACAAAAGGAAGTAGCTTAAGAACCCTGCCAGGAACTCGTATTGTTGAAAGGAAACCCACGCCTGCCCCATACAAGTATTCCATTTTGGGGGAGCTTCTATTGATATAGCCACATTGGCAATAATACGATGTCGTGGAATCACCCCCGGGCATTTGCCCTGCAATGCTGCTCGGTAGTGGGGAAGACAACATATAAACCAACGAAGCCCCCTCTGTCATCCGATTACGAGTTCCTTCGAAGGAGTAGCCTCAGAGTCGTACTAGCTTGAGCTCGGGCAGCAAGAAAACAGAGCAAAGCAAAGATGTCCTTCGGCTTTTCGATAGGCGACTTCATCGCCATAAGCGGCTTAATCCTGAACCTCGTCGATGCTCTGGATTCAAACACTGGCTCAAGGGCACAGTACTCGAGATTATCGGATGAGTTGAAGTCGCTGCACAGTGCATTCCTGGCGGTCCAGGACGTGGTGCAGAAGTTGCAGCGGGATGAAAAATCCCATGCCTCTACTCTCAACGCAATTACTTACGAGATTGAGTGTTGTCGGAAGTTGATTCTGGGATTCACCGCTGACACGGAGAAGTATCGCAAGAGTCTGTGTCACGGCGGCTCTGGTAGGAAGGTTAAGGATACATGGAGAAAGATTAGTTACAGAATCTTTAAGGAGGAGGACGTGGTTATGTTAAAGGACTCGCTGGGACGGCGGGTCGAGGCTATTAATATTTTGTTGGTGGTGGCTGGAATGTATGTTTTCCCCCTCCATTCTTGTTCCATCGTGAAGGGTTCAGCGAACAGGCCAGCACCTGCCAAGACATTTTCACCTCCCACTCATTGTGCCTTGCTGTTCGCTGAGCCACTCACGGTCTCTCACCCTCTCGGGCGTCAGGCTAATATCAGTGAAAGCCGCTCGGTCTTGTCCCTAGAGGATAAAATCTCGGGTATGGAGCTCGCCGTCCGCCAGAAACAGTCGAAGATCCCGAAAGAACTCGGCTGCGGCATTGAGGGCTCTATCATACTGCAAGATGTCCTTGGACGGACCTTTCCGGTACCGTTCGTGGTCTGCGCGACGCCAGAGATGTTCCACGGCTTCTTGGAGCTGTCGTTCCGTGGCCTGCCCGGCCACCAGAAGGTGCTTTCGAGGGAGTACTCTCTCAGTGACGAGGGGTCCCGGAAGGATATTACTTCGACCGTGTGGGCTGAAAATGTTACTCCCGGGAGACTGATATCTATGAGCATACTCTTCCGTCACATGGACAACGCCCCTAGGGTCACTGATTTCAAAAGCAAGTGCCCGAGCTGTAAGACTCCAGGCGCGTTTAGTGCCACTGGGAACAGCCATGGGTGGATTCAATGGTAATACTCTCCCCTCTTCCTCCTTCCCTACCCTATGTTAGTTTGATAGTGGACTGATATGACCCCTTAGCAAATTCTGCCAAATCTGGGCTCAACACTCAAAAGAGTGCCCTGTAAAGACTCCACTACAGGCTCTCGAACCGAGTTACGAGAAACCACCGCCGCCTCTACCATCGGACGTGTCGACAATCTCGAAGGAGCTGTCCTCCTTCCGCCGGGTAAAAATTGTGGAGGTCTCGCAAGTCAGCTACTTGTCCGCCCTACGGATAGCCAAGGAACTAGCCAACGACCGAAAGCTGTGTCAGGAGTTAGTGTGGAAGTTAAAGAATATGGGTGATGCGAGATTTGTTGAACCTGAGTTCTTGGACGAAACCATTGTTTGTGAGTGTCTGTGCGATGGGAAGCGCGATCATGAATTGGTGGAACGACAATCGCATCTGGATCCTTTCTTTCCGGCAAAGGGGAGGATAAGTGAGATTGCCTGATGGGTGCTTGGCATATAGCCTTGGTCTTCGGTTTTTTGTGTGTCTGGTTACACGGCTTGTAAAGATGTGTATATTGGCTGTGTACAGTTGGTTTTCTTTCGTTGTTTCTAGCGGTTTTTGCTATCGGAGTTGGGCCCATGAGGCCAGGGCGCTCGGGAATATGGGGAAATTAGGGACTGGAAAACAACCACGAGTGATGCGTATGGTAACGGCAGTGGATTAAATTCGCGTATTTGGGTAAAGGTTTTGGTCTTTTGTGATGTCTATAATCTAAACCTTATTTACATGTGAAGTCTATCATATCACCTGGTGTCCAGATTCTCTACATCTCTCTCCATCTGCCACTTCCGTACCTGATCAATCATGGTATCCAACGTTTCACCATTCATGAAACTTGGCAAGTCATGTAAACTGAGCCCACACCGGTGATCCGTGACCCGATTCTGCCCCTCGAATCAATATCTATTCCGTTATAGTGAAACAAGATCAACATACCTGAATATAATTATATGTCCTCATTTTATCCGATCGCCCAGCATTAACCTTCGCAACGCTCCTCCTCAGCGCCAACTCTTCTGCCTCCCTCTCCGATCTCCTCTTTTCCGCAATCCTACTCTTCAGCACCATCAGAGCCTTTGCCCGATTCTTATGTTGGGATCGCGAATCCTGTATCGCAGCCACAATACTCGTGGGAACATGTGTCATTCTCACCGCCGAGTCGGTAGTGTTGACGTGTTGGCCTCCAGCACCCCTAGCACGCATAACATCGACCCTAACATCCTTCATGTCGATGATACAGTCTGGGTCCTCCTCGCCCTCCCCTAGTTCCACCTCAGGGAATGAAGGCAGGACAATCACGTTCACCGTAGAAGTATGTGTTCTGCCCTGCTTTTCTGTAGCTGGTACCCGCTGCACTCTATGCACGCCCGCTTCACCCCGGAAGATCTCGTATGCCCCCGGAGCTTTGACCTCGAATATCGCTTCTTGAACGCCGTCCCCGCCCTCCATGCTCGCAGTCAGGGAAACCATTGATAACGACCAACCGCGAACGTTGGCGCAATACGCAGTATACAGTTTCAAAAGGTCGCCCGCGAACAAACTTGCTTCTGAGCCCCCAGCGCCAGGTCGGATTTCCACCATAGCGGACAGGTGTGCGAACGGGTGGGGCTGTACGAGAGATTGTGTTATTGTTGTAGCTAGTGTGGAAAGTGAGGATTCAGTAGACGCTATATCCGAAACTGCTAGTGGACGGAGCTCGGGGTCTAGATTGCGGTCCGCGAGCATTTCCCTGAGCTCTCCTAAGGTCTGTGAAAGTTAGTTTGGAGTGTTTCAGGACCGGGTGAACGAGGGCTGGGAACATGCGGCTATGGCATCTTGATATTCTCTCAATGAGTGAGAGACGGAAGCTAACCGGCCGGCTCGAGTCGCAAGTTTTTTGTCGTAGCCATCCGCCAATTGCTTTTCCAATTCGGAGTGTTCATTGCTGAGTTTCTGGGCTCGACGTAAAAGCCCATCCGCAAGGAATTTTGGACTTACTTCTGGCGCCGCTCAGTCAGCATTCCCACAGCCGGCAATTCGTGTTCAATTGCACAATTACCAGTAGATTGGAATCGAAGCTGAAAGGCAGACCGTAGCAACCGACCGAATGCGCAACGATGGCATATACGAGTAGACGTTCGAGATATCATGATTGATTTGGCGCGTCTCAAACCTGCACCATGTTGGGTGTACAATATGTGGAGATACGGCTACCCACATCGGTCATGTCTTTGGGTTAGACTAGGGTCTGCATGACTGTCGTTAGGTCGGTCATTGGTTGTGCGGGAGTGGGCTTGGCACGTGTCTTTCTCCTTAAATAATCTTCTCTCCTGTAATATGATACGACTGGACATCAACGCACATCTCACATATCATACAACACACCATTCATCTGGGCGAAGGGTAAGGTAATAATAAATAAACCCAGGCCCACTAAAGGGCCCTGACCCTGTACAAGTGCCTGACCCTTGCCGGGTAACTTACGGAGGTACAGGGCATAAGTTTTGTAGGTTACACAGGGAGTGAGGGCAGCAAACCTCGCTTGTGGAACCTACAAAACTTATGCCCTGTACCTCCGTAGGGTTCAGCCGCAAGCGTGCTGCCATATGATACCATTTGGGCGCACGTGACATTCCCCTCCTCCCACAACCCCGCCAAAATTCTTAGACTAGAGCTTGCAGAGCAAGAAGTACTGCTAGCCATCCTTCACCACCTTTCCTTCATCACTCCCTATACAAGGCCCTTAGACCACCCTTCTATAAACGAAAGCTGATATACGAGGCTGATATTACCCAACATGTCCGCTAAAGACGCTCCAACACTTGGGCATGAACCCTGCACCAACTCGAGGGAATGGGCTTCTCAGTTAGAGAACCTAAAGGATCTCCCGGAATCTTACACTCTGTCGAAAACCTTAGTTTTCAAGCCAAGCACGTATTCCTATTCTTCCGAGAAGTTCTGGGATCTCCTGGAACTATTGCTTTTGGATGACCGCTCACAGAGGTATAGAAACCCCAAAGACACAGACCGCAATTCTAGTTGTGGTGGTAGCGCTAGAGGATACCGCAACCTCTTCCTCCGAAATCCAGAAGACTCTAGATACCAAAGACACCCGTATTGCCAACGAGGATGCAGTGAATGCAGCACTTGGAGTTAAGCCTATCGATGTATCCCCTCTGGCAATCACCAAGGATAATTCTTCAGCCGTACAAGTTCTCCTTGATCAGCGCCTTGTTGACGCACCCAAAGTTGCTATTCATCCTTCGGGGTCGAACACTACCTCCTTTGTCTCCGGCGCTGATATTAAGTGCTATCTCGAAGAAACCGGCGTGAAAATTACTGTACACACCTTTAACGCAGTCACCGTCGAGTAAGTTTTTGGCTCGGTGTGACTCGCCCACTTCGACTTCGACTAACCCATGAGATAGGCGCCGTGGCGAGGAAAAGCCGAAAGCAGAACTCCAGAAGGCTCCCACCAAATCGACCAAGGCTGCCGATGCTAGAATTCCAGATGCGGAACTTATTGGGATCACAACTCAGAAGGAAGCCGACTTCTCTAATTGGTACCAGCAAGTTCTTACCAAGGGCGACATGTTGGAATATTACGATATCTCTGGATGCTATATTCTAAAGGTTCGTAGAACCCCTCTATGTAAATCTTCTGAAAGCTAATCCGATTATTAGCCATGGTCATACGGCATCTGGGAGAGAGTCCAAGACTGGTTCAACATCAACATCAAGTCTATTGGTGTAGAGAACTGCTATTTTCCCATGTTCGTCTCTTCAAGGGTCCTCGAGCGTGAGAAAGACCATATCGAAGGCTTCGCTCCTGAAGTCGCCTGGGTCACCAGAGCGTATATCACACCCTGATAGCAATCGATATCAACTTACTAATCATTTCCCAGCGGCCAGAATGAGCTCGAAGAACACATCGCCATCCGCCCAACCTCTGAGACTGTCATGTACCCCTACTACGCCAAATGGATCCGTAGTCACCGTGATCTCCCCCTCAAGCTAAACCAGTGGAACTCTGTCGTCCGTTGGGAATTCAAGCACCCCCAACCTTTCCTCCGCACCCGCGAATTCCTCTGGCAAGAAGGCCACACAGCACATGTCTCCCAGAAAGACGCTGAAGAAGAGGTCCTACAAATTCTCGAATGGTACGCAGGCGTTTACTCCGAGCTCCTCGCCATCCCAACGATCAAAGGCCGTAAGACTGATAAGGAGAAGTTCGCTGGAGGACTCTTCACTACCACCTGTGAGGGGTACATCCCCACCACCGGGCGTGGAATTCAAGGCGCAACATCCCACTGCCTTGGCCAGAACTTCTCCAAGATGTTCAACATTGTTGTGGAGGACCCATCTTGGAAAGAAGGCGACCCAGAAGAAGCCAAGAAACTCTTTGTCTGGCAAAACTCCTGGGGTCTCTCTACCCGCGTCATTGGCGTCATGACTATGATCCACGGAGACAACAAGGGTCTCGTTATCCCTCCTAGAGTAGCCCAATACCAAGTCGTCATCGTCCCCTGCGGTCTCACTGCGAAGACCACCGAAGGAGAGCGTAAGCAGCTTCTCGAAGGTGTTAGGAACATTGCCGCAACCCTATCTGAGGCCGGCATCCGCGTCAAGGCAGATACTCGCGAAACCTACTCCCCAGGATACAAATTCAACGACTGGGAATTGAAGGGCGTTCCAGTAAGATTGGAGTTCGGTCCCAAGGATATGGAGAAGGAGCAAGTTCTTTCTGCTCGTCGCGATACTGGCATCAAGGACGGTATCTCCCTTAACGGCCTCGCAGAAAAAGTCCAGACACTCTTGGACACTATCCAGAAAGACCTCTACGATAAAGCCAAGAAGGCGTACGATGAGCATACCATCATTGTCAAGAAGTGGGAGGACTTTACTCCCGCGTTGAATTCTAAGAACGTCATTCTCATGCCGCATTGTAAGCCTCCGCTCTAAACTCACAACCCGCAACAATCAATCTACTAATAAATTACGATAATAGGCGACAATGGGGAATGTGAAGACGAGGTCAAAGAGCGTAGCAAAGGTCGTAAAGACGACGACGCGCCGGAAGACGCAAAAGCTCCGTCTATGGGTGCGAAGTCTCTCTGTATCCCATTCGACCAGCCAAAAGGTGACGACGCCATAATCCCAGGAACTACTAAGTGCGCGCAGTGTGGCGAAAACGCTAAGGTTTGCACTTTCCCCCCTCCTCCCTCTCCCCCCCCTTGGAAGAAAAGATCTATGCTAACGGCGTAAATAGCATTACACTCTCTTTGGGAGGTCCTACTAGACGTAGTTTCTTATACCTCTTATCTTTGTCTTTGTCTTGTTTTTTTTCTTCCCCTCATTAAACACTTTTTTACCTTTTACTGGGATTGATTGGGGAGCATTTTCAAAATTTACCACTTTGCGATGATTGCCTGGTACTCCAGGCCTAAATGGTATATTGAAGCTGGCGGGGTTTCAAGCTGGCTAAGGTAGGAAGGACCACTAGAGCCTAGGAATGTCCATCTCCCCCTTGCATGCCTCGATCAACACACACCTGCACAATCGTGCCAAGCCTTTCAGCTAGTATTCGCTTGAGACCCTGCACTAGAGATATTGTATTTCATGTTGTTGAAACGCGTGCACAGCTTGCAGTATTACTACTTGTATTTGGCGACCACGATTTCCGCGTTGGCATATTTACCTTGAATGGCTGAACAATCAGTCCAGGCCCTGAACTGTGACCTAGGGAACTATATGGATAACTCTTGGTTTCCACCACCGACCCTCAAAATTTCGTAGGAAAAACACTCTTATATTCTAGGACTAGGGCACATGCCCGTGTATGTAGCATGCCATTGAATTTCTGAAATAGCTACATTTTCACAACCCTGCTTTCTCTTTAATGCTAGCAATATATCTGGACAAAATCGCATTGTTCAACTCCAAGGCTGTTAACCACTCCTCGAATTGGGTGTTAACCTCAGCCTCGTTCTCACCGAGCTTCTTGTAGAAGTCCGCCCTGTACGGGCACGCCTTCATCGCAAGCGCAAACACCTTCTTGACAAGAAAGTTGTGATACTGCTTGAGCGTCACATCATAGGCGCTAGTGAACGAGGCGGTGAGCTCTTCTTGGGGGTTTGCGATATTCCTGCGGAGGGCTTTTTCGGTGAATTCGAGTCCACTAGTAGTAGCAACAGTAATTCTGAGTCAGTTTGGGCATGGCAATCGAGACCAGGGGAACGGGAGATTGGGCGAACCGGTGGAGCCAGAGGAGGCCTCCGCATGCGTTGTTCTCGCCTTCTGAAATCTCTTTTTCGCAGAGTTTTTGGAGGGTGTCGGATCCTTCCGGGTGGGAGGTTTGGCGGTCGCGGATTTTCTGTTGTAAATCGATTAGTTATGTTTTCTGTTTCGTTTCAATCGGGGGGGAAAAGTGCGGGGTAGGGTAGGGATCAACCAATAATTGAACAGGACGGGATGGAAGTAGTGAATTAATGAATGAAGGAATGTACGGTACCTTGATGTTTCCATTCATGTCCTTTTGTACAGGTGTAAAGGCTGCTGATCCAAGGACGTCTATAGTAGCAATAGTTAGCATCCTATGCCTCAACTGCTGATTGAAATGGGGGGAGAAATACCAAATAATGAAACGACCGACTCGCAGGCTTCAAGAAACGCTGCTGTGGGAATTTGCTCCCCCTCAACACCGACATCCTTGAACGAGCGTTTAATGGTGGAGAAGAAAGTTGCCATGTTGTATCCTGGATCTCCCTTGGTGGTATGAGCGGATGATAAAGAAGTAGAAGAATCAGATGTGAGGAGGACCTCTCCGTTATTTGTACTGGTACTGTAGGAAGGGGGTCCGTGAGGGCTCGGGGTGGAGGATTGGGACTGGCAGTGGTGGTGGAGCAGTTGCAGATGTAAGAAGCTGTGCGCTGGACAAGTAGGAGAGGGAGTGGGGAGGCAGGGTGCTATTCCGAGATGGGATGTCGAAGCGTATTGCTGGGCTGTTGATGACGGGGATGATTGATCGGGATTAGTCCAGCTGATTACCTGAACTGAAGTGGTGTAACCGTACCGGTATCCCGCCATCGGGAAGACTATCGCTTGCTAATGGGGAGGGGGCGTCCCTGCAGATTAAGTAAACAACGGATAGGACAGCTTTCATCCTAGGAGCCCAAAGGTATGTGACTATCTGACTGAAAAAGCAGTTGAGGAGAATTGCGGTTTTGATATGAAAGGGGCTTCGATTGATGAGTAGTTCTGCATAGTTCTCTTGCTGGTGCTGTGCAACTTTATTATCGCCAGAATACTAGTACTGTAGGCCTAGGATACTTCTTTCCAGCTGATTACCTAAGAGCTAGAATGTTATCCAGTCTTGGAAAAGGTCTCTCATGCATTAGTGTTTAGAACTAAACTCAATATCGCTAGTGGACACATGACTAGGAATATTAACTATTAACTATCGTGATAACCCCCGGTTTCAAAGTCATCGCCACCTAAGAGCACTTTTCGTTCACGAACATCAACCACATCACGTATTTGATCACGATGCCTTAGACTATCATACTAAGCGTTCCCAGACCATGATATACCCTCATGTGGAAGACCATTCCTTCCTGGATGGCTTTATGGTCCCCAACCCTGAAATTCTAATTGACTATTTTCCGATCATGTTCTTCCTCTCACTTCTTCGCAACCGATGGCTGTCATGTGACGAAATTTTGCAGCAATTTTACTCTGCCCAGCAATCTCACTAAAATCATTTCCAAGGCATCGCCAGCTATAGCCTAAAAAAGGATAACCAAGTGCGCAATCCGATTGTCGCCAAGCCATCAGCCGCAACTTATGAGTTAGACTACGGTACCGAAGTGCTCTGCACTCTAAGCGCGTCACATCTTTGGACGCGTCTCATTCTTCTCCTTCACGTCTCCTCCACCTCAACTTTTCGACTCGACAACAACAAACAGTAGGGCAATGCCAGCCGATATTCGCAGCTTCTTTACTCCCAAGGGTGGGCAACAGGCCGCTGGAAAACCGAAACCGGCCCCGACCCCTACTACTGCTTCTGTATGTTCTCTCTCTATTTCCCCTTCACTCACTACAGGTTTCATGGGCTGATTATAATCGCAATCATAGAGGAGAGCCTCGGCAAGAAAACGCAGAGTTGTTGGTTCGTATTCCCTTACCTTCTTTTCTTTTAGGGGGATCCCACAAGCATGCTAATACCTTCTTTAGAGGACTCCGACGATGAAGAGAAACCCGCGAAGAAAATAACCAAGAAACCAACTCCGAAGAAAAACACTAAGGAGAATAAATCTGAACCTACAACTACTGCTAGTTATTTTGCGAGTACCGGGAAAAATAAAATATTACGTACCTCTCCGCTGAAACCGAAAAAGCCTGAGCCTAAAGAAGAGTACTTTCTCGACGATGAGGAATTCGACGAAGGGATCTACGCAGAAGAATTCAGGAAGTTGGAAGATGATTATAAAGAGGGCGAGGGCGAAGTTGCTGAAGCTAGTTTCGCCGTTGTTGTGGAGAAGAATAGGCAGGTAAAATCCAAAGCGAAGGCTTCCCCTCCTGCCAGGAAGCAAAGGTCCTCGTTACCGAAGGGTAAACATGTGGGCGTGGATAGCATTGCCGCGGGTGACGAAGAGGAAGAAGACGAATATGTGAAGCCAAAGAGGCGAAGCGCTGCCACACCTGCAACAAGGAAGCGCAAGCCGGCCCAATTGCACAACGAACACGACGACGATGATGACGACGACGATGAGATCGAGCAGGCTAAACCCGCCGTTAAAGCTTCTAAGCCTGCGACTAAGAAAGCAAAGGTAACGCCGAAAAAATCTAAGGAAGCACCTCAGGAGAGTGAGAGCGTTCGAAAGATACTCGATAGTGTCCCGATCTTTCGGCCACCTACTCCACCACCTCCGACACATGGGGAGCCCAAGAAGTTCAACTATGGGGATTTTAAACGGCGGCAGGGCGCGGCCCCGACTGCCCCTGGCAGCAA
>Ga0307510_10007933_pt1 | contig 12639 bp, 20 predicted proteins | sample 12_EM_MG_FD_207224 | JGI IMG/M metagenome (GOLD analysis project Ga0307510, IMG submission 207224) | Populus trichocarpa ectomycorrhiza microbial communities from riparian zone in the Pacific Northwest, United States - 12_EM | ecosystem: Host-associated > Plants > Roots > Unclassified | place... | reverse complement strand
TAGCCACCAAGTCAGATACAGTACAGGTATTTCATCATGCGTAGCTCACCCGTTCACTGTTCACTTTCTCCCATGTCCCCTTCGAGGTATCGCGCTTGCACCGGTCGGGCTCCTCGGTTGACTGCTTGATCTTTTCCTTGTCCTTCAAGACCGTTCCCAGCATCTGTTCAGGCCCACCTCTCGCTTCTCGACGCTGTATTAGATGGTTTAAATCAGACCGAGACCCAAGACCCGGTGGGTCGGCCGAGAGCCAGCACGTACGTGTCAATCATGGTCATGACATTAGGGCCCACCTTCATTCCTCGTCGTCGTTCTTCGAGCTCACGTGCCCTATCCCTCAGCCGGCCCATATCAAGCTTGCTGAAGTCATACTGTAATCGCTGCGACACACGCGCATCCGCCGAGTCAGTAAAAGTAAAGACATCCACAGTGGTTGTGCTTGTCACTCACTGGCTATCCTTCACGATCCGCTCGTACCGCTTCTTGAGGTTTATGGCCGCGGTGACGTGACCGGTCGGTTCCTCCACGAGGGCCTGTATCTTGTGCTCGAGCTTCTTGATCACAATCTCCGCATCAGAAACCGCTTGCTTCTTCGCCTTGATGACCTCAACCAGTGTGCGCAACTTGATGTCGAACCGCGTCAGCGTCTTGCGCTCTCTTGAACACGACGCTCAGCCTCGCCATGTTCAGCCTATCAGCCGAGTTGTCAATATTTTGTACCACGGGTCAGCACGGGATGTATCACGCACCTCGCTCTTTGCAATTTTGTCCGCTAGAGATTTTAGTTCCTTGCGCCTCTTGCTGATCCCAACCGATTCATTGTCGAGCACCTCACGCGCCGAGGCGACGTCTGCCTCGATTAGTTCTATATAAACAGGTTTAGCGACAGACGCGACCCAAAGACAGTTACAAATATACGAACCAAGCTCCAGGGCTGCCGTCTGCATTTCTTTCTGTTGAGGCTTCGCCACGAATGCCGTTTTGAAAAAGGGAAAGACTTTTAGTTCTAAACTCTCCGTTTTGTCCTCCTAGTAGCTCTTAAACTCGTCCATGTCCTTCTCGAGCTTCTTGATCCCGCCTTGGCCGCTGTCTGATTCTCTTGCGCGGTCTTGACGGCAGCCTCCATCTCTACAATGGACCACTTGTGCTCTACTACTGGCATGCTGACCTAAAACACTGCGGTTGGCCCCTTCATCAATGGAAGACGCAAAGAAAGACGAGATGAAGGACGACGCACCCGCACAGCATTGCTGCTTCCAACCTGCGCATGCAAAATTCGCAGCTCATGCCCCAAAATCTCAAGTTCTTACGTGCGGGCTCTCCACGCCTCCCTCGTCACACTTCCCTCAGCCTCTTCACGCTCAAGCGCCTCGAGCATCCTCCATGCATCTTCGACTCGCATCGCAGATCGGTGTGTCGTTGAGCACGAATGTGATCGCTTCGGCCGCTTCATCTGGGTAGCCGACGAGCGATATGCAGGCTGCGCATTGCCTGAGGCGAGGTGCTTCGCGTTTCGCAGTTTCTGTAAGTAAGTACGGATTGGCACACGATCGTCAGTGCCCCGGAGTATAGGGGTTACGGTACCCACTCTAGCAATCTTGAATGCGCAAATAGCGGGATGAGCGTCACGCATTTCCTAATCGCACCACTCCAGGAGGTCCTTCCTTACACCTTCGTCCTTAGCGACAACGTTGAATACCTTTACCGCCTGCCGCGATCGCGGGTGCCATGGTCATCGAGCTTGAGCACCAGGAGTGACGCGACGAGGACCTTGACCAGCCCTTGACCTTCCACGCGTCGAATCCGGGCGGTGGCGTGTAGTTGAAACCAAGCTAGGAAAGCCGCGAACGCACCACATACCGATCCTACGTAGCCAACCAGTTGTTGAGCAAAAAACCTATATGTGAAGGAGATGGTAAACACGCACATGTGTACAGCGCATTGCATTCTCCCTTGCTCTGCGAAACCCTCCTCACTCGCCTGCTCTTTTTATGCACTCCATTCCGTTACATTCGCATTCTTCGCCAGACTCTCGACCTTGGCCTGCGTCTTCTTGATGCCACGCTCGCCTTGATCGGTATCCCGTTCCACCGCCTTCTACCATTTCTCAAGCTCCCCAGGCACATGTCGAGCTTCACGAGAGCCCACTCTTCCTCTGCAGCCGCCTAGGCTAGGTGTGCACGAGCGTCCGCAATCTGGCCTATGCATCCACCGCCACCGGAAGACTGCGAGGAGGAACCGAGAGACCCGTAAGGGTTGTCTGGAGGAGGTCTTCGACAATGGCGAGTGCCGTCTGCCGTCTGCGTTACGGACTTACGGTGTGTTTTTCTTGAACGACATTTTACTCGGCTGTGACAGCGTCTCTCCTTGCTCCCTTTTCGCCACTAGGAAAGCTTCGAGCAGGGTGATACATCAGCCAACGTGAATCAAACGACGAGAAGAAAGGAGCACACCTCGCTGAGCTCACGTCCAGAAGCCTCCCGCGCAGCCTCCTCGTCCTTGATGACTCCTTGATGGCGCCCTCTTTAATCTCCGCTCGGGTACGTAACTTGATCCGACCTTCTCGAGTTCCTTGGCTTCCTCTTCCCATCCGCGCGACCTTCTCACCCCTCCCCTCTTTAGCTCGCGATCGCGTTGCACATGCACATCAACCCGATTCATCCCGCGGCACCAGCCTCGTCGCTCGTTCCTTCTCACGATGTGCCTGGTCAACTTGTTGTTCACGTTCGGCAATCTGGGTTTCCTTGGGTGCGACCTTTGTGCGGTGGTCCATCCATTCATACGCGCGCTAGGTGCTCGAGTTCGGCGCTGGCCGTTTCGTATTGCATGAAGGCATGTCGCCCGATGCGGAGGGTGTCCTGATTCTTTCTTCGGTGGGCAGCGCCGTCATCTCATCGACGAAATTTGGGTCATTGGCGTTGAGTTGGACATTATGGGAGATAGCCCGGATGATACTCTGCTGGGCTTTGTGACCGTTGAAAAGGAATTTGGAGATATTGGAGAGAGCAATCTGATGGTTATTACAGCATTTGACACGAGAGTGTTTAAAACCACGAACACGCAGGACCAAAAAAAGAAAAAAGACCGCGTCTGTCTCGTTCTCGTTATCTGAGCGTAGTTCTCCATTCCTGGCAGGCTTTTTTCCCTGTCGGAGTTGTCAAAAGACAATGTGACAGATGCCTGGGTGATGCCGGCTATTCCACGTTCATATATGAAAATCTATTGATTCTGCGCACGCATTTGAGAGAGGAAGACATGACGAGAAGAAGTGTACTGCAGGGGTCGAAGACGAATTTGACAGTACCACGTGCGGATCACATGACTGAGTTTTCTTCTTTCTTCGCGCGTCTCGCGGCTCGCCGTACGTGGTACGCCCTGCAACTGTGGCCTACGTTTCGGCCTCGGAGCCGTTTCTCTTCGCGGACGCGGCGCATTTATTTCTTGTGGCACACATTCTTTCTCCTCTGGCCCCGCCCTTGGTCTCATGAAGAATACACAAAGGTGAACAACTTCAGGACTAGCTCTCGGTAATGTCGCGACGACATGTCGAAATTCAGCAATATCGTTATCAAGTTCATGGAGAGGCCATGGGAATGAGGCATCTCATGTGGTGAGAGATTCTCTCGTGAACATCAGAGGACCTTTATCTCCCTGCATCAGGCCCGTTCCACAGTCACATACGCGAACAACGTGTTCAGTACATGGCCACGTTTACAATAAGACATCGATGCGCGAGGTGCGGTTTTGAGCGAAAGTCTGTGCTCGCAATTCTCTTGAGGGACGTGGACACCAAAGAAAGGAAGTAGCGCAGGGCGGTGGACGGCTATGGAATCTCGAAGAGAAAGAGCGACACGTGGCCGCACTCGGAACGTCGGGCGTGGCGATCACCGCAAGAGGCAGGAAGCACCGCTCCGTCATCCCATCATGCGCACTCGCGTTGGCTCTTGGCCACCGGCGACGATGAATATTTGTCCTATTCACAGGGCGAGTGGTCCGAGTTTGCCACCATTTTCGTCGCGCGGTAATACCGCGCCAGCATGTCAGCACTCCCAGCATCGGGCACACTGTGTCGTGGCTATATTCTGGCAATATAACCAAGAGCTTGAGGTTGTCCATTGATGCGGTCAGTTGAGAAGAGGGACGAGCTCAAGCCCGGCACAGGACAAGCGTCTCAGCCCTTATACCCTTTCAGCTCTTCCCACTGTTTTCAGCCCATTCGCAAAGTCGCGATCTGCAAGTTCATTTTACCGCTCTTTAGGTCGATGCCTAGATGGCTGCGTCCACCCCGAATCCACTTTCTGATCTACTCTCAATTGCGCTGATCCCTGACATGAGTCGGCTTCTATTGGGTTAAAAGCCCGCATTGTCTCTACACTACATTCGCTGGTGAACATGTGCCGACAATATACTATCCCTATCTGATGCTATTCGTATGAAGTTCATACCCGCAGTCAAAGTCGACGAGCCTAACAATAAACCAAACTCTGGTATCTAGAAAACTAGTCACAATTTAATCCAAGGTTGAACGCGTTGATCGTTTAATCATTTCCTTGTACATGCCAAATCTTTCCGCTCTCATCGGATCCAAAAAATCGTCCTCACAGACATTAGGAAGCCCTTCATTACTCATTTTACAGCAAGATGCATCTATGGAGAAGGTATTTGATGAGATGCACGTCGTATGTCAACACTCAGGTGAAAACCCTCATCTCCGCGAGGGCGACACCCGCTGCCGTTCTCGAGTGCGAGAGTCAAGGTCAACGCCACGAGGTCCCGGTTCACGGCAGCAAAATTTGTCTCCTGAGTTGAAACCAGACGCGTGAAATTGTTCGATCGAGGAACGAAGACCACACATTTCGGGCCAGACCAAAGCTCTTCCTTGCTCGAGAGTTTCGATGGCCCTCTGGAGTTGACCTGTGTGGACTTGGTAGGATGCAGAGTCCAATGGGAGCGTCTCGAAATCATGTCGTAAGGCGACAAGTATGGAGCGTTGTATGTCAACAGTGTGGCAAAATGTAAAAGTGTCTTGCATCAATGAGAGTGCGCAGCCATGTGCGGTTAACGCGGAGGAGTGACCGGAGGTTCGTGCACACTGCGCCCATTAACACGAAATCTCGAACTGGGTAGGTATTGAGGTAGATACGTCGTCTACGTGTGAGTTCGAGGTTTTGGTCCCAGGTTGTGAGAGAGGGGAAAGGGGAGAGGGTGTGTGTGTTTGAATGTGGTGGCTCCGCGTGAGCCGCTTCAAGGCTTGGTAGTGCCGAGCAAAACGACATGAGATAGAAAGAAAAGGGGGAAAAACGCAGCGCGAATGCGGGTGCACGGGAGACACTAGGGGGCGTCTCCCTCGCTTCTGGTGCTGCGCGCGGTTCTATATATTTCCCAGACTATCTACTTACAGTCTAGACTACTTATCTTAACGACGAGGGTGAGGGGTATTGTGGAAAATGGAGAGTTGACAGCCAGCAACGCACGCGCGCGCTGTCCTGTGGCGTCGGAGGTGTCGGGCGAGGTCGTCGGATGTGTCGGCGATGAGGAAAATGGTCGATTTCGAGGCTACAGCACATGCACGCCTTACAGTATAGAGTGTAAAGCGGAAAAGGGGGCGCGGTGGAGTCGGACATAGTGGGTAATTGGCCGTGCGTGGTTGACGAGCCCCGGTAAAACAAAATAAAAATGGAGATAAAAATGGATTTACTCTTCCAAACTGGAAACCCTTTTCCGGACTCCTAGAGTAGCGGAGATCGTTCGCGTTGATGTTCTCTTGTTCGTATGCGTTCTCGGGCTTGATCGAGCCGGGCTTGCCATATTACAGGATGCTGAATGCCCAGGAGGCAGATTTAGAGAGGTACGCGAAGTCGAAAATACTTGATGGCCTCTTCAATTTCAGCTATATCAGTAATGCGACCAACGAAGAGGAGTGGCTCGTCGGAAGGAGTTCGGAAGCTTGGCCAGTCACGATACTTCCGGTCACGATACGTCACTTCGTGTACACGTGACTTGGGACCCCTTCGCGTCGTATGCTGCTTACCTGAGCTGTATTACATGGTCGTATTTATCACTCATCACTCACGCACGCCCGTCCCCCTTTTCCCACAGTTCACATTACTGCCACATTCGACCAAGTCAAACAGTACCAAGTATCTATGCCCCAGTCGCTTCCTTCCCAGCTCCCAGAATCTCTAAACCACTCTGATGTAGTCTCAGAGATACGTTCTGCGTACTCTAAGATTTTGCTACTAGAGCAAGATGCTGCCGCTGAGACCAATCCCAACATTCTTAAACAAAGGCTTGTCCACGCAAGGATCCTTGGATACCTTGTCCGCGAAGGACCTTCACTACGGGCCAGCGAGCATGTAGCAAAGGAGGTGAACTCATGTCAGGATAATGATCAGATGGAAAAGATTGGTGAAATGTATCATCTTCATTTCATCCGTGTCTGTGAGTCACCGTCGCTACGTTGTTTTTACCTGTCTGACAGCCTCTCGATAGTCAGGAGAAACAAAGGTGCCACACCTGCACCGCCCATTCATCCTTCACGCCCTCCTTTTGAAACCAAAAGGGAGATGATGAAGGACATGCTTCGCCAGGGTGGTGAGCCTCCTCTGCATCATGACCAAGCCAAGAAAATTGTGAGTCACGTCCGCACGCTACAGGCCACAAATTTCCTCATCCAAAAACAATCTCCAAGGCCCTCGTCCGGGATGATTTTCGGTGCATGGTTTCTGGCAAATATGATTCTGCTGTGCTGAATAACGACGAGATTATGCAAGAAGTTCATAGAGACCGTTTGCAAATGTGCGGCACTGAGTGCGCGCACATTTTTCCTCAGTCGACAAACGTGAGCATTTCTGGCTCCAACGAAGACGGTCCTAAGGTACGCATCCATTTGCTCCTCCTCCATCTCGACCATCGCTAACTTCTTCCTCCTAGCATGAGTATGCCGCGACTGTGTGGACCATTATGAAATCTTTCGGTTACGAAGATCTCCCCGAGAAACTGAACGGTGCTGGTATCCACAGTCTCGATAACATCATGACATTAGATCCCACTATTCACGGCTGGTTTGATGAGCTAAAACTCTGGTTTGAGGCCGTGGTGAGTGGATTGTAAATTTCAGTCCTTACGCTGAATGTTTGCAGGATGGCAAGGAAAACACCTATACTATTGGTGCGACGGATGTAGCATTCACTTACCTGGCCAAGGAAAATCCAATCGTGTTCAGAAGTGCACGCCAAGGCCTTCCGTTGCCAAACCCCGCCTATCTCAGGATTCATGCCACATGTTGTAGAGTTGCCCATTTATCTGGCGCCGGCGAGTACATGGACAAGACTTTAGAAGACCTGGAGGATATGCGAGTCCTGTCTGAAGATGGCTCATCTGCGAACCACCTATCATATGCCCTGCAACCTTATGGTTAAGAAGTCGTCATCCTCTGATCCCCAGAATCTCCCTCATGTTTACCGTCATTCAAGTGAATACATTCCTAGTCCGTGTAACCACTATTTGTCGTTACATTTGTGAACAACACGTACTTTATTTTCCCTCGTATGTCCGACTGCAGCGCAATAAGCTTCCTCTCATCGGAATCATGGTAAATTTCCACTATTCCAGAGTTCTTGCCTCGGCCACAAAATACTAGAGATGTCGGTAACTTGTAGATGTGGTCTCTATCTGGGTAGGCAAGTCCTAGGTGTCATCTGGTCGGGTGTCAGGCTCGATGCCGCGCTCAGGCACGGTGACTTTCGTTCTTTCAAGAGTTTTAGCGTGGACATCCCAAATACTCTTATCTTTCATCACCCTTTTCATTCAAGATTAAAAAGGATATGGTGGAGGAAAGGCTTCGCCAGCTTGATGGGCCCCAAGCTGAGGGTGGTGAACTTGAGCCTCATGTGCCCAGCCGGGGCACACGGCCTTCCCGAATGGAGTACGGGGGTCCGGACGTGGAAGTAGCGGCACTGCTGGGTCGTACGGACGAGGTGCGACCGCCCTGTACAAACAAGGGGAAGGGGCGCGCAACTGGCCCGGGTGAGGTGATGGACGTTGACAGGCGACGACGCCCCGTGCACTGCGGGGGGGCTAATGTTATTACTTCAGTGCTCTTACGGTACCACGAGCCTTGCGGCACCCTTCTTCCTCGACTTGGTTGATCTGCTTTGTTGTCGTTACTGTGCGTCGCACTGCCAGCGCTGACCTAGCAAAACCTACCCATCAGCCGCGCTTCGCTTGGACAAATGGGAGTATCCTCCCCATTTTTGTAGCGAGGATGGTGATTCCAGGCTGGGGGTTCGTAACGGACGTGACGAGCGACTTGAGGTGGGAGCACACGAACGGAGAGAGAAGGGAAAGCGGGGCTGTATTCTTGCCTGCTTGGCCGGGGCCAGGCAAGGAGGGTTGTGTACATGTACGCTATACGCAAGGTGGTGTTCTAGAACAGAAGGAAAATAAAGGAACGTACAAAGGAGTCCTGAATCATTCTATACATAGTAAGATGCAAGTCCGGCAACACATGAATCCCGAACAAGGCGACTGTCGCGCATGTTGTGCATGACGGTTTGGTATGACAGCTATCGGGGAGGCGCGCACTTGCGGTATCAGCCTGCGAGATTGGGCGAATCGGGGCGATCCACATGTCGTTGGAAGTGAGCTTGAGGTGATGCGAAGAGGGATTTTGACTCGGAGGGCTAGAGGGCGAGGAGGAATGAGGGGCGTAGAAGGCTGAGGTCAAGGCAGTGGTGGTTGAACATGTCTTGCGGAGGCCGTCACGTGGTCGAAAGTGTTCCGCTCCGAGGCTGCAGCGATCCATACCAACTCCCATACCTTACAATGTAATGGCCCTTTGAGGGCACCCATAATCACAAGGTGGTCGGGTATCTGGTTTTTTGTGCGTTCCGCGAACTGCAACACCAAAGGGCCTTTTCAAAATTTCGCGAGCAAATACGTCCCACTCTACCGGACGGCGTAAAGCAACGTAAAAAGTCTTAGTTTCGCACACTGATGCGCTTCCCTCGATAATCTGTACCACGAGGCACATCGAACGAAGCAGTCGACCACTTATGTCATCTGCGATTTCACTTCTCTTCACAGTAAGATTGGTAAATGCAGTAAGTTATCACCGGATCACGTCGCGCGTACTAGGATTATTAGCGATTTGTCCGTGCTATCGTTAACTCAATCGTTGCCGTCAATGGCGGTTCCTGTCAGTGTCGCATGTGCGTGCACATGTTGGGGCCCATCAAAGCGTTTTTACCTGTATTGTTCCAGTCTAGTCCATCCCCTCTTACTCTTCCTGGGCGTGTCAACACTACAATAGACTAGCGGTACCTGAGAGACGAATAGACCCCTGATTGCCGCTTGCTTTTCCGCCTCATTGAGGGCATGTAACAGGTCGCCTGAGTCTCAGGCATGGACAGGAACGTGCGTAGAGTATGTACTCACTTTACGTATGGCTTACAGCGTCCGTATGCTGGACTTCATATTACACGTTCATTTTGTGAGAAGCGGAAAAAAATGGCCTGGCCTCTGCCCGCGATCGCGCGATCCCTTGTGTAAGGGGGCCTGTAGGTACGCGGTACCAGCCAAAAGTGATTTTACATCAATGGACACAAGGATCATGCGTGTTTGCACCGTGACTTTATGTCCCTAGCCAGGCCGATTAGACGTACACGCACTGAACTGACGTGGCGAAATCAACATTTCCTCGATTTATTGTTTATACAATCTTCTATCGCGTGAAAACACGCCTTTTACTCGTTACCATAAACTGGTATCGTCTACTCGAAGATCCATGATGCCTGGTTATGCTCATATTGGATAATGCCCTCGGGGAACCAGCTGGACGTAATAGGATATCAGCATTATGCACACCGCGTGACCAAAACGAAATGAAGACTGACAGTTTGATCTCCTTCTCAGCGTTCTCGACCGAGTCAGAACCGTGGCAGATGTTGCGGCCCGTGGCAAGGGCAAAATCGCCACGGATAGTACCTTTTTGTTTTGGCGCGCGGTGCAGGATACCGTTTAGCACACACGATTGGGAGTAGCGGCAAAACGGACATACCGGGCTGGGAATTGAGCGGGTTCGTCGCGCCAAGCATCGCACGGCCCGTCTTGACGGCGTCGAGGCCCTGCCAAACCATGGCGACAACAGGGCCCGAAGCCATGTACTTGATCAGACCAGGGAAGAACGGCTTCTCCTTCAAGTCCTCGTAGTCTACACAACAGTGAAACACATGGGCTTTGTGATCACATATGGATCAGCGGGGGGTGATGGGACTCACGCTTCTCAAGGTGCTCGGGGGTGGCGTGAACGAGCTTGAGGGCGATGAGCTTGAAGCCACGTTGCTCGAAACGGCCGATGATGTTTCCGACGAGACCGCGGTGGACGCCATCGGGCTGTTACATGGGACGGCCGATACGATCCTCTTCAATCAGACGCATCCCACGAGAGGAGTAGATGGGAGGCGATGATTGAGAGACGGAACGCACCTTGACCATGATGTACGTGCGTTCGTTATTGTTGGGAGACATGATTGATGAAACTTTTTGCTGCTCTGGCTGGTGCACCTGACAATAAGGAAGAAAAGAGAGATGGGTAGATGCGAAAACGAACGCGCAGATTTTAACCAGAAAGCTGATCATCCGTTTCTACCTTCCGAATTCGGAGATAGCCGCCCAAACTCGATCTTTTTTCGCCCACGGTCACACGCCCCTCAATTGCCACGTGCTTCACGGCCGGGTTCGTCCGTGTCAAATTCCGTGTCACCCACACACACAAACTCGTTTCGCACTGTCGACAATTTCCCAACGATGCTCTTCGGTCCTCTTGGTCCGTCCCTCGCTCCCTACGTGCGCTCATCACGCACCCTCTCGAAATGGCTCAAGCCCGTCGCGAATTGGTATGCCAACTTGTCTGGCTACCGCAGAGTAGGCCTTGTCTACGATGACCTCCGTGCGTATCCCATCTCTCCCTCCCCTCTCCAAACTCCGCGCACCACCCGCTTCCATCATGCTGGTCTGAGCAGCACTGAATGCTCATTACTTTCTTTTCCAGTCGTCGAGGAGCGTCCAGACGTCCAACGGGTGCGTGTTGGCTTCTTCAAGCGTTTTCTCTAGCGGATTTTTGTTGAGAGCTTGGTTCACGTATAGGCTCTCACTCGCTTGACGCATCGCGAGGCCTACGATCGCGCATTCCGATTCAAACGCGCATCCCAAGCCAGCGTTCTACACAAGGACCTCGCCAAGTCTGAGTGGACCAACCCGGAGGAGGTTAGGCTCTCGCGATACCCTTGTGGCATGGCCGTTTTTTTCTTAATTCCCCGTTTGCGCACACAGGATGTCCGATATTTGAAGCCCCATGTACTCGAAGTTGAGAAGGAGGATCAGGAAAGACACGTTTGGGATACTGTCAATGTCGTTAGAAAGTAGAACCGCTGTTCGTGGAAACTGCGCAATAATCACGGTGGATGCTTGACATTCCAATCGTTAGATCACATCACACACCCTTTCAGGTTATCCCTGATTGTCGCACAAAACCGAGCAACACATGCAATAAATGACATCGCTTCGAGCCATAGTCATGATATGTCAAGAGTACATTTTCAGGTACAACGCTCAAGTCAGCTACTTAGAATAACACTGGAGCAAAATTCTACACCCTGACTGCTTTTCTCTTTTTTGTTCTTCATGGGGTCGGAAAGATTCTAATGTCTAAAAGGCCTTAACCAAAGGAGATACCACCTCGCCGCCCTTTGCAGCGTAGAAATCAACCACCTTCTTTCCGACGGTTGCGATGTCTATGAAAAGGTGAGGCTCGGGCAAGCGACCATGCGTGGAAAGAAAACGTACTGTCGCCGGTGATACCAAACTTTTCATATACCTTCTTATAGGGACCAGACGCACCCCAGGACTGCAAACCATATTGTTCGTGGCTGTACTTCGCCCAGCCGGCGGTCTGAAATTTCCTCATCAGAAAGCAAGCTTCCTACGCAGGAACACTAGACCAATATCGCACCGAGAGCGCTTCGAGAGATAGGATTGGTGCGCCGCTGCGCAGCACGCTGAGCCGATAGTCCTGAGGTTGTTGGTCAAATACGAGCCAGCATGGCAACGACACGACGCGAGTTCTGATCCCCTGAGCCCTGAGCTTGCCCGCCGCCTCGAGAGCGATGCTAACCTCTGACCCTGTAGCCACGATGGTCAGATGCTCGGACTCCTCCTCATGCACGACGTAGCCGCCCTTGGCAGCACGCTCGATAGACGAGTCCTCGAGGTTTGGCAGGTTCTGGCGCGAAAGGGAGAGGATCGACGGTGTCTCGGGAGACCGGAGCGCAACGAGATAGGCGGCCGAGGTCTCGTTGCCATCTGCAGGACGCCAGAACGCAAGATTGGGAATCGCGCGGAAATGGATCGCCGTTTCTATGGGCTGGTGCGTGGGGCCATCCTCACCAAGACCGATAGAATCGTGAGTCGCTGTGTAGATTGGTTACTGCACTGACATGACCATCCCCCTAAAAACGTATACGCACCGACCCAGATAACCTGATGCTTAGAAAGGGCAGCCAGGCGAACCGCACCAGCGGCATAGGACACGAAGTTGAGGAACGTTCCGACAAATGGTATGATACCACCGTAGGCCGC
>Ga0307510_10007932_pt1 | contig 12640 bp, 5 predicted proteins | sample 12_EM_MG_FD_207224 | JGI IMG/M metagenome (GOLD analysis project Ga0307510, IMG submission 207224) | Populus trichocarpa ectomycorrhiza microbial communities from riparian zone in the Pacific Northwest, United States - 12_EM | ecosystem: Host-associated > Plants > Roots > Unclassified | place... | reverse complement strand
TTTTAGAGTGTTTAGCACAATAACCATGAGGGATTTATTTAAGGGATTTATTTTAAGGGTAAAAAACAAATGACTACCGAGGACAAAAGATAGGCATTGCCTCGCGTGCGTGGGGGCAATTAAAAGTTTTTTTTTTACTTAATTCAATCTTATACGTGCAAACATATCATTTTTTTCCTTGTTAGTTATCAGTCAATATAAAAGTTTATTATATAAATATTAAAATAAAATAAAATTTTTAATATGAGATTGGAAATCCATTAATATATATATTTTATATTTACAAAAAAAAAGTTATATTTTTTCAATATGGGATAAGAAAATTTTTTAGTTTAAATATTTTAATTTAAAAAAAGAATATAATATCTTTCTAATTTGAAATAAAAAAATATTTTAAAATAATCTTTTAAATTTTATTCTTTATAATATATACATAGAGGCTACATTTACATAAATTATTTTTTAACTTTTTTTATATAAGATATTAAAATCTCAAAAATAAACTTTTTTTTAATTTTTCTAAGTTAATCAAGTCAATCTATATATTCCACAAATCTGCCCCTTAACCAGGACAATTCCAAACCGAGTTTATCAACTATACAAAAAAAAGTTTCTTCAGGGAAGAAATATGAGAAATATATATATGTATACCCAGTCGTTACATTTGGGTCTCCTTTGATTGACGTAGGCATGCAGGCCGTGTTGATGGGAGGATCTGGTAACCGGCAAGAATGTAGACCAAGCTGAATTGATGAACACCGTTTCTTTTTCTTTTTCTTTTATGAAGATCTTTCCCTGAAAATTCCAGTGGACAAGGAATTCAGTGAGTTAAGATAGCGTTTGGCTCCATTTTTAATTATTTTAAATTGTTTTGTTACGGTAATATTAAAAATAAATCTTAAAAAATAAAAATATTTTTTTTTAATATATATTTTTTTTTTTTGGTAATGAACACCCACTAGTGAGAAAGTCACGTGCCTCTTTAGTGTACCTGTATTTAATATATGTACTATTTATTTTATTGGTAGATGAGGCAGAGATCTAGCTAGGTTGACCCACAAAGATATGCACAGGTTCGGCCCGTGGGTGGGTCTCCTTGGGGCCGCTTTTGAGGAGGGATGAGTCCTACTGCTCATCCTGGCACGAGAATCCTGCATGGTGTGACTGTGACTCTCTCCTGGTGTGTAAATGCATCAAATCCACAAGGTCCCAAAGTTGTTCACATGTGTACATCAAATGGGATCCAGAGACCAAATTATAATCACAATTACTTTTAGAAATGGGTCATGTGAATTCTCCTCTGAAATGTTGTGTTTGGTCTCTACTCTTGTAGAAATGACACCCGTTTTGATATGGATATCTCGTAAAACGACCAAATGGGTCTAATCTACTTTGAATCGAGAGCATGATTGGCGGTCGTATATATCAATTATCAAGTGTATGCTTTCCTTTCATGTTATCTCTCACATGAGTACTGGAACTAATCAATGCCTTTCTTTTCTAGTGGCAGACATGGATTTAGCATTAAGGAGATTAATAAGTCTTGATATTTTGATTTAATAATTTGAATAGACCTTGTATTTGGTGATGAATTTGATTTTTTTTATTTCTTATTTGGTTTGCTTATTTTCTAGTTTCTTTAAGTTATATAAAAAAAGGAGAACCATATAAATGAATTATATAAATGAATGAAGAGGAGGTTAAAAATTAGAGCTTACATTGAACCTTTTATGAGACTCTATATCATGAATAATGGCTATATTTAATGAAATTTCTCTTTTTCATTAAAAACAATCTCAAACATGACCTAAAATTATAGTTGTCTAAACAGTTTAAGATCTTATATAGTTTAAAATTTGGATTGTCGGATTAACCAAAATTTATTATTTTTGTTCAAAATGATTTTGTTCTTTAATTTTAATCGAGTCAAGACTGGACGAGATTTAATTAAGTCATCCAAATATAATCAGCATGTAAAAAATAATTCGAAATGAAATTTAGTCCGAGTCAAACTTTAATTTCGAATAAATTCAATCTTGCATGAGATTTTTTTTCTCTTTGATTTTATTTAATTAATTTTATATTTGTGTTTATTTCTACTATCATTTGATTATCGAGCAAAGAAAAAAAAAGATATGATAGTGAAGAAAGTGCATGGAATATATAACAATTTGCATTGACGACAATAATAAATGAACAAGCTATGAGTTTAATTTATGTTTGTTTTCATCAAATTATGTGTTGAACTCATTTTAAAATTTCCGTTTAATCTTAATAATTATAAAAGAGATGCAATAAAAAATAATTATACAAGGAATAATAAGAAGTATCCCACGTCAAAATGAAATTCTTTTGAATCTCAATGCATTTGACAAAGATTATAATAATTCAAGATCAAAGTGTGGAGATGCTACACAAGTAGCCAAATGATGATTTGTCAAAAACGAGACCAAAAGCCCATAAAAAGAATCCAGATGTTCATCAAGTGATTGGTGAATCAAAACCTCTAACCCCTTTTGACTTGAAACGTGGACTAATATTTTCATAACACGTGTCAAGATGCACGGTTTTCCCCCTCTCTCTGCCACCCAAAAATCCACACTTTCTATCCTCAAGACCGCTTTGCTTTGCTTAGTGAGCAGCCAACATTTTTTTTTTTTTTCTACGTAGTACACTTCAATGCATTCATGTATTAATGTAAACCCATGATTTTTTCTGTTGAAAGGTTGAATCTTTATGCAAAATGTTACTATGATTCTATTGTTGTGTTCGCTTGATGTTTCCGCTCTATGTGTTTTGTTTTGAAATTTGCGACTCTGTGTAAATAGACTTGCTAGTTAATTCTAGTATTTTTGTGGTTTAGCAATACGTAGCACTTCTTGGATTTTGGAAAGTTGGTTTTTCTGCTCCTTTTCTGTTTTGGAAGATGGATAATTGTAGTCTTGAACTCCCTTTTGCTTCTCTTTGTGTCGGCCATTAGTTATATTTAATGTATGAGGTGAGAAATGTTTTGAAGCGCGCCGTGAGGATTCAAATGTTATGATCGAATCCAATGAATGTACCAAAGCATGGGGGTTCTTGGTATGAAAATGGGTTTTGTCTTGATGAGTTCAATAGAGTGTTTTTGAGGATTTTCATCAAATAGGATAGGTGCATATCCAGTGGATGTAGAAATGATTGTGTGGCCGTGCATCTTAAGTTTTTTATAGGTAACCATTTATTGTATGATTAAATAATGGGGAAGCATGATTTATTTTATTGCTTGTGCTATGATTTATTAATCTTTCAAGAAGAATGAAGTTCCTCCTAATGTTGGACTTTCTGTTCCCTTTCCTTACCACAGGACCCTTCAACATGGAGATAGGCACTACAAGGTAAGCATTCCTGATTGACCTTTTACAGTTATTTTACCTTTTCCTTTTCGGAAAAACTGATGTCATAAATTAAGCTGAGCTTATGATCATGGTATGATGGGCTTATAGTTTCTCGATAAGATGCTTTCTGCGATGCCCTTACCAAGATTACAATAGCATCTTTAAGTTGATACGGCAAAGAGGGGAGACAAAGCCAACTGTTATGTGTGGATAGGATCTTCCAATTCAAAAGGTTGAAACTGTTGGCAATTGCCCAAAAAGGATATTTCAGATTTGCTATGCCGAGAATGTTTTACATCGGCAACCTCTTCTCTTTGCTTTTAAACTGCAGAAAAGGACTCAAGTTTTTTCTGCCAGTTACCAATGTTTTTGTTCGCACCCCCTTTTGTTTGATTTTTCTGTAGCTGTCACCTCATTTCCCTATTGTTCAATGCATTAGTTTACCTCTTCCTGACCATGCTTAGCTTTGTTATGATTGGTGATAGGTGTTGTATTGGCAAACAAGTACCATGGTTTTCACGGAATTCACGAATGTTAGATGTGGAAAGCATCCATAAGCTTCCTTATCATGTGTTTGGCTGCACCATTAAACCAAGCAACCTAAGGTTTGCTCATTCTTATTGGGGCTCTGCTAGGAAAAATTGGATGAGCAATGTATTGTGGAGAACATATACCATGCCTGTTAGTTTGGAGGAATCTTCGTCAGAACAGCCAGAAGACTATTCAGATGATGAAGGGAGTTCATCCGAGGATTTACCAGAAGAGCCTCTTGATCAATCATTGGGCAGTGATGAGGTGAGCTCACATTTTCACTTCTGTTTGGTAAAGTATGATAATATCAGTTACAGAGTGCTGAAACAGCAAACAGGCATGGAGCAACTAGCATTCTCTTCCAATCGAGACCTTCTCTTTCTATACCCCTAGAATTCAATGATCAATACATTGAACCATAGATAAATAAATAGAGAGCGAATATCTTTCAAGGTTGGACTGGCATCTGTTCCTTAAAGACTTTTAATTGCATACTTCCTAGCAATGCAACAATTAAATGAAAACATGAGAAGCATATAAGCCAATAGCGTACACTTGCTGGCATCCTCATAAACATCGAGTGGAGTAAACTGCTTTTAATTATGTTCAGCATGTGATTGTGTGTTGACCTCAAATGGATTAGTAGCTTCCATTTTGATGTTTCTTTCTTTGGCTGGGTAAAATTATATTGGTATATTTGACATGAGCATTGATATTATTATTTTGTTTGTTCTGTCTCATTTGCCATATTCTTCAATTTACATGTGAAGTTCTATTTCTTGCTATAGCTCTGCTTCATTTGAAATTGGACGTTAGTTTTCATCAGGATGTGCTGGACATTAACCCCATTCCTGAAATTCTGGTGCTGCCAAAATTGAATGTGCCTGCTAAGGTCGTAGCTGTAATCTTTAGTACAGTATAACAATGAAATTGCCAAGTGTGGACTCTGTTAGGCCAATTGACATGCACTATAAGAAAAAAAAAATGTCTGGGTTGTGGTCTATCCTTTGAGAAAGAAACGTGGACTGATATTCTATAGTTTTTGACAGTTGAAGGCACTGCTGCTTGATTCTCAGAGAAAAAACCTTACAAAAAAACTAAGTGAAGCCAATCAGCAAAACCGGTTTCTCAAACGACAGGTTTGTATATGTGGAAACTTGGGTATGTTTTGGAGGAAAACCTGATGTTATACATAAAAATTCCTTATGCATTTTGTTGGTGGTTTGCTTGCATTCTAGCTGCATATGATTTATATCTGATATCAGGACTATAACACATTCTTGGTCTGACTTTGATGGATGATTTGCCATCTTGTTGCAGTTTTTTTTTAATCAAGCCCCAATACTAGACACAAGTAAATCCCTGTCCCAAAAGTTTTGGGTCATTTGGATGGATCGTTTTTCTCCATTTAACTATCATAAAAAGTTGTTATTCTCAACTCACTTGCCCCCCGGCCCGCCCTTTGCATGATGACACTAGGTATTGAAAAATGTTAACTTTGACACCCCTGCTCCACACAGACACACAATCCCTTCAATATGTTGTGTATCTCTAAAGTTGCAATGCATATGCTAGATTTCTGCATATCCCAAGTACTCTGGAGTCTGGACTCCAGAATAGCTATCTGAAAACTTTCGGTATATACAACCTTTGGTTCCTTTGTCAGAATTACATCAACAAAGAGAGTGCAATTTGGAATATCATCGTGACATACATGGTAAATTCATCCATGCTATCAGAGGAAATATGGTCTCTGCAAATTATAGAAGTTGTTTAGAAATATAATAATACTCAAATTTTTAAAAAAACTGAAACTTATTTAAATACAATATTTTTTTGCATGTGGAAAACTAGGGGTGTGTTTAGTAACAAAAATATATTTTCTTTTTCCAATATTTCTTTTCCATTAAAAAATTGAAAAACATGTTCATTTATTGAAAACGAAGACAAATTTTTCATAAACAAATGCATCAAGATTACAAATATTTTTAATAAAAATCAAAGTTATAATTTATAATAGTAATGTTAATATTTTGTATTCATGATATTCTAATTATAGAATATTAATTTTATTTAATTCAAATTAAAAATTTTCTTGAAAATATTAAAAAAGTAATTTTAATCTTTTACTTTGCTAAAAAAAACATGTATATAAAAGAAAATAATTGTATTATTAACATCATTGTTTTTCATTTGAAAAATAGTGAAAACTTGTAAAAGAAAAATATTGAGAACCTTTAAAATGTGTTTTCCAAACTCAGTATAAATTTGAAAAACTGAAAAAATAGTTTTCTATTTTTCTGGATGGAGAAATGTTGTATTTGAATGGAAAGTTCCAGTTTTTCAGAAAATTAGAATGTACTTTGTTTCTGAATAGCTCATAAATTTTTAATTTTTTAAATTTGTACAGGGCAGAAATTATTCATTGCTTTTCACTATTTTCAATAAAGAAAAGACATGAGCAATACAATTTTTTCTTTTGTATAGAAGCGCTTTTTAGCAAAGTAAAAGATATATATTTTTAATATTTTCATATTTTGTTAATGTCATAAATTTAATTTCTCTTATATATAAAATAAAGATGTTTTTCAGTTAACAATACAATTTTTTATGATAATTTTTTATTTTTTTAAAAAATAAAAATTCTATAATTAGATTATCATGAATACAAAATATTAAAAATTAGATTATCATGAATTTAAAATATTAAGATAGCTATAACAAATTATGATTTTGAGTTTTATGAAAAACAGTTGTAATTGTGATATATTTCTTATATTTTTTGGTGAAAAAATTTGTTTTCTTTCTTAAAAAAATGAACACTTTCTCCAAATTTTCTTTGAAAAAAGAAAACAAGAAAACTGAAATAAAGGAAAATAGTTTTTTATTGGTGAAGTTCATATTACATGACTTGCTCGTTGAAACAATGTCACCATCAGATGCATATATCTGGTTTGGATTGTTTACATGGCAGATGTTCGCCTTGAAAAGATACACATAAAGTTTACGATGCCGTGTCTCAATTTTGAAAGAGCCCACACATCGAACTCTGATGCTATATGAAAGCTTCCAAAAGCTGTGTTTTTAGTGGGATGTCGTTGTACGAAGCCTTTGGTCTAACATCCTCTGTTTTTTTTTTTTTTTTTTAAATAATAAATTTGCAGCTGCATGTAATGGAGGATGCACTGGTAAACTTCAAAAGTGAACTTGCTGTGATGGAACTTGAAATTCAGGTTAACAGTGGACTATTTGAACAATTGTCTCGTTTTCTGAATCTCCCATTTTTCATATGAGAAATATCTCCTTTTTCTTCACCTGAAGCTTATTGAAGAACTGCTATGTTTTATTACCATGTATAGCATGAGTCAGTGTCCCCAGCAATAAAAAAGTGTCGCACTCCTCGAACTGTGGATGCGTGACACACCTGTCCCTCAAACCACTCTTGTATGGATGGCTCTGATCCAGGCAATTCAACAATCAGTGGTTAGGGATATGGCCCAGCCTTGGGTTAGCATTATGTTTTGTGTGCAAGTAGTCTAAGCCTCTATGGGCATTATTGCTCGAAAGCTCTATTATACATGTATTTTGTTAGTAATTCAAGCAGAAGTTCTTTAGGATCTTCTTTTACTTTGGAATGAGCAAAGGGCTTATTTTAGTAGTTTGGTTATTTATATTTGCAGAACCATAATTGTTTGCATTTTGTTGAATACAGATCAAAGCGTCTAATTGGTTGATCTAAAGGCTTTGTTGAATGGATTTAGGCAGAATTAGCTGCACGTGCTCCCTCTATAAATCAGATATTGTGAATCATAAAAGGCTCCATGTACCTTTTCCATATCTTGGTGATGTCAACCAAATATAAGTACTCTAATTTTTTCTTTCGATGGGCAGGCTTTGGTCACGCTGTCAGAAGAAATAGCTCAATATGAAATTCCAGAAGGGTCAAGAAAGATAAATGGGAAATACGTACAATCTCACCTGCTTTCACGCTTAAGAGGTACATAGCTTTTTGCATGCATGTTTTATGATTGTAATTTTGGTCCTTTTGAACAAGTAAATTTTGTGGCTTCTCCAAATGCATGGCAAGTGCAATGCAGCAGTCTTGCAAGCAAGGTCAAATTGCAAATCTTAAAAATTTAAGGTTTTCCTTTTATAATTTCGTCAGTTTCTTGTGGCTTGAGCACATGGTGCTAGGTGCATCATGCATGTTTTAAGATCAACTTTGTTGTGTTGCTTAGCATTGTGAACCAGCATGTAATTACGTCTCAAGACAGCCATCTTAGTTTTTTTTTTAACACAATGAATGTAGCTCTACTATTTCTTTTGATGCTTTTGCTTTACTGAGGCTTTTCCATCATTTTCCTCACAAAAGTTCAATTGGCGTTTGTGTTGCTGTAAAGTTCTCCAAGAAAAATTGAAGGAGCAAATAAAGGATGTGGATGCTGCAAAATCCAAGGAGGTATCCTTGTTCTGGTGTGGCATGGCAGAGGTGAGAATGCAAGAAACCACCTTCATATTCCTAAGAAATTGTACCGACAAATCTGGATTTCAAAATATTTTGAGTAATGTAAAGGAATTTGGTGGAGGGATAACCTCCTCTCATAAAGATTCATCTATTTTCAGAGTGTACAAGTAATGGGCTCCTTTGATGGCTGGAGTCAAGGGGAGCACTTATCACCAGAGTATGATGGTTCTTTTACTAAGTTCTCGGCAACATTAATGCTCAGACCTGGAAGGTGCGATTCTATTGAGCAAGCCGAATTCTATTTTGTTATCAAGTCTTCTTCTGTTTTCTTCGTGTGTCCTGACCCCCATTGTTTTTCAATGTTGAAGGTATGAAATCAAGTTCTTGGTGGATGGAGATTGGCAGCTGTCTCCTGAATATCCCACCATTGGCGAGGGACTGACAGAAAATAACTTGCTAATTGTTGAGTAGACTGAGGTACACTGTTCAGTTTGGTTCTCTAAAAATCCTAGTATGAGCTTCTTTAACTCGAGCTAGTTGCTCAAATGGAAAGGTATCTGAAAAAGGATTTCTGGAAAAAGTAGTTGAAGTACATAAGAATAAACGTGAAGGAATGCTTGAACCAGTCTCTGCTTTATTAATTCAATTTATGGATGCTTAGCTATAAGTTTGGACAACATTCATCAATGGAATATGATACCATTATTACAAATATACAGGATATAAACTTTCAGTATTTACTTGCTGAAAACTTTACCCGCAATTTTTACTTCAAATCCTCCAACGACGATGCCATACTCAAATATTCGGGTGTTTGATTATTGTTTCGGTACCCAAAAAACAAAATGAAGATAGAGATGGTAAGGATAGAAATGATATATTTTCATGTTGAAAGTATATAAATTCATTCTATAAATTTAGTTTAAAACTGTTTTATGAATATATTTATTTTTATATTTTTGTCAGTACCTTTTCAACTAAACAAATTTATCTCTTTTGCATCTGTCCATTATGTTATGCTCTAGGACATTAATCAGAAGATGCCAAGTGCAACACCCAATGGGCCGCATAAATTAAATAAATTTGTATTGTGTGTATTGTGTTGTGACATGTTTTTTAAAAATAATTTTTTATTTAAAAATATATTAAAATATATTTTTTTAATTTTTTTTTAATATCAGCATATTAAGATTATAAAAAAACACACTAAAAAAACTTTAATATAATATTTAAAAATAATTTTTTACTTGAAAAAATATTTTTTTTTAGATTTTATTTTTTTAAATATCAACACATCAAGATTATAAAAAAACACATTAAAAAAACTTTAATATAATATTTTTTAAATTTTAATATAATATTTAAAAATAATTTTTTACTTGAAAATATATTAAAATATTTTTTTTTAGTTTTTTTTTCTTAATATCAACACAAAGATTATAAATAAAACCCATTAAAAAAACTTTAATATAATATTTTTTAAAGCCAAGCACAATTTTAAAATCTACTTAAACTCAGTTCCTAGTTCCAAGCTGTATTGGATTCGAAAAACAAACATATATATTAAGTATATATACAATTATAATGGATAATGGATAAGCAATCGTTATTGCTATTTTCAAATGGATATAGTTGTGGTTATAATATTAAGCAACAGAAAAGATAATAAGACAGAAAAAAAAAATCAATTCCTATTAATTTTTTAAACTCGTGATTCATGTTTTTAATTAGAAGCACTATACATAAAAAAATCATCAAATCCAATTTTTAAAAAATAAAATGTTAAAGGATTAAATAAAAAAAATTACACAAAAATAAAAAAATTATAATTAAAATAATGAGAGTTAAAATTAAATAAAAAATAAATTAAAAGGCAATAATAAATTTTCAATTTGAAAGTTAAATTAAAAAAAACAAAAACATTAACAAAAGAAACAAAATAAAAAAAAACATACTATAAACTTGGATTGAAGAGTGAAATTAAAAACAATAAAATTTTTACAAAAGAGTTAGGAAAAAAAATCAAAAATAAAAAATATAAAAAATAAAAATCAAATTAAAAATATTAATACATGATAAATAAATAAAAAATTAAACATGTCTCTAATTATTTCTTCTTATTTCCCTATTCTCTTAGTTCCTAATTCTCTTTTTCTTCTTATTTCACTCCCTAAATTCTTTATCTTTCTCTTATCATTTATATTATCATCATAAAAATAAAATTCAATAGGTAAAAATGGGGCATGGAAAACACAATTGAAGGAAAACAACAAGAAATAAACTCAATATGTTTTAATAGGAAAATTCCAAAATGTCTCTCTGTATTGTAATTGGAAGTAATTAAGAACAGCATTATCAAAAACAAGAAGAATCAACTCAATGTTAAAAAAAAAAATTGAAAAAAACTAAGAACTAAAGCACTGATACAGTTTACTAAACTACAAGAGTACTCATCGTGTAACTTCTTTGATTTCTTTCATGGGAAAGAGAGGAAAATGCAACCCTAACAGCCTGCAAAAGGCCACAAAAACAGATTCACGTAAAGCAGCAAACCATAGCGAAGCACGCTACCGATGCTTATAAAAAATTTGACAAAAAACAAAGAAAACTCTCTTGTCTCTCTAATAATAAACCCTACTCCTCCTTATTCCTCTGCTTATATTCTCTTCTAAAGGAAACCTCAATGTACACCACTCTTGTCTTCTTCATCTTTTATCAATTCCTTCTTGAATGGTTGAAATAAATTCTATAACTATATATTTTGATGCTCTTTCTCTCTACTCCTTCTTCTCAAAGAGCTTTTGCATGCTCTTCTCACGCGCTTATTTGCCACTTCGGCTCCAGCAAACTAGCCTGGTACAATCATTGCCTTGGCCTCGGCCTCGGCCTCGATCCCCGAAGAAAACCACACAAGATTAAATTACTTTATTTTTTTTCTTTTAATTTAATACCCTTAGCTTCTTTCTTCCTACTTTGAACCATCTTGTTTTCTTTTTTTTAATTAAAGGAAGGCTGAAAAATGGAAAAATCGAAGAGAAACGTGAGCGAGAAAATGTTGTTACAAAAGCAGAACAAGAACAATAAGAAAGGTGATGATAAAAAGAACAGGTTCTTGATAAGTATCAGTTTTCTTGGTAGTGCAGGGCCTATAAGGGTTGTGGTTAATGGCGATGATCTTGTTTCTGGGATCATTAGCACTGCTCTAAAGATTTATGCTCGTGAAGGCCGGCTACCAGTTCTTGGCTTTGATGTCAGTAACTTCCTTCTGTACTGTGTAAATGCAGCTTCAGATGGTATTTTCACTTACCCTTTCTTTAAAATCTTATCACTCGAAAAAAAAAATATATCATTTCACGTTCATTAGAAGTAGATAGTTTTATTTAGAGGGAGGGTGTTCTTTCGTTGTTCTTTTATAAATTTGTTCTTTCTTTTTTCTGCCTTGAATCCAGTCTTATTATCTTTTTAATTATTATTTGATATTACTTGGATATCTTCTCATGCATAAGAAAGAGGAACTAATTAATTTGTATGAATTCGAATATTGGTTCTATCATCATGAGTGTTACGAAATCAATAGTGTTACATTGTGTTCCTTTTTTTTTTTTTTTTTTATAGTTTTGCTCTCTTTTTTTTACGGCAAAATCTACTTCAAAAATAATTATTAAACCCAGCCTATGTGAAAACTCGTTGACTCAAAGCACGAGTTAGTTTGAGTTTCATTTCAAACCAATTTAAAAACTAACCCAATGTAAAATATTCTTCAATAATACTTATTTAACCCAAGCTTCTTTGAAATCCGTTGACCCAGAGCATATTTCAGGTTGAATTTGATTTCAAATCAATTTGAAGATTAATACGGTCAAATCAAACAAAACCCTGGTTAAACCATGTTGGGTCAACTCTAATGACTTTTTTTTATTATTCAAAACAATTTTATTTTATTTTAAAAAATTAAAACAATATCGTTTTTGTAACCAAAACATGACCATAATCTGATATGTACGGCTTCAACCGTAAAATATATTCATCATTCTTATAATTTGGTGTTTAGTGGATTTAATTTCATTTATATGCCAGTTTTTTTTTTAATTTAATCAGGTTAACAAACTAATGGGTGGGATCTAATTATTTATATATATCATTATGATATATAATTCATTGGTGTTCGTTTCATTTAGCGTTGAATCCATGGGAACCAATAGGTTCTCACGAGGGAAGGAATTTTGTGCTGTGCAAGAAACAGGTGCAGCAAGAAACAACAGAAGTGAGG
>Ga0307510_10007930_pt1 | contig 12642 bp, 10 predicted proteins | sample 12_EM_MG_FD_207224 | JGI IMG/M metagenome (GOLD analysis project Ga0307510, IMG submission 207224) | Populus trichocarpa ectomycorrhiza microbial communities from riparian zone in the Pacific Northwest, United States - 12_EM | ecosystem: Host-associated > Plants > Roots > Unclassified | place... | reverse complement strand
CCTCATTTGGTACCAGGTGGTATATTAACTGTTGCAGATGATCTACTGAAAAATGACGGCAAAAAATTTATTGAGATGATGGAACAGCTTGCTGAACGTAGGATGCAACGTGAAGAAGAAGCAAATGCTGTTGCTGCTGGTCATACTATGAATATGTCTGTAGGGCAAGGTCATATACCACATACGCATACTCAGCCACAGGAGTATGAGGACGAAGAAGAATATGAAGAGGACGAGGAGGATGAAGAGGAGTACGAGGAGGACGAAGAGGACGAGCCGGTGGGTTAAATTTTGTATCATAAACTACAATCAATGCTGACAGGTAATAGGATACGATGACTGAAGAGCAGCGCATGGAAGAAGGTCGGAGAATGTTCCAGATATTTGCTGCCCGAATGTTCGAACAACGGGTTCTTACCGCTTACCGGGAAAAGGTTGCGCGCGAGAGGCAAGACAAACTCCTGGAGGAACTCGACGAGGAGGCTCAGCTTCGGATTCAACGTGAAGAAAAGAAGGCAAAGGAGAAGGAGCGGAAAAAGGAGAAGAAACGTCTCCAAAAGCTGGCTAAGGAGGAGGAGCGGCTTAAGAAGGAGGCCGAAAGGGCTGCAGAAGAGGCTAGACTCCGAGTGATTGAGGAGAAGAAGGCGGAAGAAAATAGGAAACGGAAGGAAGAGCAAAGGCTGAAACGGGATGCTGAGAAGAAGGCGGTAGAAGAGGAGCGCCGTAAAAAGGAGGAGGAGAGAAAAAAGCGTCTCGAAGAGGAGCGGGAACGAGAGGCGGAACGAGAGCGGAAGCGTAAGGAGCACCAAGAACGGGAGCGTAGGAAAAGGGAAGAAGCCGCGAAAAAGGCAAAAGAGGAAAAGGAAGCTCGAGATAAGGAGGCTAGGGAGAAACGAGAGCGGGACGAGCGAGAGAGGAAAGAGAAGGCGAAAAAGAGGGAGGCAACGGATCGTGAGAATGCGAGGAGAGAAGAGGAGGAAAGGTTGAAAGCCGAGGCCCTCGCGGCTGCTACAGCTTCGGCCAAACGTCCACCTCCTGTTTCGGTACCCACGTCTATACCACAGACGTCGCAACACCCGCCTGGAAGTTTTAGCTCCCCTCACTTACCTATTGCGACACCCGCCCTACCTAAACAGCCCGTCGGGCATTCACCTGCTCGCCCTCGAAATGCCTCTCAGCAGGGTTCTATCCAGGGGTCTGTGGCGTCTTCGCCCAAGACCCCTCAGGCGATTCCAAGGATGGGTTCCTCTGCGTCGCCTGGTACACCTATCTTGCAGCATAACATACCTGGCCCAATTATCCCCCCAAATAAGACATTCCAATTCCCACCCCATATGCCTCATATGGTGCCTACTTCGCCATTACCCCACCACATCGCCCCCCCTCCGGGAGTCCCACCGCCCGAGGGATTCCCTATATCCCCCATTGGAGTCAGCAATCCCATGAACCCATTCCTTCCTGGGCTTCAACGAGGGCCGCCTTTCCCCAATGGAATGCCAATGTACTCTCCTGCTCAAATGCCATTGAATGCAGCTTCCCAATATCGTGGGTTCGCCGCACCAAATGGTATGCCGATGCAGGTTCCAGCAACCCCAGGCATGAGGCCACTTCCCCAGCAAGGGCGTGGGATTTTTATAGGAGAGGCTGCTCCTGGGATGCCGCCTCAGCTTCCCCCAGGGGTCCCATTAATTGCACCAGGGTCGCCATTCATGGGTAGCCGTGCAGAGCCCGTTCCCATACCAGGTAACAATTCCCATAACCGGGCGCCTTCTGGCTCCTTTGATCCTATTCAACGTCCAACGCCTATCCAACGGCCCTCCAGTGTAGCCCCACCAAAGAATTTGGACGAAAATCGCAATAGCGTCGATGAGCTCTCCAAAGTAATGGGAAGCCGTGCACTACTGGAAGACGACGACGAGGGTCATTTGACGCAGAACCAATCGCCTAACCGACGGACGAGCGGTGTCGGATTTTCGCCTCTGCCTACACGAGCAGTACCATTCTTTGATTCTAGGGGTAAGTATCTTCCAAACTCTCTGCCATATTACAAAAATTAACATTATCCAGTCGATGGGCTCAATATCCCAGTTCCATCTTGGACAAACCCAGCTCCCTTGGGAACGATCTCAAATTCCCTCCCTAATACATGGGCAAGTGGCGCAGGTTTGTTCCTTCTGCTCCAATCTTATGAAACTAGCTTTTCTTACAAATGAACAAGGATGGTCTGATACCGACGCCGCGCGAAGTACCTTCAATCGCCGCCGGATCAATAGGGTCGATCATATACGGGCCCTAGCGTGCAAAACATGCCGCGAGTTAGGGGGAGAGAACAATAACTTTGTTGAAGTTTCTACCCTGCTGAGAGCCATGGAGCAAGTATCCCACCCAGACATGCAAATCCTCATGAAGGATCTTGCTGAGATCCTAGACATTGAAGGGGATGAACTCAATGGTGGTGGAATTCTTGCGGTGACGCACGATACGGATGGGAGGACATTGGTTAGGTTTGAAGGTCGTGAGTCACCTGGTGTCGATGGCACTCCATTGCACCAGGCCCCTGGGGCACCCTCTGGTTCTGGCTTTCACGGGGTCCCTGGAGAGATTGGTTCACCAAATCCGGGAAACGCAAGCCCGTTCAAACCGGTCCCACCCCCCGGGGTGATGGTTAGTCCTAACCCCTCGGGATTTTGATGAATTTTATCATGGTATCTCGGGCTATTTGGGTTTCTTTGGTTACCTTTTTTTCTCTTACTTCAAACTCGTTTTCCACTTTCTTTCCTCTTATGGTGGTTGGGCTGGGGGTTTATGATTGCTGGTAGCATGAAAGAAGGGGCGGTTCTGAATTGAATAGCTTTGAACGTTCTAGTTCTCATCGGCGTAGTCATACTGGCATAATCATGTTCTCGGCGAAAGCGAAAATGGTAGATTAGCGATTCCTCAATAGTAGACTAATAAACATTTAAATTATTTTTTTCATATCCATTCTGGTGGCTTTGTGGCCTTTCGAGCGGACGGGGGTCACTGACCGATTTAGCCCTGGGTCAAAATGTTTAAAGGCTATAGGTCACACCACACGGTGAGCTCGAAAAGTATGATACATCCTTTATCGAAATTATTTTGCGTACGTGCGTTTCTTGGTGTCTTCTCGGTCCAACCAAACCCGGCCGCCCTATTTCTATAGTGATAGGGTGGAAAGATACATGTTCCCCATGTCTTCGACTTTTAATTTTGTCCCTCGCCTGTCGAACCGCACTCTTGAGACTATATTTTAAACGAGGCAGTTGTCAGGCGCCCTGGACACGCCGCAAATATCCCGATTTTTGTCTTTCCTGCTAAATCCACTACCGATAGTATACAATTGGGATTGGGCTATGTTCGGCATTTATGTGGTAATATTACATATATATAAACAGAGCAGAAAGAAAAAAGTTTTATAATACAAGAAATTCGCTCCTAAATAATAATATGACGGTACAATCGAGGGACTAAAGCATGTTGTCATTACCATGATGGCCGGCAGACTGGGTTTCGGGTTGTTGATTTTAATGCCTTTTTTATTGCGACCGCGTGGGGTTCGCTCAATATTTGGTTTCGGAATGCGTGTTGTGAGTTGTGGTCGAGTCGTCGAGTGACAGGAAGTGATGCGTTTCAACAGGGCCAGTATTGGTCAGCAGGGTAAGGGGTGTTAGAATGGGGAAGTGCGGGGTAGGATCTTGGATGGGAAAGCCGCCACTTTTGGTTTGCCTTTAGGCTCACGGCAAGTTTCCCGGTTCTTGACTTTCTTGACTGCCGGTGCTGGTGTCGCCGGTTCGAAGCTTCGCCGCTTTTTGTGCCTCACCACCGAAAAAATGGCGACTTCAAGCTGGCGACATGAACGCAATTTTCACTACGGTCTGCAATAGTTTACCAAGAGGTAAGCCGAGAGTGACGGTTAAGTTACCCTATCGTGATGCCCCATCTAAGATTCTATACTCGAGTAGTTCTGCACAGATGACGACATCTCGACGGTCGTGCTTCGGCCCCAACAAAACACCCCCCGCTCTTGTCCGTATCGGCCACACTGCCCACATATTGAACGTGAACCATTAGTAGGGAGAAAGAAAAAAAAAGAAAGACTCGAAGTCATGCCGTTATTCTTAATCGACCTGGCAGTTGAAATCATCTTCCTGATTGCCAGGGAGCTCAGTTCAAAAGATATCATCTCTCTCATGCAGACCAATCGTTGTCTTTGTGACTTGCTCCCACCCGCCCTGATTGACAGCGTATGCCGCGATCGAGATAGTGTGCGGGCAAAAAAGGCACTTTATTCTGCAGCGGAGCGCAGAAACAGCCGGGTCACCAAGCAGTTACTCGACCGGGGAGTTTTCGGGAGTTCACACCAGCGCCAGATGTTACTCCATGGGGCAGTATCGGAGAAGGATGAGGAGATTGGACTGACGCTGCTGGAATGCGGCCTCGACCCAGAGATACGGGACAAGGATGGCTGGACATGTCTGGCTCGCGCAGCAGCAGCGGGAAGAAAGAAAATCACACAAGCACTGCTGGGGCGGGACGATGTCGACGTCAACGCTCGGGTCGGCGAGGGCCTCACGCCATTCACAGTAGCGATCTGGAAGGGGGAGGTGAGCATCGTTAAGATGTTCTTGGCCCACCCTCGGACCGACGTGCATGTACGAGCAACTAGATCGCGCTCCCCATTCCACATCGCCATGGAGAATGGCAGGAAAACACGAAAGTCAATACTAGACCATCTCCTCGCTGACGGGAGGCTAGACCCTAACCTCGTGGACATTGACGGGAACACTGCGCTGCACTTGTCTTTTGGAAGACCTCCCCAGCTGGGAAGAAACCTCCTCCTGAAAAACGATAGGGTCCACAGAAGCATTCCTAATGCTAAGGGCAATACCCCGCTCCACGATGCGGTGGAACGTCGAAACAGGCGCGCTGTGAACTACATGCTTCGCTATTGCCCAGGGCTACGAGTCAACTCTGGCCACCTCAAGCACGGCACACCTCTACATGTTGCGGCCTCTCGTGGGGATCGGTGTATCGTGAGGGCTCTTTTAGGGAAACCTTCGGTGAATATCAATTCGCAGGATTGCCTTGGGGAGACCCCGTTGCACCGGGCAGCTAAGCTGGGGCGCAAGGCGGTGGTGGGGTTGCTCTTGGAGCGGCGTGCGGATTACCGCCTGAAAAATTATGATGGCAATTCAGTGGCCATGTTGGTTGGGACTTATGACCCAGCTATCAGGAAGATCATAGAGACATATCTCTGACCATTCTTTCATACTGCAATGATACTGTAGGAGGTCTTCTGTCGATAGCACGGGGCGGCTGGCGGGATTTCGGGGATGTTGGGTTCTTTTTTCCTGTTTTTCAGAGTTGCTGGAAGTAGCTATTGTGTTGGGGCTGATTCTTGGGGTTTCCGGAGTGCAGTGGATTGTTCCGGAGCGATTCTAGAGCGGTCGTGGCTTACCGGGGGGGGTTCTTTGGATGTGTATTTCCTTTGTCGTCACCGGGGCGTGCTGGGGAATGGGGACATGAGTGGAGGTAAAGGGATATGTGTGGCGATCTATGGAGGGACTAGGATACGTTTGTCATATTTCATACATCTTCCTATCTTTACCATTAGTTTTAAAAGAGCGTGACAACAATGTGTGTGACTTTACCGGTGCCTTTGCCACCTTTCCGACCCTCTTTCCAAAGTGCAAAGTGAATCCACTCATTTTTCCACTGCGCTATTGACAAAGATACACTCAGAGCACCAGAATGTGGGGGTGAGGAATGGGTGACGTTATTGTTTGTTTGGCTGGGATAATTCCACGAAGCTGTGTGATAATGTGACAAGAAGTATCAGACTAGTAAAGTACTGTCAGAGGCTTGGATAGCCTTTCTCTAATTTTCGGTAATTGTCATGGGCCGGGTAGCTAGTTTCATAGCCGCACAAAATGGCAGTCACGGTAGATAAGGGTTCATTTGTTAACTAGTGGGGAAGACATCGTGGGAGGACAGAGCTTGATCGTGGATTTTCCTTGGTCGTTGTGAACGGTTTTGTTTTTCTTCATCGTCGTCTTCTTTCTGCGAGCTGAGCATTGGTTTCGTCTTCAATTATCAGTTTTAGTTTCTTTTCTTTTCTCTGCTGGTGATCTTCACCAGTACCGTCTATAGTCAAGATTGCCAATCCCGTGGAAGAGCCACGACAGTACCGACTCGAGCACCTGTGCTGCGAATATCTTGGCACGCTTTGTATTATATCATTGCACCCCTGCGCGTTGTTGGCCTCTTTTCCTCCAACAACACCTCACTTATCAACCCTCCGTTGTTTTCTTCTTTCTTTCTCACGAGATTAGCACTGCCACTCCTCTCAGTTCAGTGTACCGGTACAGAATTTAACTACTTCTTGTCTCTTTAGCCCCCCCACCACCCCCCCTCAAAAGCCCCCGGCCCCCGCAACCCCGCAAGCCGCCATCATCGCCATGACTGAGGAATTCGACCCGCACCATCTTGTGGCCATATTGCGCCTTGCATACATGAAACAGAAAGATGGCTTCCCTCGCTTCCCGGACACTAAATATATAATCCCTAGATACCGTACTGTCGACGAGCGCGGTATCAACATTCGCACCTTTCCCTTCCTTGATGCGATCGCAAGTTTGTCCGTCTATGAGGAGCGAAATCAAGTTTTCGCAGTAGGCATGCAGTTGGACTGTGTGAACAGATTGATCCGCCTAACGATCGCCGGGAATCATCGGGTTGAGGATAAGCTAGTGAACCATCTTACCAAATTATGGGAAAAGCTACGAGCCTTGTCGGATGAGTATGCGGAGGGGAGGCGATCGCGTGGGGACGGGAGAAAGTCACCAGAAGTGCCGTATGGCTCTACTGGTTCTGTTGGCCACATAAGGCAGGATCCTAACCGTGCTGATAATACCTACCCAACTGGCTACATGGGCGAAAACAGCGAAGTGGCATGGATTCAACGAGCAGCTCAACGGCTCGCCAACGAGGTTTATGAGAATTCCCCTATGGAAAGCTTGCCTCCAGGAAGTGCAGCAACTGCTGCGTCGGGTATTACCGCGACGAGTGGTTCCCGATCAACTTCGGTCTCTGATATATGGGTAGCCCTCCCTCTCAAAGTGGAGATTTTTCGAGATATATGCCTATTCTCCTTGGAAAAGCACCTTAATAGAGTGAGAAAGTGGGGGAATGAGTTCATCCTATTCATGCGGGCATTTGTTAATCGCCGGGTGGCCGTCCCTCGGAACGACTTTGAACAAAACTTGCTCAATGTCGGGACTGCCTTAACGTTTCTGATAACCTCGCTGACGGAGCTTGCTGCTAATCCTAAAGAGAAACTTACAATCGAGGCATGGAAGGAGATGTATTCCGAAAGCATGGTGGTTGGCGGGGGTCTGGAAGCTATCTTGGCTCATAATAACAAATTCGGCTGTGAGTTTTTGGCTCACGAGTTAAATGGTATTCTCTTCTGCTCCATCTTACCGTACGGGCATGAATTGGGGAATAGTATGCTAGGACATTGTAGTTGCCTCAACTGAGGCCTGAGTTTGCAGAGTTTTCCCTCCGAGTACCGCAAAAACTGAAATAATTGGGCATCACACTAGGACATTGGAGGTGCCTCTCCTAGTAAGGTCTGCTGTCTCAGATGAGGGCTGAAAGAGAATCTTCGCAGTGTGTTTCCTCCCCAATCCAAAGGGGCAATTCTGGATGTCCTAGCGCCATGCCTAATTATTTCGGTTTTTACAGTAGTGGAGGAGGAAAATTCCAACGCCCTGGCACATTTCTCCCCTATTCTAGTTCTTACCGTAACCTTGATTTCTAGCTGTTGACCTAAGTTTGCATCTCTACTAGATACTGGTCCCGAAGGTCAAGGGCCTTTCCCGCTTCGACGTGCTCTCGAAAAGCTCGGTTCTCTTTCGCGCCATATCAGTGCGCTACTTTCTTTTGCTCGTTCTCCCCGCCTTCGGTTCACCTTACAATGCACCATGTCCATTTCTATGGTTGCGCCGCAGACTTGTACCGTGGAATTTCCCAGATCGCAGGGGGAATGGCTGTCCGTTTTGCATAGTCTATGCATTCAGACCTCTGAATGGCAGGACACAGTAGCATTGAATCTTTCGACGATGTATCAGCCACTACAGGACATGTGCCCAGTCCACAGCGAATGTTCACTAATTCAGCAACTCGGAACTAAGTCTGGTAGTAGGTGGGACAATGTTCCCCCATTTAACTACATTGGGGTTTCTAAGCCCAGCTGCAGTGCCTGCTACCTCTGGATACAGGCCTTCAATGAACTAGGCGGACGTAAGTTTTATACAAGAAGCTCGCCGGTGAAATGGTGTTGGCCTTGGGGGATGCCCGAGGTGGACGACGTGCGGGAGGGTTTGGTAGCCAAGGTATATAAGGCATACTGCGCACATCTGAAAGAGCGGGCATATAGAGACTCGTACATCAGTGATCCTGGCTCTTGGCAAGGGGCACATCCCACCCTTAGCCCTGAGGAAGAGGAATCTTTTCGTTCTAGGTTAAAAGCAAGAGCCCAACAGTCTGGGGGTCTCAAGGGTATGTTTAAATTGTTTTCCGTGCCGCCCCGAGCGCGATAGGATGGCCCCGAGGAGGTAGAATTATGAAAGGGGTTTAGGGCGGTGAGCGTTTAGGGGAGGGAGTCTCTTGGTGAAATGTGTGGGTAGGAGCTAAAAACTAAAGACTATCTGCGTGGAAGGGAGGTAGATATTGGAAGAGGATGTCTTGATCTTGATACTGTCGTCACACTGAGGAGGGAAACAAACACCCTTATATACATAGCTCGGGAAACTTTTACATTCTAACTTCTTCCTTTCCAATACTCTCTTTCTTCTTCCCTTCCCTTTTCTTCTTCCTCACTTCTTCAATTCACACCCAGCTCCTACTTCGTTCTCCGTTTTCCAGATTATTCGTGTTTGCCCTTTATGCGAGAAGTGATGAATTCCAGATATGTAGTTGTTGTCCTTGAGACGTCAAGATCTTGCTATCAATCGAAGCGCCGGTGATTCACAATAAGAGCCTGTTTGGCTACAACAGTTCCGTTCCGTTCTCCCTATACAAATGACCCATTTCCTTCCGTTTCAAAACGGAGAGGTCATTTTCACAGCAGAAACAGTCTCCTAACGGAGCGGAACAGCTGTAGTCAAACGGGCTCTAAGGGGTAGGGGATGTGATAATCTTTTTTCTCATATTCTTTTCCCCCGCCGTTTTCTTGCTCTTTCTTTTCTCTTTTTTCCAGTTTCTTGCATTTTTTCTTTCTCTATCTTGACTTCCTCGGTGGAATTTGAGCTTGTTTATTGTTGTAGAGGATGCGCATTCTGAAGCTATATGCTTGTCTGCACGTTCTATTATCTGCTTTCTGGTATGGTGCCGTATTTGAAATTAGCTCTCATAGTGAATTCATTAGGCTTATATAATACGCATAGAATTGTGGGACTTGGCAAAAGCAACCTGGAATATGACTATGAGTGGGTAATTCGGAATATTACTAGACGATGATACTTCTGATCAGATGATCATACAGCTTCGTGGAATTATCCCAGCCAAATAAACGATAATGTCGCCCATTCCTCACCCCCACGTTCGAGTGCTTGAGTGTACTCGAGGATCATTGTCAATAGCTCCGTGGTAAAATGAGTCGATTCACTTTGCATTTTTGAAAAATGGTAGGGGAGGTGGGAGAGGTACCGGCAAAGTCACACACTTTGCTATCTCGCTCTTTTTAAAGCTAATGGTAGAGATAGGAAGGTGTACGAAATATAGCAAATGTATTCTAGCCTTTCGATATATCACCATACATCATTTTACCTCCACTCATTCCCCATTCCCCAGCACACCTCGGTGAAGACAAACGAAAAGCATGCACAGAGAACACTCCCGGTAAGCCACAATCGCTCCAGAACAATCCTCTGTGCTCCCGAAACCCCCACAATCAACCCCAACACAAGAGCTACTTCCAGAAATTCCGAAAAATAGGAAAAAAGGACTCAACATCCTCGAAATCCAGCAAATCGCACTGTGCTATTGACGGAAGACCTCCTATAGTATCATGACAGTTTGAAAGAATTGCAAGAGATATGTCTCTATCATCCTCCTGATAGCTGGCCCAGCAAAACATTGCCACGGAATTGCCATCGTAATTTTTCAGGCGGTAATCTGCATAACATTTCGCGATGAACTCCACCACCCCCTTGCGCCCCAGCTTAGCTGCCCGATGCAATGGGGTCTCCCTAAGGCAATCCTGAGAATTGATATTCACTGAAGGTTTCCCTAAAAGAGCCTTCACGATACTCTGGCCCTCACGAGAGTCCGCGAAGTGTGGAGGTGTGCCGTGCTTGAGGTGGCCAGAGTTGACTCGTAGCCCAGGGCAATAACGGAGCATGTGATTCACAGTGCACTTGTTGCGATGTTCTATCATACTAGGGGTTTTCAAAGTTAAAAAAGCTGACGAAAAGTAGCTTACTGTGGCGTTTCAGATAAGCTTGGCCTACACAAAAACAGTTAATTTACTCTAACTTTACCTTACTACACAATACATTTTTCTCAGGTAGAGACGGAGATCAAGAGTTTGGTAACGAGCCAAGATCACAGTAGGGGTTTTCAAAGTTAAAAAAGTTGACAAAAAGTAGGTTACTGTGGCGTTTCGGGTAAACTTGGCATACAAAAAAATGGTTAATTTACAATCACTCTACCATACCATACCATACATTTTTTTCGGGTAGAGATGGAGGTCGAGAGGTCCGTAACGAGCCAAGATCAGGGTTTTGGCTTTGGTAATGAGAGAATACTTCCATGCGGGTTAAGCACCTGGGCCTTATTAACCACCAACAAGTCAAAGGCATCTCAACTTCTTATTAGAAGATAGGAATTTTCTTTGCTCTTACAGTAATACTAACTCAAAGAAAAATCTGTCTCCAGCTTTTAGAGATGTGCCTGCTAAACCCACCCACCCCCTAATGCCTAGGGGAACAGACTTGTTATTTGGGCGAGTACATACCAAGCTTGCTCACTTTACTCAATCTCATTTTTGGGGGCTTCAAATATGTGACTTGAAATCCTCTGATACAATTGGCCACTGTTAATATGTGCCCTAATGCACACTAATGCATGGCTGGGTGCCGATCATTTTACCATTGTATCTCCTCTGAACTTTGAAAACCCCTAGTAGGGGTATTCAAAGTTAAAAAGTAAAGTTTTTCATAAAAGTAAACTCCAGATCTTGCATTAGAGTACTTTATACAACTAGCCAATTGTATTGATAGATTTTTAGTAATATATTTGAGAGTCCTACCAGAAAGTGTTAGTGATAACAGCAAAAATTAGTGTACATGAAATGAAAACAATTTTCATCTGGAACTCTCTCCACCGATTATCCACTAGCGAATCAATTGTAACAAATTCCGAGAGGACTTTCAGTATACTAGTAGGCAATGAAAGAGATGCAGGCTTTAATCCAACCTCGGAAAGCCCTCTCTTATCAATGAGCCAAAACTGTAGCTACTAGTACATTTCTGAACTTGTGGTAAACACGTAAAATCATTGTAGTCAGGAGAAAATTTTAAAATAGGATAAACTTACAATCTATCTTAAGATTAGAAGGATGATTCGACTTCTACAAATGTCTGGCCATCTTGTTGATTCTTGGTTGATAGTCTGACTACAAGTCTTTCACTTCACGTGATTTACATATTTTACTAAGATATCTTACCCTCCTTTTACCCACAGTCCCAATATGAAAAATAGTATCGTATTGTAAGGTAAAGCGATAGTAGATTAGCTACTTTTGGTTGTGCCAAGCTTGCATGAAATAGCAAAGTAAGCCAAGTTTTTCAGAGTTTTTCAAATTTTAGAAGAGAGACGATGGTAAAATGATCGGCACCCAGCCATGCATTAGTGTGCATTAGGGCACATATTGACAGTGGTCAATTGTATCAGAGGATTTCAAGTCGCATATTTGAAGCCCCCAAAAATGAGATCGAGTAAAGTGAGCAAGTTTGGTATCTACTTGCCCAAATAACAAGTGTGTTCCCCTAGGCATTGGGGGGTGGGTGGGTATAGTAGGCATATCTTTAAAAGCTGGTGACAGATTTTTCTTTGAGCTAGTATAATCCTGTAAGAGTGAAGAAAATTTCTATCTTCTACAAAGAGTAGAGATATCCTTGGCTTGTTGGTGGTTAATAAGGCTGAGGTACTTAACCTGCATGGAAGTATTCTCTCGTTACCAAAGCCAAAACTCTGATCTTGGCTTGTTACTGACCTCTTGACCTCCGTTTTTACCTGAAAAAAATGTAGGGTATAGTATGGTAAAGGGATTGTAAATTAACTATTTTTGTGTAAGTCAAGCTTACCTGAACTTTGACAACTACTAGTATTCCGAATTACTTGTGTATGGTCATCTTCCAAGTTACTTTTGCCAAGTCCGACTAACGTACTTTACCGGCATATGTATTATGTAAGCAATATGAATGACCCATGGGGTTGATTACAAATCTAATATGTACTGGGCAGTTTTATCTGATCGTGCTATCTCATCTTATCCAAAAAGCACAATCTGATCATCGGGTCCGTGATGACATGTACCCTGCAGAGAGGTTGTCATCA
>Ga0307510_10007928_pt1 | contig 12643 bp, 8 predicted proteins | sample 12_EM_MG_FD_207224 | JGI IMG/M metagenome (GOLD analysis project Ga0307510, IMG submission 207224) | Populus trichocarpa ectomycorrhiza microbial communities from riparian zone in the Pacific Northwest, United States - 12_EM | ecosystem: Host-associated > Plants > Roots > Unclassified | place... | reverse complement strand
CTCTTGGGGGGGGGGAGCAGGTAATGCACCTGATGGGAACCAAGTTAGAGTACAGGACCCAGTAAGTCAGAATATCTGCGAAAAACTGACGTACTTTGTTGTTATTCCCAAGATACAAGTAAGACATGGTAGAACTCGCAGTTGCCTAAGGCTTAGTTCAGTTTTCTGGTCCATGATTGGTGGCTAGCTGAGGGCTTTGACAAACCTGTTTGATAACATCACCAATCGAAGAGACCAGTGAGAGAAGTAGCAGAATACCGACAAGCATGATGATGTCCACATTGAGCTGTCTCTCTACTGCTGTGCGTTTAATAGGCGTTGCGGTAGCATTTCTCATAAGTTTAGTTTCGTGGCCCGTGAATACAACAACGCCATGGACCCAGGGAGTATTTCTCAAGGTGGCTCCTCTAAGCAGCAGTTGGTCAGGACTGAGTGGTAGCTCTTTTTCCCCTCCCCCAACACCTATTGTCAGGGTAGCTTCGTATGTGTAAAGACTGCTGTTTGGTTGTTCGGAGCGGATTCTCCCAGAAAGCCGGCTCAACTCACTCGGGCTGACTAGATTTGCGGTCTCGGGAATGGCTTGCTTGATCTTCAGATTTGTCTCCCCATCCAGATTGGCGGTTTCAATATAGCATAATCCTTCTGGTTCAGATGATGCCATAAGTACCAAATCAGCCGGGAAGGGCTCCTCTGATTCCACTCGAACTATATCTCCAACTCGAACATTAATCCATCTCTGTGTCTCGAATGATGTTCCAACCAGTACCCTGGCCTTTGACCTATTCAACTCCTGATCTTGGGTTTTCCGTTTCCAGTCTTCGACAAGTTCTTTTCCTGCTGACACAAGCAAAACGACAATCAAAGGACCAATGGTGGTGTATTTGTTAGTTGGTGAAATGTTCGGAATCTGCTGTAATGCTGCTGTGAACAAGAAGAACAAGTTGGCATACTTGGAGAACTGCTCATAAAGAAACTTCGGGATAAAGGTAGCGATGTTATATTTTGCTGTGGAAATGTGATTGTCGACATATTTTCCAGCAGCATTAGCTCGCGGGTTGTTGAGGTGAATTACTCGCGGTCCTAACGTTGATGGGTCCACCTTTCTTCTGCCAAAACCGAACTTAAATTTGCTCCCACTGCTCCGGCGCTCTTTTGACTTTTGACTTCCAGACGCGCCCCCTGTACCCTCGGCAATCGTACTCTTTGGTCGCGCTTCCGTCAGCGGTAAATCCATCTCACTATATTCCGGCCCCATTCCTAGTGCTGATTTTACTCTCTCCACCATCCCGTGCTGTCGATTCCTAACATTCCCGTGAGCGGCATCTTGTTGTTCATCGCTCGCAGATGCGTAGTGGTAACCACTGGCTGGGCGTCCTTCGTCGGGATATAATTCTTGGTCATCGGCATCATAGTAGGGCTGATAATTGCCCAATACGGATGTTTGTGAATAGGTTCGGTGGGCGGCTGTTAGTCCTGGACCTGGTGGAGAAAGGGACGAACTGCCTCCTACAAAATCATCGTAAGAAGTGGAAGCTCTGTGAGCATATTCGTCCTCCGAGATCGCCGGAGGACGGCCCGGATTTCCATAGTTGCGACCCTGATCATCAAGATCAAGGAGCAGGTCCTGGTTGTTCGAGTTGCCCGCCATCCGATTGGGCTACCCCGTGGGTTTCAGGTGGGATTTTGGCTTGTCGCACAGATGACGAAAAGCCTGTCTTCGTCGATTAATGGTGGTTAGTGAGAGGGGAAAGTATGTTGAAAGAAAAGGGTGAGGGGCTTTAAGGAAACTCTCTCTTGGTCGTCTCTATTTTGTGGGTGAATCGAAAACGGGAGGTGTGAAAGTGAAACTAAAGGATAATCTCATCGCCGCTCGGCATGCGGTGGACAGAGAACAACGGGGCTAGGATGGGAAATAGGAAGAAAGGGAAACGAAGGAATAGCAAGTCAAGAAATCAAACTGAAAAGGGGAAGAGAGCTTGGATTATTTGCCTCTGGGTGGATGGTTGACACCTGAGTTGACAGATCAGGATCATTAGGTTAGGTACAGTACTGTAAATTTCAGTGCTGCAGAGCTGATAGCTGATCGCGGTGCACGCGGGGGCTTGTTGAAACTTTGGGTCATGGAGCCACTCCACTTTGGGGCAACTGTGGCGAAATAGTAAGTTCGTATCTCTTTCCTTGTTGGAGCTTAAGGTTGAGAATTTTCTATAATACAAGATTGGATGATAGCTTTCTTTGGAATTTTTGGCTTTCCCTATCACGTACTTTTTTCCTGCTTTCCGTCAATGACTTTCATTTTGCGGATCCTGGGTTGTGGCTGGGAGACAAAACTCTGTCTATTTTTGGCTTTTTGGCTTTTTCTGACACGGCTAAGAAGCCAGTTCGGAAAGCTGTGATTGCAACGGTCGAGGTAATGTCTATTGCCGGTATGATACCTTACTCTTTAGCACTAGTACAGGCTCTGGGTAGGAGTAAGTTAAGAGGGTTAAACTCGCGGCGGGGGCTGTGTCGGTTCGGGGGTTATGTCGGGAACGCAGATACGCAGGGGAAGTATACTTCAGTACTGGTACGGTACTTCGGTACAGACTGGAACATCCAGTGTGACGTCAAATGTTAATTCTTGTTCTTACACGCAGTGTGTATATCTCTTCCCGACATTACACACGAACCGACATAGCACAATACAGGCATTCGCTGATTGGGGAAGCGTTTTTAAAAGATAGGCTACGGAATATGGGCTATGGTGAGGGAACTCTGTAGCCGGAACAGGCGGACATTCATTCTCGTGTATTAATATTAGGTTAATAAGCCAGCACTAGCTCTGTCATAGGTTAATATCTGGGCAAATATCAATTAACTGTTCTCGCCAAGGTAGTTAATAGTGCTTAACCTATCCTACATTTTAAACCCCTGTATCTCCGTGGGGGCTTGGGATATTTCTATTTCCCCTCTATTAGTGTGTAGATAATCACCCAATCTATCACCTATTAGAGCCATAATTCTCATTGGACTTGTGGTTGAGAATTCTTTGGTGATTGAAGTCGGACCATATTTTCTGGGCCAAGTACCGTACTGTACTAGTACACCGACTACAGAGTTCCCTCACCATACGACAGGTTGCGGGGATACCGGTATATTAATGGAGGGTGGAAATCTATTCCTTAACTCATTCTCAGTGGCTGGCGCTGAGTGCTGGGGCCCGCAGTGCTCTCAATCGTCCCGTTCGTCCAAGACGGGATGTGGACGACGGAGGACTATTACTCGAGTAGACGGACTACCTTGGCGCCGTCCAAGATGGGGTGGACGGCCGTCGGCGACTGAAGTACAAGTACTTGTATCATACGAGTATCCATACCTCATACTGGTTTATACCTTCTTTGAGCACGACCAGGCTAACGCCAAGCCTGCCGACGAGATTTTTGCCGCCTTGGCACTGATATGTTTGTGTATAAAAGGGTGTTATTCTACCCAAATTTTTGTTCTTCTCTAAGGCAATTCCTTATCGTCCTGATCAGTTTATTTCCACCGGTCTGGACCATTTAAATTTTGCCTAGAACATGGGCAACTGTTCCTCGCAAAATTTCGCTAACAGTATCTAATTCGCTTCCATCTGGTACACGTTTGGTATGTCATTTTCCTTCCATCTCATAGCAAACTTTTCAATTGCTGACTTAATATTCCCCGGGTGCATAGATAGTAGTCTTGCGGACAAATATTAGTGGTTAGGAATTCTTTACTATACATAGATAACCTTTCTCACAAATCGAGCCTTTTCTCCTCCACCCCCTATCGCCAGCGAGATACTTAGGGCATTATACTTTCTTACTGCGCATTGCCCCTACCTTTGCCAGGTTCTCGTGTTCATCGGTCTTCGTTCTCATTTAATACTAGCCATAGAAATATGGGGCAGGAAGCTATTTCCTTCCGCGATCTCTGCCATAGGGATTTTGCGGAGCTTGTGGAATAATAACGGACCCAATAGACTCCTTGAGGAATAGACGAAGGTGATTGTAAATAGTATCAGTTCCGGGAGAATTGCTGGTGTAGCCCAGATCTGAACCTTTCGCGGGCTGGCTGTAACTAGGCCTGTGGCTGCACTTCCATTCAGAGAGTCGACATAAGTGGACTTGGTGTTCTATTTTTCATGCTTGCTTCCTTTCTGAAAAATGACTAGTAGATGTTCTGGGCCTGAAGGATTTCTATCGCCTCCGAATGACGGCGGTGCTTGTTTGTCGGTGCCCTGTTTGGCATGCACGTATGAACCATTCTGTACTCATTCCCTCAGACCAGAACAATTCTGTAGTAGCCTCATTCAACGGATCTTCTGGAAACGACAGGGTGGTCTTCGATTGGAGTGATTCTGGGGACCCGGAATTCGCGAGGCGGTGGAGCCCGCGGCGAGCTTTATCTTGAACGATTGGAAATCGAGGCGGTGGAATCATTACACGAGGAGGGATTGAAAGGAGTATGTTTAGGACAGGAGGTGTAGACATTCTAGGTTCTCAAACCGTGTCACTGGCAGCCATCCATCATTTAGGTGTGATCTCCCTTCAGGAGATCGAAGAGTTCACCAGGGGAGGGGGGCTTTGGTGAGGGAGAGATGTCCTCAAGACACGGGCAGGGTGGGGGCAAATTTGTGACGATCTTTTAACTTTCGTGGTGGGGTTTCCAGAAGCCCAAGACCCCGCTTGCGCAACAAGGTTAGCGTGCTTCCACCCTCCAACACCCGGTCGAACACCTCTTGTCCCCCATATCGACCCTCGTGTGGATTCTGGTATTTCCGAGTTGGGTTTGAACTTCTGCATTTCCGTTGCCGAAAAGTAACCCTATTTGTTTGGTCCAACGACTCTCAACGACTCTTTTAGAAGTCTTGCAGGGGGTGCCATAGGGTAACCTGGGGTAACAGCCGCTGGTTCCATTCCCTCCCTTCGTCTCGAACTGAGAATCACATATAAAGATAAGGAATCTGGGCTCTCATTATGCAATCAGGAATTAGTGGTCAGCCCTTCTTGTGCGCAATGACTCCATTCGAGGCCACCTGCTAACAGTGCGTATATTGAGTTAATAGCCTCCCGGGAGCTTCTGGATGCTTTCCGAGCCGCTGTCTTAGATTCTAGCGTGCGTGGCCTCATCGTGGGGATCGAAAATGAAGCTCTTGTGTCTAAAGAAACTCTCCCCTCAGTCGGCTCCTTCGATGAGGATCTCGGCCAATTGGATGGACTTCTGATGGATAACCAGCCAGCCTACATCATTCTACGAAGGAAGGATCGGGATTCACATGTTGCACCATTTATCTGCATTGCCTATGTTCCCGACACAGCAAATGTGAGGCAGAAAATGTTGTTTGCATCTACTAGGAATACTCTTCTCAGGGAGCTTGGGTCAGATAGATTTGGGGAGTCTATATTTGCTACTACGAAGGAGGAATTAACAGCCGAAGGGTTTAAAAGACACGACGCTCACCTAGCAAAGTGCATTGTCCCCCGAAATCCCATGAGATAGCCTTAGCTAAGAGTATTGCAGGCCGGCGCCACTTACGGAGGAGGAAAGAATCTTAAAAGAAGTCAAGGAGGCGGAGGCTGAAGCCTCGACTGGGGCGTCGACGAAGAAGGCTACTAGTAGGGGGGTGCTCACCCCTGTGACCGGGGAGGCGCTTGAGGCCCTGAGAAACCTAAGGTCCGGTGGATTTATCAATTTGGTGCAGCTGGTAATCCTTTCTCTTTTTACATACCATTAAGATATGCTGATAATTAGTCCTACCAGGCCGTAAATATCGAAAAGGAACAAATAGAGCTCGCCAGCGCGAGTACTGCCGCTGTTGGAGATTTCACCAGGGTTATTCCGGACGATACCCCGCGGTATTCATTCTTTTTGTTCAATCGTACGTTTTCTACCTCAGCCAGCGGATGCAGGTCTGACAACCTCGCAGATGTGTTTGAAGGGCAGCAAGAGTCTCCGATAGGTAGTCCTAAAACTCTGACTCCAGTAATACTGAGCATGATAGCATCTAATATGTCGGTAGTATTTATATACACTTGCCCGCCCCAAAGTAAGATCAAGGAAAGAATGATATACGCTGCTTCGCGGGGGAGTGTAGTGGCTTCGGCTGAGGCGGATGCTGGCCTCAAGATTGCTAAAAAGGTCAGTATCAGAAACACTATAGTCTGCTTCATTGTTGGTAATTCAAAGATGCTGGTTCTAACGCTTCCATAGCTGGAGGCTTCATCTGCCAGTGAGGTAAGTGAATTGCAACTCCTTGAGGAATTCCATCCCAAAAAGGAAGAGAAGGAATCCTTTTCAAGGCCGAAGCGGCCAGGGCGCAGATAGTCAGTCTTGTTACAAATGTCAGGGGGATTGGACGGGAATTGTGTTATAAAGGAGAATAAAGGGCAACTACCCCAGTTATGCGAATACGCCTTAGGAAGAATATGATCTTGTTTGCTATGATAGACTCGAGTTCTGGTGAACAAAGTGTATGTGAGTGCGGGGCAAAGAACCCGGATGGTGGTAGAAGCGATAAATGTGCACCAAGATTTCAACGTATGCAAATATAAATGACCCCATGAATGTTGCAAGATTTGATATGAAAAACCACTACCATGTAGGCCAGACCAAGCACTAACGTCTGGGATGGTGATCTGACACATGTCCGGGATCTGACACACGGGTTTCACCGTTGCTTCCGGAGAGAAAAAAGTTTTCATTCAACGATATCTCCCCCAATACATGTCCTTTTAGGAAACCAATACCGGTTATGAAAGCCCTGACGATAAGAGTATGTTACTGAAAAAAAGTGGGTTTGTAAAAATTCCGGAAGTGAGTGAATTTGTAAAATAGTAGAAAATAAAGAAGAGGGGGTATATATATGAGAAAGTGAGGATTTGAAAGGAGAGAGAAGTGTTATGGATTCCGGGACCGAAGCCGCATATGGAGAGGGACATCAGGATGTAAGGATTTGGGGGCAGCAAATATACTACTAGATCTGCGTGTATGGCGGGGGGTCGTATGTGGAGTGCTCCACTCATTTTCGCTTAACTGTTCAACATCGCTTTCTTCAACCTCCGGATCGATAAACATAATGATTGGAGTATTGGATATAAGGATTTCCTGAACTCTGATAGGCGGTGTAGGTGGGATAGGGGGGGGTTTTGTAGGTTTTCGCTTTGGGGTACTCTTTTTCCTAGAGACTGGAAGACGGAGGGCCTTTTTTGCATCTTAGGTGAGATGGGCATCACAGAGGCGAATGAGTTCAGCTCGATTAAGAACTCTGGCAACTGATAGCTGCCGCCTGTCAGTAGTATTAAAGAGCTTGCTCGTTCCCTGAAGGTGTCGATTGGACTCCTGATAGACTTCCTTTTCCGCTATGACAGTTTCCAACTGGTGGCCCAATTCTCATAGAATTCCAACAACCTGATCCTGTATTTCACCACACTCTTTTAGATCCACCTTCGTATCCTCCAAACTCATAAACCCAATATCTAGCAGCTTCTTGCCCGCCTTAACCTTCCCTCTAATATCCCATGCTGTTTGAGGGTTCCTAGCAACTCCAATTGCTGTGAGCTGCTTTGTGGCTCGTGGTGCTAGTTTACCGAGAACCCGGCGGAGATTCAGCAGCCAAATGCTGGTGGCGGTAAACGCTTGCTGAATACTATGAGAGGTCATAGTCTTGGTGCGTGCCTCAGTCAAAAAAGGTATAAAGACTGCCTTCCTTATCCCTTCCTGGCTCTGGCCGGACCGGATATGGTTATCGAATGCTAACCCATAAAAATGTTGATAAGGTGAAAATAAACCCACATCTAGGGAGTGAGCGGGTAAGCAGATAAGGTGGATACCACTCTCAATGCAATACTGTATGAATTCGAAGCTGATATGTGAACCATGACCATCTAGGATAAGAAGGCGAGGTTGATTCACACCCGCTATCTGTGCCGATTCTGGATTAAACAAATCGCGCAACCACCTCATGGCCAACTTATTATCTGTCCAGCCTTTAGGAGAGTAGCGGAAGTAATAGGTGCGTTCAGCTTCGGTAAGGTTTCGGTACCACCCCAAGTAGTGCCCCTTTCCTTTGTTGATAATAAATGGAGACAGCACAATTCCACTCCCTGATACCGTCTCGATCACCGAAACCACCTCTCTTTTTCTGTCATGCGTAACTCATGGATTACGCCTACCGCGTCGATAGATCACCTTAGCCCTTGCCGCCAGGCCCATCAAGAAGCCCTTTTCATCCATGTTAAATATTTGAGCTCCTTTGAGGCTATAACAGCGTATAAGACGCCCTAACTTCCCAAAATAGTCTTGTAAAAGCCGAGGGTCATTCGCATAAGCCCTCTGATGTTCAAGGTTACAACTGAGTTTGGAGGCTAGGGTTGGATAGCGATTGAAGAAGCGACTTATCCACTTCTGTCCTAATGTTGCAGCAATGGTCCCTGTTCGCTACTCTTCCAGATGGATAGCCATACTGCGAACCACATCCAGCCTTGGGGGAAACCCCCGATCGTCCTGCTCCTCATACCATTTAACAATGGCTGACTCCTCTGCTGGTGTTAGGCGCGGTTGTTCCCAGTGTGATATAACCTGGCTCTCATGGGTTCCCGCGATCCGCCTATAAAGTGTTTGCTTGTTGAGTTTATATTCTTCTGCCGTTTCACCCACAGATATGGGATTATCAACTGACCCAAGGCCCTTGAGGGCTCGCTGGAGGCGTTCATCATACTCCGATACTTTCTGTTGGTTAACTCGACCCATCTTGTTGACTTTTTTGTGTTTTGTTTATCTTTGCATGCGGGAGCGGGGTTACTTCCTCAAGACATCCATGTCTCATATTACGCGAAAGTGATGTGACACATCCCGGTCTTGTGTCACATCACAGCGTTTTACGTTAGAGGCTAGTGTGCATTTTTTTAAAAAGAGGCAAAGCCTAATTCCCATGCTCGGTTTAACACTTGGTAAGCATGAATTTGGTCAAAAAGTGTAAGTGACATGGGAATACGGAAATTGCGGCGGAAACACCTCAGCTGCAAATATGACCAGAGGAGATATCATATTATGCTGATAGGTGAATGGAGTACATTTACAAACTCCAAAAACTTTTTTTGAAGATTAAGTATTAAGGGGACTAAGGATGAGATGATTAAATAATGGGAAATAGTTGAAAAGAAAAGTGCTCGTGTCCTCGCAAAGAGTTGGTATCCCTTTCGGAATAGTGACCAGAGACCGATATGGGGTAAAGTATTGCTACTTGTGGGCAACGGTTTCCAATAACCGACTAGACTAACAGAAGACATCTTTGTGCTTTAACAAAGTTGTGGGTTAAGCGTTGTCGTACATTTTCTCACCAGGATCGCTTGGTAAGTTGATACTGGCTGTGCCATGACCAAGCAGGTTGTGATCTTCAGAATGAAGGAAGGGGAAGGCCCACTGGAATAAGCCTTTCAGGCACTACAAAGAGAGTGATTATTACCTAGTATATCACTAGTAAGGTATTGTTTAACCAAATGATATTGCATTTGCACCTGCTCTATAAGACAATTTAAACATTTCAGAGGTTAGAGGTTTGCCTTGCACAGATACCTATTCATTTTCTTAAAACCAAGTGGAGTCGGAGATGTAGGAGGGTGCAAGTACAAGGTTGTAGAGGGAATAACAAATTCAATAGATAATTAATCTTATATACCCTACTACTGTACTCACCTAAAGCATTCTGACTACCCTTACCGGAACTGCCAGCAACAGCCATGTTTGTAAAGTTATTCAATCAGGATAGGCCAAATGCCTGCATACCAATGGTAATATGGATTAAGAAGTGATCAGTTCTGATAACCAGCTACTATCAATACATTATGAAGTAAATGTATATATAACTAGAAAATGAGAGGATTAGTTATTACCCTAGCGGGAATAGCTAACGAAATATTTGAGAGCGAGATATATGGCTTCATAAGAAGAGAATATATCTGAACCATGCTTGCGAAGTTATGAGCTTCTCAGAGGCATCTGGAAGCAGACACAGAATACTAGCTAAGAGCAGGTTTCAAGATATGTTGAACTGATTGAAGCGATGTTTAGAGAACACCACTCCTCTCATTTTCTAGTTGCATATGCATTAGCTGCATAATACTTTGATAGCTGGATATCAAAGCTCAGGATAGTCACTCCATGATTCATATTACTATTGGTATGTAGGCATTTGAACCACATATTCATATATAGTCTATCATGAAGAAGAGATCGAAGACTGTCTACACGTGGACTGGGGATATCCTCAGATAAAATAGCAGTTCGGGGGATTCACTGAGTTGAGCTGAGCAAGATTTCAGGATCAAACAGTGTTCGCACTTTGGTCTGACGAACTGAATTGTTAAGAAGATACTTTTTAACTAAAGAGGTCAAAGTAGCATGAACATTAGTATAAATAGTAGGCCTCTCCCCCAGTGGTTGAATCAAGCTCCCTTCCCACAATTCTCCTACCGCGCTTGTCACCTTCCTTTTTGGGAAGATGTAGGCAGGGTAAAACACTACGCAACACACACATCAACCTCACGATCCTGACCTGCCCCTGAACTAGGAGCTTCATAAGGGTGCTGGAAAGGCTTTTCGCGAGACAAACACACCATACTAGATAGTACCTTACTACATCAGCAAAAAAACCTTTTTCTCCGGAAAAAGAGAGCCCGCTTGCGGACGAATAGCGTCCGCTCTTTGCGTCCTGTCCTCGCGGATCTCCCGTGCCTTCTTTGCCTTTCATCTCTTGCATCTGGTGCACCCGGATGCCCCACTTTCCCTCTACAGGGTCTGATGCGCTTGTTGCGGCCCCACCCCCTCCTAGTGCCTCCCCCTTGTATCCGCCCCCTTAACATCTCGTCTACTGGCCTCCTACCTGCTCGGTGAGATGGCGCCCGTCCGGCGGCCATGTCTGCCACCCTCCCACGTCTGGCGAACTGGATCTGTTCACTTCTATCGGCTTTCGTCCGCTGCCATCCTACGTCGCTTGTTTCTTAGTCTGCACCCTACGGTCACTTCCATAATTCCCTTACTGTTTACAAGACACCCGGTGCGGCCGCCATGCAGACCCCCTACTTTGGTTGGCTTCCCTCGCCACAGGACAGCATAGTTTCGCATTAATTATCTGCAGAACTCAGGCCGCCGAGTTGAAGCCAGACACTTTATACGGGAATCTCTTCCTTAAGTCGCCGGCTTCAACTTGGCCGCCTATTCAATTCAATTTATTTAAAACATTCCCTTAAATGCCCACGGATCATGTAGGACTCCTGCCGCCGAGTGGAAGCCGGACACTCAATATGGGCACTCCCACCATAAGTGTACGGCTTCAACTTGGCCGTATATTCATACGGAACAATTCATCCTATTTGAAACATTTCCATAAATGTCCGCGAATCATGTATTACTCCGGCGGCTGAGTTGAAGCTGGACACTTAATATGGGAACTGGCAGCTTAAGTGTTCACCTTCAACCCGGCCGGATATTCGGGTGGAACAATTCAACCTAATTAAAACACCGCCTTAAATGCCTACGGATCGTGTAGTACTGCCCCGGCCGAGATGAAGCCGGACACTGAATATGGGCACAGCCACCTTAAGCGTACGGCTGTAACAATCCTATTGTAATTAGATATGCAACAGGCAACGATAGTTATTTCCTAAGTAAGCAAGTCTCCTTATTCTACGCTAAGGTGTATGGAAGTACTATCTACTCAGATAGTACGGAACTGGCTTGCTTGTCTCGAGTGATCCGTTGAAGGATACTATCTCGTCAGATAGTAATATGGGTGGATTGTCGTGCTTCATAGAACTATCACAATAGTCCTATGTTCGAGCAGCCCGTCGAGACTATCTCAATAGTCTCCGGGTTCTTTAGAGCGTAAGCTCTCGTAGTGGAGGAGCGGTTTTGGTAAAGAGAGTAAAGAGTAATCGTATTGCAATATCTTGAGTATAGAAAAGTACTTAGATGGTTGCGTGAAGATCCTATCTCTTGGTCGGAACCAAGCGCCTTATATAGGCATCTTCCCACAACCCTAACCCTGGTGACTCATCACCTCGCGCTACATAAACCACTATGACTCATAGTGAGTCATAGCGCGAAATCCATCGATCACTCATATGAGTCATCGCACAACATTCCGTTAACCAATCAAAACTCATAAACCAAGTCATGTGCTCAAACGAGTCACATGCGTGAAACTCATGACTCATAATGTGAGTCATGTGCGAAAGTCATTACATCATATGACGTCACTATCGTGAGTCATCAAACAATCAACCAATCAAAATATAACAATGACTCGCGAGTGCGTAGTCATGTGAGAACTATGAGTCAAGTGACGTCATAGTGTGAAATCCAACATACCTTATGACTCATAAGTATGAGTCATGTAAAATCTGCCTTGCTTAGTCACAATTTGTGACAACGGCTTCAACTTGGCCGTATATTCATGCAGAACAATACAACCTATTTAAAACATTCCCTTAAATGCCCGCGGATTGTGTAGTACTCCCCATCAGCAAAAGTACACATTTGCCCCCTATACCTCATGAGGCATGTGAGGGATGGGGGGCAAAATTATCAAACTCCAGTTGATGTATGGGTCATCCATACCCTCATAAACCTCGGTTAAATCCTG
>Ga0307510_10007927_pt1 | contig 12645 bp, 6 predicted proteins | sample 12_EM_MG_FD_207224 | JGI IMG/M metagenome (GOLD analysis project Ga0307510, IMG submission 207224) | Populus trichocarpa ectomycorrhiza microbial communities from riparian zone in the Pacific Northwest, United States - 12_EM | ecosystem: Host-associated > Plants > Roots > Unclassified | place... | reverse complement strand
AGTGAATCAAAAACAGAATTTCTTCTTCCTCTCTGTTTAACAGAATCCTTCTCTGCTTTTCTTCATCTCTCTCTATTTCTCTTTTCTGTGTAAATCTTACTATCCTAACAAAATAGACCCTAAGACGCGTGCATATCTGGAACAGGAAAAGAAACTCCAAAAGAATTCAACTGGAACAGAAAAAGAAACTCCAATTCCGTAATAAGCTTGATGCGGCAAGGTCAAATTTCTTCATTGATGATATTGTTTTTAAATGAGCAAGAAAAAAACCATTGATAAAAAAAAAGACTAACTAATAAAAAAATAAACCCTTGTTAAGGATATTTTCTAAATATTTTTAAAATATTTTAATAATTTTATTTGATAACAAAAAAATTGAATGAAAATGAATTAGCCTATAAAAAAAAATAAAGTTTAATTATCAATAAATCAAGCATTAAAAAAAATTAAAAAAAAAATATCTACTTAAGTCAGTAAGTTAGATTTACGGTGGATAATAATCTCATATAAAAAAGTTAAATAAAACAATAAATATCAATTCTCAAATAAATTGGAAGATAAAATATAAAATTATCTATCACTTGTTTAGTATTACTTGTAATTGTTATTGTAATAATTGTAATTGTAATTGTAATAATAAATAATAAAGATTAATTTTCAAGCAATCAAGCTATCATTGAATAATATTACTTGTAATTGTAATAATCTTGCTTTTCTTTGCTATGGTATGCTCCTTCTCAAACATATTGCTAACTGTTTGATATCAATCCAGTGATATTTTTCTTTGAAATTCAGATTTTTTTCCTCTTTCCATCTCTTGCCTTTTCTGTTTCAATATTTCATATCAAAATTATCTTTTTCGAACCGTTCAAAAAGAAGAACCACGTGTAAACAGAGGAGGCATTCACAACATGATGTGGTTAAAGGACAGGATAATAATGTCAATACGGGTGGGCCATGTTCGTAATATCTTAGAGAGACATCAGGCCCACTGCCCGCGCCCTTCAGATGATGCCTAACGCTATCGAAGTCAAGCCAGTTATAGTGTAGACTACTTGCTCTCATCTCTTTCTTTCCATTCTCGGAATTAGAAACCCCAGATCTAAAACCCTCGACGCCCACTCCCCAAATCAAGATGATGGACGCAACAAAACTAGAAGAACTGAAGCAATTTATTGAACAGTGCAAATCCAATCCTTCCATCCTCGCCGATCCTTCTCTTTCCTTCTTCCACGACTACCTCGAAAGGTATTATAATATCTACTCTCATTATAATATTTTAATCATTTCACTTTCTATGTCTCTCATCGTGTTTCTCCTCTCCTCTCGAAACGTTTCGTTTCAGTCTTGGTGCTAAGCTCCCTGCCTGTGCTCACAAGCACGACGACTCCAAATCGGTACAATTTCTTTTTTTGTTGTATTTAATTATTTCGATGCTTTTTAACTGAAATCTGTTTGGATTGAACGTAGAAGAGTTATGTGGTCGAGGAGAGTGATGAGGAAATGGAGAAGGAAGAGTCACAAGGAGAACCTGAAGTCGAGGAGGAGGAGGAGGAGGAGGAGGAGGAGGAGATAATTGAATCCGATGTTGAGCTCGAAGGCGAGACTGTTGAGCCTGATAATGATCCTCCACAGAAGGTTTTTTTTTTTTTAAGAATTATCATACGGCGTGGTGTGTTTTGGTTGCATTTTAGTTTTTCTTATTTCTATTTGTTGTGGCTGTTTTGTTTGATAATGAACTTGACTATTTGTAGATGGGGGACCCATCTGTAGAGGTTACAGAAGAAAGTCGTGATGCTTCTCAAGAGGCCAAGGCTAAGGCCATGGAAGCTATCTCTGAAGGTATTATCATGTACAAGCTTTGCCTATGAGTTCATGCGTGCTTGTTATAATATGCTGAAATTTTGATTCTATTCGTGTCCAGTATGCATCTAATTTAAGTCGATAAAATTTTATGGTGAGATTCGTGTATGTAATTTTGGCGTTTCTTTCTATGCAGGTAAATTGGAGGAAGCAATTGAGCATTTGACAGAAGCAATTTCACTCAATCCAACATCTGCAATAATGTATGCAACAAGAGGTACATGATCACTGTGTTTTTTTTTTGTAAGGTTTCCTGAATAGTGTGCAAATTGTATACATTAGATTTGTTTGTACATTTTCTTCAATGTTGTTAATATTGTGATTTCTCGATGCTCTACAGCTACTGTTTACATCAAAATGAAGAGGCCCAATGCTGCTATCCGGGATGCTAATGCTGCTCTTGAGGTTGTTGCCTCCCTATTTATTTACACTTTTTGCATCTGTATATAACTTGTACATGTTTTTGTATGAGAGGATACTTTTTATAGTATTTATGAATTATAAGAGTTACTTCAGATTAACCTGGATTCAGCTAAGGGATATAAGTCCCGTGGCATGGCACGAGCAATGCTTGGTCAGTGGGAAGATGCTGCTAAGGATCTCCACCTGGCATCAAAGTTAGATTACGATGAGGAGATAAGTGCTGTACTTAAGAAGGTCTCTCTCTCCGTGCATGTTTTGTACTTTTTGGTGTATTTTCAGTACTTTCAAATTTAAAATGATGGAAGCAATGGAAACTATTTATGAAATGCTAACTATTCAAATACAGTATGATATTAACTTTTACATTTTGTTCTCCATGTATAGGAAATGCTTGATATTCAAGCGTAGTAGACAAATGCATGTTAAATTTCATGCTGAATGTAGTTGGAATATGGAGCATACATGCAGGAGATTCGCCTGCCTTCCCTCTTTGGAATTAATAATTATGATGTGAAATAAGATTACCATTAATTTAATTTTAAGAACTAAGAGTGAACCAATTAAATCTCGCTAGCCCCTGGACTGATGAACTCAACTATTTTAGTAATTGTAGATCATTTAGTTTTGGTTGGGAACGAGATTGTTTCATATGTGCATTTATTGTTTCATTAGAGATAATGTAGTAACTGTAGATTTTTGAACGTGTGACAGTCTCAATCCATCTTTTGGGTTCAAGTGTTGACAGCTTCCAATTTCAGAATTGTTAATTTCAATGCCATGAATTCACCAAACCATGTAAATTAGGAACCAACAACTTAATTGTTTGACTAGCTGGGCCATGGCGTTGTAAAATAAGTTATAAGTTGATATGTGTGGTTGCTTGCTTTTTTAGTTCACATGACTGGGATGCTAAAAGAAAAATCTCATTGGTGCGTTGTTTAATATTTGTTTTGCCATATCACTGCAACTGCTATGTTACACAGGTTGAACCAAACGCTCATAGGATTGAGGAACACCGCAGGAAGTATGAAAGGCTACACAAAGAGAGGGAGGATAGAAAGGCTGAGCGTGAGAGACAACGTCGTCGTGCTAAAGCTCAGGTAACTATGATCACGATCCTCCTGACATATTAGCTTGCTCTCATCATGTGACCTAATTTCTCCTGTTTAAAGGCTGAGTATGAGAAGGCCAAGAAGCAAGAGCAATCATCTTCCAGTAGAAAACCTGGAGGCATGCCAAGTGGATTTCCAGGAGGATTTCCAGGAGGATTTCCAGGAGGTATGCCCGGGGGCATGCCTGGAGGTATGCCCGGGGGCATGCCTGGAGGGATGCCCGGGGGAATGCCTGGAGGTATGCCCGGGGGAATGCCTGGAGGCTTCCCAGGTGCCATGCCAGGAGGGATGCCTGGAGGCTTCCCGGGTGCCATGCCAGGAGGGATGCCTGGAAATGTTGATTTCAGCAAAATATTGAATGTAAGTGCTATTGAACTTTTTGCTGATTTGCCATTTTATATCATATACAATAGTAGTTTACAGTGCTTCCAAGGACATGCAGTGTGTTCTTGTCAAATTTTCTTTTTGGCCAGGTAAAAATAAAAACATCTTTATTTCCCATGTAAAATTTCTTTTCAATTTGTTTTTTGCCAAGTACAAACAAAATTAGCTATGCATTTTACTTTGATGATATGATTGCATTTTCTGCACCCACTCCCACACTCAAATGTACTTGTACACATGCTTTTATGTAAGGCATACAGTGCATAATTTAATCACTTAGCCAGTGAATGCTCTATGGTTTGGCTTGCCATTTGACAGTGTATTTTATTTGATGATGTTTTGGCAGGACCCTGAATTGATGGCTGCATTTAGTGACCCGGAAATAATGGCTGCCCTTCAAGATGGTAGGAATTTCTCACTTTATATTTTGTCTGTATTTTGTGGTTGTCCCGACAAATTAGTTGCTTCTGATTGATTGGTCTCTTGTGAGTGTTAACGTAATCATGTTCATCTAGCTAGGGTAGTTGATTCTGATTGGTCTTGTGAGTGTTCATGTAGTCATGTTCATCTAGCTAGGGTAATAGAAAGATATCCATGTGAAACATGTGCCTGAGTAAACAGAATTTAAGGATGTTAAGAAAATAAGATCAGCAACTCGCAAAACATTGTATAATTAATTCACCATTTACCCCTACGCAGCCTGCATGGCTACTCGGGTTCTTTGCTTTGATAAATTTTACTCTTATTTTCCTGTAGAATTCTAATTTACATGTATGGCAATGGTTCTCATGCTCTTGGGTGATGATTTTGCAGTGATGAAGAACCCAGCTAATCTTGCTAAGCATCAAGGGAACCCCAAGGTGGCTCCTATAATTGCAAAGATGATGGGCAAATTTGCCGGGCCTAAGTGAGTGGTTGTGGAATTTGACATTGTGCTTGGGTTAGTCCTTGTGTGTTCCAGCGTCACAGCTTGATAAATCTTGTATTGCGCTTTTGTTTTTCAATACTGTGTTGGCACGGACCAAGTTACTTAGCCACTAATTGCTGAGATGGGGTTTTTCTCTCTCATATGACTACCATCCATCTCATCATAGAATTCAGAGGAGATTATATTTTATTGCGAGGTTTTCATGAGCGGTGACATGTTTTAAGAGCACGATTTGGTAGCTGTTCCCCGCGTTAATATGCTATGGTTTGTGAACTGCAAGGTTACAGGGAAGCATAAGGGCTGCCCTAATCTTCTAATCTCTGAAATCACCTCTCCTGTAAACAGAAAACAGGATGAAATGGAGGACTGGTAAAACTAGTCAAATTCGAGTTCGGCCTAGAAAATTAGGTGAACAACGAAGATTCATGGTTTAGGAGAACTGTTGCCATCGAAAAAAGGTTGCAAATGGCCGGCCATTGAATTTGATGCCTTCTTTTGTCAGTTTCGTGCCTAAAATTCTTCTGATCTACAATATGGTTTGGCGTTGAGGGTTTAACTGTGTTTTTAAGAAAACTTAATTGTTTTTTAAGTTTATTTTTATATCTGTGGATGGTATTGGTTTAAAATAAATTTTTTTAAAAATTAATTTTTGTAATATATTTCTAAAAAAAAAAAAAACATTTAAAAATTAGAGAAGTCCAGAAGCGAGTCCAGCCCCATTATTTGGGCTGAACCTTCTCTGCACATATTTTTACTTCAAATAGGCAGACAAGAAAATGATCCGCCACCCGTTGGGATTCGCCCACCAATGGTATGTCCTTTTTGCGTCAATAGACTAGTCAATCACATCATCTTCGAAATTTTCATCTCGTAACACATGCTCAATTTTTTTTTAATTTAACGTGGGTATCCGGGCCAGTTTGCGCGCACCTCGATTAATCTCACAGACCCTGAAGTTAACGACCATGTAAACTTCTAGTGGCTATCATATGAGCAACCACATGGTTCGAACCTGAGACCAGGTAGGGAGCAAACCTCTTGGTCCCAAGCTTCTACCACTGGACCACCACCTAGATGGTTACATATGTCCAATCTTATTCTATGAATTATGAAGATAAATATTAATGTACTTTACACTGAAAATTTTCCGAGTTAGGATACCATCAAGACATAGATCATTGAGTATATTAGTATAAAAAAAATGTATACTTGATAAGAGTGCTGTAATCAAAATAGCATTTTCAGGATGGGTCTAATTTCTTGATGATTATTTTAAACGCACAAGAGCTTGAATAAATAAACAAATTGTATTTTACATGAAAAAACATAAAATTAGTGTTTTTTTCTATGTTTTTAGATGATTTACTGTGCTAATATTATAAATTAAAAAAATTATTTTAAAGTATTTTAAAGAAAAAAAATAGTCATCAAACACGGAATTCGTCAGTCGGCTTGAGCGGGCGTTCACTAAGAACAAGTACATCGAACTCCCTATTGTATTTCAATACCAACCGCAATCGACTTTTTGAAAGAGTTTTGCTGTGTCTTTGAAGAAAAAAAAGGGAACAATAATTTAGCTGCACTTGACCCATCAAGAGATGTTGGTAGGATTGGGATATAGTCAATATACAGGTCATTATATCACTAATTACTAAGTTGATTGTCAGACCCTTCGATGCCTATTCGCTATCCTTTCAGTGGACTGAGAGCAAGGATCTCTCTCCGATGCTATTTTGAAAACAAATTACTTTGTATTCCATTAACACCCATAGCCTGTCATTCAATATATAGGCTTTGTTTTAGCTAGTTTTCTTCTTCTTTTAATATTCAATTTAATGTGTTTTCTACTTTAATGACGGGAATATTGCTCCATAATTACGTAATCAGGCAGTCTAATGAGTCTCTCAGCTGTCTTGACCTAATAGCAATGTGTTTTTTTTTTTTTTTGTAATGCAAATTATGCTGAAAGTAATTAATTCAATGTTTCCTAACTATTCCCATTAATCGGTAGTTCATAAGTCACTGTGATGTGTGATTGATGGGTTTTTGAGGCATAATTGTGCTCTTCTCTTCGGACCCTCGTCATCAACACAAGTGGGATAATTGGATGCCGACATGTAATTTGTAATAACTTAAAGTAGTTAAGGCAGTTAAACACGTGATTTACCACATGTAATATTATTTACTTAGAGAAGGAGAGGGATGAACAAAATTGTAATAATTCATACTCATAGAATAATATTAATGCGAAAATAAAAAAAATGTTTTTGTGTGAAATCAATACGTATGGTTTTGTTAATGATCATAATTGGAGTATTTTTATTTATTTATTTATTTTAATTTCTATTTCTTTTTTAGTATGATGCTATTGGTAGCTCCAAAGAGGTCGATCAAGTGGTTAATGAAGTTTGTTTTTTTTTCTTGAATTTCTTATTCTAAATCTCATCATAGCCGGTTAGAGATTTTTATGAACACATTAAACTGACGTAAGAAAATATATTCTTAGAATTATTTGGAGAGAAGATTGAGGCTCCCAGAATACATAAAAAGAATATAATAATCGATACTATAATTACTAATTTGGAAAATATGAATTGATTTATGCTCCTAAATCCTCTTTACCAAAATATACATACACCCTATACGTCATCCTTATATATAATTCAATGATTTTATTTTATAAACTTCAAAATTAATAATTTTTTTTTGCAAGGACACCGTCCACTATCATGCGAGTCTAGTTTGTGTTACTAAAAAAATCAAAAGCAGCCCATTTAATCAATCTAGCTGTTTTGTCTATGGCCTAACCAAGTTACCCTTTCTTTTTTAAATTTTTTTTTTAATTTCTCTCTTTACCCAATAAAAATTACAATGAAAAAAAAAATACAACTTTCATAGTGAGCTATACAAAATACTCTATGTATTTTACAGATATTCTCCGGATATCTTCTTAACTATATATTATAAGGTTTAGCAAAGAAGAAAAAAAGAGAGATCATTTCATCAATATTAAAAGACATCCAATTAATATTTTCTCATAGATAACACACAAAGAACATAAATCTCTTCTCTCTATATAAAAATTACATCTTTCATCTTCTTGAATTTTATACATATAACTTGAGCATCCAAAATTCAAATACTAAATTAAGTATTAGAGTGTTTTTTATTTCATTACAAATTTGTTTTACATGTACAACTCCAGGTATAAAACTCATCAATCACAAAAAAATCCATTTCCGTAAAGGTTTTCTATCAATCCCCACCATTAAAACTTAGGATAAGAATTGGTGTTGGGGCAAATAGAGACTCATTTGTTTTTTACGATTAATTATGTGTAATAGATGAGGAAATTGAAAATTCTTTTTGTTTGGAGTGATATTTGTGGAATAAATGTCCTTCTTCCCTAATTGTTATACTTTTTTTGGTTAAACTAACCTAAGAATTTCATCTCATCTAAAATTAGAAATGAAAACCACTCTTTAATTTCTTTCCATCTTGTTAATCAATGGATTACTTAGGGTATTTATTATTATTATTATTCTTACTAGTTTTGGGAATCAGTTTCCTTAACCATAAAAGTTACCGTTTGATTTTCTTCCTAGTGATTTATAATTAAAATCCAACTAGGGATTACTCAAAACTATACTGAAAAACCTATTGGATGTACCCATGAGCAAGAATAAATTTGTATACCTGCATGACACTATAATCAATTTAAACAAACATGAACTTCAGTAAGATTATCAAAATGGATAATGTGATTTTAAATCACTGCATGATTCGATAATTTATATGTATTCTTAAAAGTTTTTTCTTCTTATAATTTTTAATTAATGTTTAGCGTTACTTTTAAATTAAGACAATGTTTTCTTCTTCTTCTCTTTCAAATCATTTAAGACTAATGTTTTTGAAAACATCATCATCTCCTCTAGATGATGGCCTCGGTGAGAACTCATCCTGGTCGACCCCAATGAAGTCGAGATTATTAAGAAGAGTTTTTCTAAAAAGGAAAAGAAAAAACTAGTTATAGTGTAAATTCATTAGTTGTTTTCTATTTAATAAAAGCGACACTTTCAATTTCGTAGATGGCCCGTTGATTCAAAAGTCAAGTTTTAAGAATATGGGAACGTTTCAATATCAGCAGAGAAAAAGAAAAAGGAAACAGAATAATATTATGGGAACATTAAAATTGAGTAATATATGAGAGCATTTAAAATTTAATTTCTTGATCCAAAATTTCATCACCTATAGATTGATAGTGGACACATCAATTCGTATAGGAATTTAGCATAAAAAATTGGATTAATTGAGATCTGCTCTTGTTCTCTTCTATCATACTTTTTCATGTTTTGTTAAATTTATATTATTAAACTTAAATTAAATCAACATGATTTCAAATGCATTTGTTTTGTATAAAATATTTTATAAATGAAAAATTTTGTATGTAAAATATTTTTTGTATAACATTTTAAATGGAAAGAATTTATAATATATTTATGATTTTTTTTACAATGTTTTATAAGTGATGATATGAAAATACAATAGTATTAACATCATGATGATGATGATGATGATGATATTAGTTGTGGTTGTTATGATAATGACAATGATAATAATGATAATGATAATGATAATGACAAAAGTGATAGTAATAGCGGTGACGAGGTGCTGATGGAATAATAATGATTAAAATTATTGGATAATATTGTGTGTGTAATACTTATTCGTAAAATATTTATATAATTTCATGAGTTAAAAATATTTTCTTAATAAATTTACAAAGTTTAAAAACTAATTATAAAATATTTTATACTAATCATTTTTCTTATAAAAGATTTAACCCAAAAGAAATATAGAAGAATCAGCAAAAGATTTATGCAAAACACAAATGCCCCCTTAATATATAATAAAAATGCCAACATCTTAATTCATTATCTTATTTATCCAATCTAATTCAAAGAGAGTTTTGAAATATGATTAGTTATATTATTAAAAATATTAGAGGATTCGAATCTAAAATATATATGCTTGTAGATATTTTTTTAAAAAAATTAACCATAGTCAGATGAGCAATTGCGGGCCATGAACAATTTTGTCAGCTATGACATGTTTTTTACATGAGAAGAACATTCCCCTTATACACGACCAAGGTTTCCATGTATGGATAACCCCTGGATAGATAGGTATCCTATGTTATGTTGCGGTACTACTCAATTTTTTTATAATATATATAAATAATATTTAGGTGATATTAATAGTGTTTTTAAAGAAAAAACAAAATTCGAGACACAAGTTATTAATTTGATTGGATTAATAAACTTAATTAATTTAATAATATATATATTTTTTAAAGCAATCAATGATAAATAAAGTGGGAAAAAATGACAATAATTATCTATAAAAAATAAATTGTCAATATTATACTCAGAAGGGTAAGAAAAAAACATTTGTTGGAGACTCATTGTTGCTCCACTATGAACACTGTTCCACCAACGAAAATAGCTTACCAATAAGGTTCTAACGCCACTATGAAACATTACATGATGACAATGAAAGAGATCGCACACTACCAGAATTCTTAGATTTACTAATGGAATTTTTCATCAGTATTTATACTATCATTCCATCAGTACCATCGACAATGAATTTACCGCCGGGCTCACGCACGAAAATACCCCGTCGGTAATTTTTGGTATGTTGGTGAGTCTGTCATTAATAAAATTACTGATGGATTTACTATCGAGAAAAGCACACTAAAAGTTTTTTTACCCACTTTATTTTGTTGGTATTTCTCTTGAAAAGTTTGCTATATAACCGACATAAATATCATATGTAATTTCATCAATGATTAAATAATGGCACAAGTATATTTGTAGTAATTCTTTTTTAATTATCTGGAATATACCAACAGACTTAATCCGTCAGTAATACCGTTAGTAATTATTTAAAAATATTTTAAGAAAATCTATTTAACAGAACTAGAAAAATAGTAATACTCAATAATACTAAAAAATAAACAACAACAACAACAACAACAAAAAATAAATAAATCAAATAAAAACTATTCTCATCTAACTTAAAAAACCTATTTCAAAACCTCTAATCTAGTAACAAATGAATTAATTTAACTAAAATTGAACAGCAAAATTGAAAACAAATCTAACAAAATTGATCTCGTATGAAAAAAAATCTTACAACAATATTCATACAATTATTAAGAATAGGAGAATTTAAAAATAAAATAGAAAAACAAATATAATGCAAAAAAACACAAAAAATAGAAGAAAAAAATCTTACCTTAATTTAATTGCAAGAGAAGCTGAGAAGAGAAAAGAAAAAAAAATCATAATGCATTTTAATTAAAAAAAACTAAGAAGAGAAAATAAAACGAGAGGAGAAGACATAATTGCATGTGGAGGAGAAGAGAAGAGAAGGGAAGCAGTTGAGGAGAGAAGGAAAGAAAGGGACGTTGATGTTTTTTACAAAAGGGAAGAAAAAGAAGAAGAAGAAGAAGAAGAAGAGGGGCATCTGTTATGAAATGAGGAATTTTGATCTTATTATTAGGGCATTTTATAGATGGATAATTAAATATTAATATTTTTAATCATTATGGCGGTGATTCTGTCAATATTATTTAGTTTAAATTTTTAATTTAATCGAACATTTTCAGAAACCCCCTAAATATCACCAACGACTTTTCAATCCGTTGGTGATTTCATTTGTAATATTTAATTTAAATTTTCAATTTAATAAAAAAAATTTAGAAACCCCCTAAATATCACCAGCGATTTTTCAATATGTTAGTGATTCTATCTATAATATTTTTGATTAAATTTCAATTTAATAAGAAATTTTTAGAAACCCCCTAAATATCATCGATGCCTTTTCAATTTGTCGGTGATTCCGTCTGTAACATTTAATTTAAATTTTCAATTTAATCAAAAAAATTTAGAAACCCTCCAAATATCAACGATGACTTTTCAATCCGTCGGTGATTCCATCTGTAAAAAACAATAATTAACATTGTAATTAAGAAGGGAACATTTCCAGAGCTCTCTAGAAAAAACTAACGGAATTAATTTGTCTGTGATCCCGTATGTAATTGATAACTTGAATAATGCAATTGAAAAGTGAACAGTTTTAGAGCTCTCTGGAATATACCGACAGAATTAATCTGTCAGTGATACCCTCTGCAATTGACATAATGAATAGTGTCAAGGAGAAGAGAATAATTTACTGATGGGCTTATGGACAGGTTTTATGAACGATATTAATATTGTCGGTAACGTGGTCTGTATAAATGACACGTCATCGTACCTTTTGTTTTTTTTAATTTCCCACTATAATTCCCTCAGTATATACCAAGGGAATAGTTTCGTCAGTGCTTACCGACGAATATAGCGAGAGAATATTATGTTGGTAAAATTCACTGCAATCTACCAACAATTTTATTTTGTCAGTGTTTTCGTTTGTCTTTACCAATTTTCTAGTAATGGCACACGCTGTTAGAGCAATTACTCGAAAAACAATCCAAATAAAATATCATGAAGTAAAAAATTCTTTAGAAAGCAAATAAAAAAACAATGAAGCTCAATATCCAATTAAATAAACGTTAAAATATAAAATTAAAAAATTATGAGCCTAAAAAAAGCAAAAGAAAACAAGAAGCAAACCCGGGTGAACCTAAACCCCGGTTAATTTCACAAACTTTGAACCATTGAAATCCTAGATCTAGGTTCAATCAGAAAACTTATTTTTTAACTAATTTAATGTTGAATGATAAAATCAGAAAAATATCAATTTAAATTCACCTAGCAAACTTGGACTAAATTTAAAGGGAAAAAAAATTAAGAGGTTCATTTAAAAATTTGGAGGGTTAGGTTTGATAATCAAGGAAGAGAAAGAAAGACAAAAATAGCACCAAATCAAAGA
>Ga0307510_10007926_pt1 | contig 12646 bp, 11 predicted proteins | sample 12_EM_MG_FD_207224 | JGI IMG/M metagenome (GOLD analysis project Ga0307510, IMG submission 207224) | Populus trichocarpa ectomycorrhiza microbial communities from riparian zone in the Pacific Northwest, United States - 12_EM | ecosystem: Host-associated > Plants > Roots > Unclassified | place... | reverse complement strand
GCGCATTGTTTGAATTTAATTAGATTCATGTAGGGCACTAGATGTTGTAATATGGTGGAACGGCGCCCACCAATTCGGGAAGGTGCGCTCTGGAGATAGATCACCAGCCTGCTGGCAAGCGGACCTATGGTACAGCCGCAGGCTGGGTAGAGGCGGGTGCTGTGCAAATTTCCTTTGCTGCACAGTACTGTATTTGCTACTGCCTTCTCGATCGATTTATCCACTGACCTTCCACACTAAGAGATTTGTCCTTCCGGGTGTTGTCCTACAAAAGGGTTGGATGCGTTCCCCCGAGAAGATTGTGGCTAACGAGTAAATATATGGCGGTAGAGATATTAACCCGCGGTACCCTACCACACGAATATTTCCACCTAACCTAATCCATCCAAGCAAAAGGGTATTTGTTGCACCCCCAAGTCTCCTACTAGTTGGATACGATTCAATGCAGTGCTTTCTTGGATGACCCAACATAACAATTTATATCCTAATTAGCCCAACCTTATTGTCCACCGCTCTGCTCATAACCAAATTCTCTCCCGCCACAAGCAACCACTGAGCAGCCCTTCCGCCCTCGCCTCCTCCCGAGGCCAAGGCAGCACCACCCCAAGACCCCACACTAATACTCTCCCCCCCTAAGAGTTTAACTATGAAGGTCACACTATAACCGATGTGGCTTTGCCGGCTTCTCCAACTCTCCCATAGCACCTGCCCTTGGCGGACCTGGTCGGTATATGCCCCGAGATCCCTCGGAATTCGCTATCAAATTCTTAGCCGAAATCAGCGTATGGGCCCATGATTGGTTTGGCTTCACAAGGTAACAGAATTGCGAACACTAATTCAAGAGGCCCACCATCTCCATAGGGCCCAGGTTGTACCGTTCCAGGAAGTCACCAATCCCCCCAGGAGCCCCTATCTCTAAATCAGGAGATTAGAGGTTTGCCAGGACTAGCCAATTATATGAGATTCTCCAGTAGTCCGACGGTGGGCACAGGAGGATGTGTAGATGGACTCGTGGTGCGAGACGAGTAACTTAGTGACTTTGCCATATCGTTCTTTCATGCAAAATACCTTGTGGATTGATTATGTTAAAAGGAGCTCTGAGACCGCCGGTGAGAGGGGACACGAGCCACAATTATCCGGAAGCACAGGAGTCTATGCACATTCCTTTTCCTCTTCCGCTTTCAATAGCTTATTGAGATTAGTTTGTTCCTTTCTCCTATATCCTAATAGAGAGGATTTTACTCTTCAATCTCACTATTGACTCGCTGCTTGTGACTAAGCTAGGTTACTATTCTGCCATGTCAGGGTCCTGTGTCCAAAGCATTTGCTGTCGGCTGAAAGATACTAGTAGATATCAGTCATGACCCTTGGGACCCCGCAGCACGAGATATCACTACTGCCAATACCCACGAAAAGGTGGTTGTCCCAAAGACACCCCACAATATGGTAGAATATGAACAATTGAACATTGTTCTATGTCACTCGGTTTCCTCTCTAAATCAGGTGGAACAAACTCTTCCCCTGATATCATATGTCCTCCGCCCGCTCTCCGGAGGAGGGAACCCATGACTGCATACAATAGCACTCAGATCGATAGTTTGAGTTTCTACCATAGAAAACGATACCTGATAAGTTACATCCTTGAGGGTATCGAAGTATTTTGTATTCCAGTCCTCTCTCCAATTTTATCACTGTCTCTCACTCGGCTAGGGACACCCCTGCCACTATAGGAAAATCCTCCACAACATTCAAAACTCATCCTAAGCAGTGAAAACTGACTGACGCAGGTTCGTAAGTCTACTTTCTAGCACCCTACAGGAAGTAGATCAATGCACACAGTGAACAAATCCCCCCCTCCGGACAATAGTCTTCCCCTTCCAAAGCTCGCACACCTAGTGGGAAATAGGAGTTCCCTACAGCTTTCGACAGCTGCCTTAAGCCACTTTAGGTTACCTATCAGTAGTAAGCTTATAGTTGTTATGACACCTGATGGCACCCCGGAAAGCACTACACCACCCAGGTGGGCCAAGGGCCTCGGCATGGACCGTTTGGCAACTCGCGCTTCGGGGGGGGTCAACACAGGCGCTGGGTCTATAATCAAGTTGTTCGAATTCGACTCCATCCGCTGCCAGTGTTTGTGGTGTTAGCACTAGGAAAATTATCATCCAGGCTAGAAGGGTTGACGGTTGAACACATGGTTCGTGGGTATTAGCTGGCTTCGGTTGCTAGTGGTGGACGGTGTGCTACCCTGCTACCCTGGTGTTAACTTGTGATTCCATTTGAAAGGGTATAAGAGATGTACCATCCGAGCGTTCGGTTTTCTATATCCCTAGGAGAAGCAACGAAGCCAGGAACGCTGATGGAGGACTTGGGGAACAACAGGAGCCTAATAATTTCCAAGACCCCCACTAAGGCTACCGCGGGAGTGCATAGAGGTGGAAAACTACCGGCCTTATACCAGGCAAAAGGTTCCTGAAAGCAGGGGGGTATACAAGTTACGGGCATATAGTACCCGAACACTTGCCAGCAGTCCCACCACAACATTTGGCGGGAGTTGACCCAAGGGCATTACCAACCCTAGACCTGCCCCCCAGCAAAAAAGTGGTTCACCAAACTTTTTTTAATGTTCGACTACTCCACTGCCCCCCGGGTTCGAACTCATGATGGCCCCTGTTTCAAATTAGCTGACCAGTCTCCTAAGCCATTTAACCATAGGAACTGGCCGGTAATACTTTTTCTTCTTGATCTTTTAACTGCTTCTTCGGAAAATAGACAATCCAGGCCCCAACACTTTATTTTTGGTAAAAAAGGACATCGGTATCTAATCATAGTACTCTCTCATGATATCTATAGAACGAGGAACAGGGGGGTTCTGGTGTATGTCTGTGCTCTGCCTCCAACACACTCGCTTTATTTGTCAGAGGGCAAATGTTCCCCGAATTCCATGACTATATTTCCCTATGTAACTATTCCCCGGTGCAGGAAAGGGCAGGGATAAAACTTTTGTATGGTAAATTATCTATCCACACCCGACCCCCCATACAAAATTCGGACTCAAGTGTTCGGGTTCTACACGCCTGTAACTTGTACTCTGTATCTTCCCTCAGATAAGCAGATTATTTGCCATATATTTCTTTAATCCCTGTTTTCCGGTACTCCTAACCTAAAAAAAGGGTCACATCTCCCATTTTAGCTAGACACCCGAGTATGTGAGGCAAAATGTTTTCGAAACTAATTATACTAGTACAAGAGCAAGGTAAGAAACTCTACCACTCCAACCTTGGAACTATCTAAGCGGGGCTCTTCGGCATACCCCCCCCCCCACCTCACACCGATGGCCGATTCTTGTCCATGTTTGCGCAGTTATAAAAAAGGATGATAAAAAGCAGAGCAACCTGGGGGGAGGGGGTGATAGAGACAGTCACTTGGGAAAGGTTAAAAAGGGAGCGAGAGGGGAAAGAGACGAATAAACAATCTCCGTGAGAGCAATGAGTGAAGGTTATAGGGAAAATGGAAATTACAGGGTCACCACAGTGACCACCAGCAGGCGTCCAAAACCAACCCTCTAAACTGTTATAAATTCTCCCTACACCAACAGTTGGCAGTTGAGCTGAGAATTGCAGGGATAAATATTACATCCATCCGTTGAAAAAATTAAAATATCATGGGTCGAATTTAGAGGTGTGAAGATATCCTACTCTATATCTTGTTGATCGCCAAAAGAATCAATATTTGCGCAAATATGCGTTTTGAGTGCAAAGTTCTCCTTCCCCCAACCTGCTCTCCTAGGTGCAAAACCTATGGGAATATGTAACGGAGGCTTCCCATGGTTATTTCTTAAATAATTTTGCTCTTTGAATATGCCGGCTATCATGTCCCCTAATAACTTTCCCACTGCACCAGTACTTGCGGTCTTACCTTACGATTGACATCCACTCCACTCCTTAACAAAAAGAGCACAAATTTCTCCTGGCTACCCCCCTCATCTACGGTAGAAGGAAATAAATCTTGGCCCTATCCGATATTTGTGCTCCGGTGGATCACTTTCTCCCTCAACAGAAGCTCCAGACAACAGACCACCCCCCTAAGCCCGGGGGTGTATACTTGGCGATTGATAAAGTATTCGGATGAATTGGTGGGAAGATGTCCTAGTATACACCTGAACACCCGAATCTTGGCGCAAATTCATCCGAATACTTTATGAATCGCCAAAGTACTCCCAATTGATGTTGGTCTACCGTATTAACTCGAATAAGAGAGCTGTGTGCTACGTCGTTGGAATTGCCCCCTCTGGTAAGGTCTGGCATTTTTTGTTTTTTCACCTCCCTTTTTTTGCTGTGATTTTCGCCCCTTTCACAAGGAAGGGAATTCTTGACCACATAGCACACCGCTCTCTTATTCGAGTTAATACGGTAGGGATCTGGGCCCAAGAGGCAAAACAAGATTCGGTGACCGAATAGCGAGGTGCTGAATACCGCTGTGTCACCACCGTCAACATTAACCAGTAGCTAGTAGCACAAGAGCCATTCCTGGACCTAGGCTCCGAACAAGTTATCCTAAGTGGCGAGTCCGTTCGGCTTTGAGCAACTTACTGCAGGACCGGCCCAGGTTCTCTTCAGCACACCGGCGGGAATATGGAACAGTAGCTTCTGAAACCCAAGCCAGTCCCCGCCCCCATAACCCTCGAGGCGAAAGTGTAGGTGATACTATTTAGACTCTGTTCCCTTGTCCTGTTTTTCCAAGCGAAGTCGTGGTTCGCAACAACTTGTCCGTTTTCTCGTTTCCCTTATGATTCTCATTATAAACTATAACTAATAGAAAGCCTACGGGCCATGCATACATACCCCCAGACTACCCAGGCATAGACTTCCCAGCCTGGGCCACTTTAGGGATTGGCCTAGTGGTTGTCCGGGCCCTGCGGGCTTTGGGCCAATATGATCCCAGCGAAATAATCCACGCTCCTCAGAATCATTCCCGTGCTCCGGCTGCCAGAGAATATATTAACCATCGATTGGCCTAGCCGGCTAGGGCCACTATCTCGGACTATATATGGAGTGGTACTGTTCCGCAAATTTACCGTTAATTGACAAGCGTATTTCCTTTCCCCAAGAGGGCTGGGCCTTTTCTTACCAGCGTCGCATCAGAGATCACCCTTTTGTAATGAGCGACGGTGGATTGCGCATTTGATTGTCATCAATAATTCCTCTATGTGCTTTCGGGGCTACAGGATCTTATGAGAAGTCGAAATGGCAGAAATTTCCCCGACTTGCACTGTACAATAAACCACTCACAAGCGTCCTTGTATCTCGTCGCCTTCCCGTATCTCCCTAGCCTACTTGCCACATCGGCAAGAGCCCTTGATAAGAGTTTGGGCTTCCCCAAGTTTACCGCCCGAACGAGCGACCGGATTGCCAAGCATCTAATCAAGCTCCTTCATAGCTCAAGGTGAGGTGTTCCACCCCGAGTGACACCTTATGATAAGCTCTATCGCTAATTTTGTCGGTAGGCGAGGAGAATAGGCTGTGCCTAGGCTCTATCCTCCGAGAGGATTATGCAATCGAGAAAAAAGGCCCCGTGCGCTAAACCCAGGCAAGGATGGGAAACTCCTTCCTTCCCACCATCCCAACACCCTCGAGCCTTGGCTAATGTATTTTTTTCATAACAGTCGTTAGAGGAACAAGCTAGTGCCCTACTCGTACTGCACAGCACTCCTCCCAGGTTCAAGCCACAAATCCCCAGGATCCACTAAGCTACGAGTATCATCCCCACGGAGCTATCTTATCACCTGACGAGATGCTCCTCTTGAAGTGGTTACAGTGGTCCGGCGGCAGTGTTCGCGGGTAATTCCGTCTAGTGAAGGACCGCAAACAACACACCAGGCTGTCAATTACACTCAACCAGCTTAGTTAGCCAATTGCTCCACTGTCGCGTGCAAGACAGTAAAATATCAACAATTAAAGAAACAGTACTTGCACCTACGAGACCGGGAATGTACACTGGAGTACTCGAGTACTCGAGATGTCCACGTCACATCTCGGGCATCTCCAGTCTAAAACTGCTCCACTCTTGATGTCCAAAGCTACACCCCCCAAGCAAATTTGCTTCCAAAAGTCTCAGACAACACGAATATTGACCAGAGCCCGCGCTCTGGTAATAATAGTCCGACAGCGACAATCGACGATGCAGTCAAGTCATTCTGAGTTGGCTTTTCATTCATCCATCATAGACACGAGGGGTTTGACGGCTTGACATGACAGCTGTCTTTTATGGCGTCCCGAATTTCGACAGCAACTCGCGGCTTTAGATGGATCAGCTCCTTTTGGGCTGATTGGCTGACAGAGCCTACCGTCCACAAACTTTGTCTCGAAGTTTGCCTTTGACAGTAGAGACATTAAGTTGCTATCCTCGCAGCCATCGGGGCTATATGGTAGGCGTAGGGTGGGCCCGGGGGAGGCTCGTGATTCACGTATTTCTTCCTCAAACAGCGGCGCTGTGGCCAGGAAACACATCAAGGGAGAAACACATCAAGGGAAACACATCAAGTTGTCCCTACTCACACCAGTTCTTACGGGGAGCAGGCTCCCACTGTCTTTTGGTAAGGGATATTGTGCTGTATATAGTACATCTAGGAGTAAGGTACCCACCGATTCTGAAGATGCATACTCGATCTGATAGGCGATAGAAGACTTCTCCTTAGGAATCGCTTAGACCAAAGAGGTATGCAAGGCGAACCTACCCCAGATGAGATACAGTCGATTGGAGGTGGGGGCGATACCTAAAACCGATCAAACCCTGTCTATTCGGCTACCCCAATCTTTCCTAAGTTTTCTGATCTTCACCAGGTAGGCAGGATTAGGGTTCCACAATACGCCAGCCAGATCCTTGTGGGACTTGTTCCGGCAAGTCGAGGGAAGATCTTTAGTATTGTTACCGTTACTGCGCATGATCATTTGGGTAAGATGGGGTGCCATACGTTATCTGAGTTATTAAAGTGAAGATAAGAGTATTGTATGGTACTCGCGCCGTGGAGCAGAAGTCGGACACTTATGCATTAGAAACCGCGCCCTTAGGTGCCTACTTCAACCTAGCCGCGCAAACACTTTTCTAGTAACATGCTCGTGCTATTCCTAGCATCTAGCGAAGATGTTAAACATTTGAAGCTTTTCCTTTTATTCTGATTGTGGGAAGATGCCGATCCTAGTGTTGGAGCATATTTCTTCAGCCCACACCTCCGCTTTCAAAAATTGGAAAATCAAGCAGCGTGGCACTTTCCTATCGGTTGGGCCCCGGAACGACGGCGGACACAAAATTTCACTTTGATGGCTGAAAAGTAAGGAGGGCCAATTCTCGAGCAGCCCAACCCGGTCGGCATTTCTTTTCCCGAGAAAAAGGAAGTGGCACTTACAGTACCGGTACCACAGAATGTGATGTGATCCGGATGATATTCGAGGATGTGATCGCCGGGGGGATGGATTGTCTATCTCCTGGGCAACGAGCATGTGGAGGTTACACCACTCGCAGCTCGAGCACTCAAACAATTGCGCAGGGGTCCTCGGACAACCTACCGTATGGAATAAGGTGCTGATATTGTCTTACCCGCACCCCCCTCCCACTTGCGCTGGCAGAAGCGAGGATACAAGAACCAGAACCCAAGCCTCCCCAGGAACAAACTAAAGCCTATAGATTCTGCTTGCAACTTAACCTCCAATTCTTATACTACCGAATGGCTGTGCTATTTCCCTTACTTGAGCGTTCCTGGATTGCCCCCATTATTCGAAATCCAAAGTTACGGTATTCTCGAGCGCGCCATCGAGAGGTGTTGGGTTTCACAGGTGTTTAGGACGTGACAGTTGGCCTCAAGATTAACCCCAGCAACGAGAGCTTTTAAACCTTACATTTTCCCGAGGCAGGCCACGGCCAACACAAATTGACACCAGATCAGAGCTCGCACCAAGACACCCGATGGGAGGATTTAAATAGGTTTGATTCCCCAGATGATTGTTTTTCCCCATTTCGACCACTTCACACTTCTATCGCGGCTTCTAAGATTCGGTATAGCATTCCCTGCATACCATACTTAATATGCGTAGCCCATCGACGCCGTGGCCGACCATGCCGCTGTTATGGATTTTGTGTTTCTTTATAGCTAAGCCTATACTAGCAGCCGTCGATTTCCAAAAATGTTGTACCCGAGTTCCAGTCTCGGAGGAGCTTCAGTCACTCCAGTGGGACGCCTGTCATTCCTCTTATAACGCTTCCGAGACCGATCCTAATAAGAAATGGGCCCCGGAGATTCTAACTACCTATGCCTGGTGCCATAAGGTCTGCGAAGCAAGCGGTAACTACCAAGCAAGCGACACCAGTCAGTGGCTGTCACCGTTGGCAGCGTGGGTCATCCCCGCCTCGGCGCTCCTGTTCCTAGTACCTATTTCCGAACATCTTAAAAACAGCGAACAATACGCCCTACGAAAAAAAATATGGGGGAAGTACTTTACTAATTGGGGGTCTCCTCTGGTGGAATATATTCAGATATTGGGAGATCCGGCCAGCGCGTTTAACGGGGCACTCGCGCAGATGATTGCTGACTGGGCGCTCTGTTCATCCATGTATAAGAAGCCCAATGGGAAGAGAGAGCAGGACCTTATCCTGATTGTGATCCTAGCGGAGCAGGCAGACTTTTGGCATATTCCGACGAGGAATGCGGTTGAATTGATGGCTGGATCTAGTCGAGCGAGAGAGTATAGTCGGAGTGCAGGGAGAGTCATTTGGAGCGCTAGAAAGAAATTTAATACCTCTGTTGTCTTACCTACCGCACTATATATTGGCGTTGCAGCTGCAGTTTTCTATGATGCTTATCAGAAGCTTGGCGACAATAGTACTTCGTAAGTTTCCTTCAGGTAGAGTGCTCATTGTGTGGGCATGCATGCTAACCCAATACATTGCAGACATAGCCTCGCGTAAGTCCCACCTTTCCTAATCCTTCCGGGAGATATTACATATTCTAACCCTAATAGTTATGGCGTATGGTACAACTGGATCCTACTGCTTTCAGTCTTCGCCAATTGCTTCGCTTCTCACTCGAACCTCGATGCAGTCCGCAGTGGCTTGGAGATAATCTTACGCGGGGTGATTGAGAACCATACCATCGCCCAATTATCAAAGATCGGCTGGGATAGCCAAGCAGCACAAACACTGGACCAATCCTATAACATCGCGATAAAGTCCCTGTCACCATATCCGGTGCCGCACCCCCCGATGCTTCTCAACCCGAGAGACCTCTACTCAGGAAATTTGGAGTGCAAGGGAGTGCCATTACACGGGAGATATCGAAACACCCGCAACTGGGTTCGATGGCTTCATAAGAACGGGGTCGACATCGCACGGCCGACTGAGGGAATCTTGAGTTACAATATATTCTGGCCGGATTGGTATTCAAAGCATCATCCAATAGTTCGTCACGCCTTCCTGCATAACTCCACCTACCCCGCTAACTCAGCCAAACTTGCGCAAGGCGATGTACCTTATCACACAGCTACTCTCCTGGTTCCTCGTCCTCTTTTCCTGCGCATGCGCAGCTGTCCGTGCGTTCCCCTCACTCTCCGCAATCTTACCATCAGAGATCTAACTTATCTGCCCCCCGATCAGTCTCCTACACCACCCCGAAAGTGACTCTCGGATGTCGCTCAATGAACCACGTCATCTACGCATCAATGGCACTCCTCACCGCGGTAACCCGTGTCGTCAAAGACAGCCTCGAAGAGTCCGAATATATCCGAACGTATCAGGTCGTAACGGTATTCTATCACACCATGGGCTCGCTCAACGCCATCTTCATCCTAATCGGGGGCTCCCTTCTTCAAATAACAGGAGTTTTCCGGAACTGCTGGTGCATGGCCGGTTTCGTTGGGCGGAATGCGAACACGACAATCAACTTGAGCACGAACACGTACGCACATCAATATTGGGCCAGGACGGTGTGGCTACGGGTTGCCTATCTGGCGTACGGTGAGGTTGCAGGGTTTTGTGTTATTGCGCTGTTCGTCCGGCTCTATATCACCCGCTACGTTCGAAGGTCGTTGATTTAGGACGGAGTACGGTCTCTTTGGTGATCGCTGTATATACCTCGCTTTTGTATCATAGATGGGGGGGAGGGGTGTTATGGGCTTGGATCCTTCTGATCTTAGATAGATATTGAATTTAAAATATTTATTACTATCCAATCAAGGGTATGTATCGTACCCTCTTCTTTCATAGGGTGGTATCGAAATCATCCTCTCAAAAGTGCCATACAGACCACAAGCTTCCTGCACAATCAAGGTTTCAACACAGAATTTTAGATCCCCGCCGACCGTCCCCGCAAATTAGAGAGCCTTCGGGGGCCTTCCTGGCTTTCATGCTGTGTTCGTGCATACCCTAGTGTAGTACCATTCGTAGATTCCATGACCTACAATTTATATCCCCTGAAACGTGACACCATGATGGCTCGAAATCCGAGCTTCGTCACCTTCATACGAACCCTCGCATCCAGCACAATTTTCTCGGATATTCGAAGGAAAAAAATGGGACACCTCGGAACGGCACTAACATTGTCCGCCCGTATTCCTGCTTCACTCCAATCAGCCCTTCCAAAACTATCTAATCCCCCAGCTCCTCGGGCGCCAATACATATTAAATTTCTCATATATATCCTCTTAGACGAGAGCCCACCATTACGGAATATCCAGCATAGGGCCTCTCCTCGCCCAGGAGCAAATAAATATATTTGCTCGGAAGCAACATCGCTCAGTGCAATACGATGGCATAAAGTTCATATCTCGCGCCCAATATATTTGCATTATCTACTTAGGGGTTCAGTTCGGGGTTTATTCCGTAAATTGGATGGTTGAGGTAACATCTAGGGTACGTAAGCCCTATGTGAAGTTTTGTGGCTCCTAGTATAATAGATGATTAGAAGTGAGGCATTTGTTAACGTTGGGTGTTTGTGCTTCTCGGGACCCTTCTACCATATTATAATGCGCTATTGTGGGGTATCAACTTTTGCATTATACTAGGGTGGGAAGTGGGTTCTGTTTTGATTTGGGTTAGAAACCAAGCCTAGATATTAGTATTCATTACATAAGCCATCCAGCGAGACTACTTGATACCACACTATCATGCCACAGACAACACAATCTCAAAACCGAGGAAGGGTTTTTAATATCCGGAAATTCTGCCCTACTATCGTGAACAAGGGACTGCACCCACCGGAAGTGGACGAGAGATCGGCTTGGGTACACATCCGCCGTAATGCACGGTAGTAACTTCCCCATTTGGAACTCCTAGTACGTTACCTCCGTAGTACAGATCGCCCCAGGGGATTCAGGTGATGATTACTTTCTGCTCTCCAGCGATTAGCATCCGCGAATGCCCCCTTGATCCATAATGTATGGCGCTCTTGCACGAGAGGAGTTTGAGGTCGCTGGGAGTATTTTTAAAAAGTTGGGTCGGCCGGTGTTTCGCATTTGCTCGAGACCCTTCTGATCCTGGAGGACTATGTTGATCGTGTAGCAGGGTCAATGGCTAATCATAGGAATTGACTGAGTGCTTTGATTGCTTCGAAATACAAGGCTAGGCTGCAGCCCTCCTGCAGCCCTCTTCTGCTACTCAAGGCTGTAAGGGGGGCGAGGAAGGATAATGTGATACGAGAAGTCGAAGGAGAAACTCGTATCATGGATTAATATCTCTAAAGTAGAGTCGACTTCAGACTCGAAGTAGGGTGGGCGGTATTTATATACTTAATTATCCTCTGGCTGCTTGGGCCCTGGAAGTGTTTGAATAATGCCCTACCTTACCTTAAGTTATACCTCAACGGCGTAATAAGATACCTGAAAACGGCATTCCCCCACTTAACCCTTGACTCCAGGACATGGTGTTTTTCTATCTGGGCTCATGCTGCTAATAAATGTTCGCCGTATAAAAAAATAAAATCAGCAAAATTACGGAAGAAGCTCACTCAAGCCCGGAGTGTCCAATGGCCTCTACGCCCCATGCAACTTCTCTACATCCAAGCAACCCCCACATTACCGTATTGTTTTGCGTCGCACGCTATGAAAACTCACCGTTCAGGCTGTTGGAAGCACTGCTCCAATGTGATGTCAAGTGTGGATATGTTCGGCAAGTTGCCATGCCGCTTGGGACATGGGGATCTAGGAAAAATGTCACAAGTGATATCGATGTATATTCATGCTGCAGATTGTTATAAGTAAGACAGCCTCAGGCGCGTCTATAGGCAAGCAAGTAATGCAGCCGCTCCCTCTCTTTGATCAACCGGCCCCATTACCTTACCCTTCGGCTCCGGTCTCTTTTATTCCACCTCCGGCACTAACCCTGACGGGAACCCGAGTGATATTTTGTGATTAAATGGTTCGAAATCCCCTTCCGCGAGCACAAGTGAGAGGCCATCATTGTCTTTCGTAAGACTAGGCAGGGGGCCTAACCAGTATATGGGTATATATGCCTAGTGCAAAGGCTTTTTACAGCTCACCAGATTGGGGTGGCATCGGGGGCGCGTTCCGCATGGGGAAAAATATACTTCCCTAAGCATGATTCATGCAGTTATCTTTATGGGGGAATGTCAATTATTAAAGTAGACCCACCGTGCCCTGAG
>Ga0307510_10007924_pt1 | contig 12648 bp, 9 predicted proteins | sample 12_EM_MG_FD_207224 | JGI IMG/M metagenome (GOLD analysis project Ga0307510, IMG submission 207224) | Populus trichocarpa ectomycorrhiza microbial communities from riparian zone in the Pacific Northwest, United States - 12_EM | ecosystem: Host-associated > Plants > Roots > Unclassified | place... | reverse complement strand
ATGGTCGGATAGAACAGCACGTCCGGATAGCGCTCGATGACGGGACTCCAGGCCTCGATGAGCGGCCCAGAGTCGTGCCGCCCCGTCCCCTCGCCGATGACGGGATCATCGGTGTGGGAATGCAGGATGGAGGCGCCGGCGGCGACGCAGGCGAGCGCATCGGCGGTGACTTCCGCCGGCGTGCGCGGCACGTGCGGCTGGACCGCGCGCGGCGTGCCCCCGTTCAGGCAGACTTCGATGATGACGGGGTTCGTGGGCATGCGCGGGATCTCTCGTATACACTGATCGGCTTCGGCGATGTCAGAAGCGGTCGCAAACGTAAAGCTCCACAGGTTTGCGGTGGGCGCAGGCCGGGGCTGGCATCCTGCCTGCTCGCCGTCGTCGCGACCAGGCCGCCATCGTCCGCCTGGTCGGGGCGATCCTGCGCGAGCAGAACTGCGAAAGAGCCGTCAGGTGCTCGCCGCTACACGATCCTGAGGCCGCTCGGAGGCCGTAAGGGGGCATCTTGCGTGCTGGCGGAGGTTCCCGCTAGATGTGAGCGCCATTCGCTCCGATTGAATCGGAGCGGCGCTCTAGATCTTTGTTTTGTCGCGCTTTCTAGCGCCGAACCGGCGGCTGCTTCGCCGGAAAACGCTCAAGTTGCGACTGTTTCTGACTCACAGGGCAGGTTGCACGCGTCCGCCTTTCGCCGGTGTCGGCCTCCCGAGGCTCATCCGGACCTCGACTGCGGGCCCGCCCCCTTTCGTCACCCAGGCGCCGAGCACATCTGGCGGCGACAGCCGGAATTGGGGATCCGCCAGGGCCCCAATGCGGTTGTCCAGGGCGCCCAGCTGATGGGTCCGCCGCGAATAAGCGAAGGCCGGGTAGCGCCAGGGCTGATGCCCGCCTGAGCTGGCCAGGGTGAACACGAAGAACTGTGAGTTGGGGCTCCATTCCGCGTGCTGGACGACAAACCCGTGCGACCCGTCGGCAGACTCGAAGCTTCGCCGCGCCACCAGCCGCGCGCCCTCGCGAACCTCGACGCGGCTCTCGCCCCGGGCCCCGGCCGTCACCACGGCGCGAAGCCTGTGGTCCGGGGCGGAGAATTCCTGCGCGGTGGCGGCGTCGGCCTGGGCGGCGCCGGCCAGCGTAAACCCCGCCAGGACCGCGCAGGCCAGCCGCGCGACGCCGCTCGCCGAGCGCCGTCCGATCATCAACGCGGCGTGTCGCTGACGCTGTAGTCATAGCGCGGACCGCCGTCGCTGCCGAAGTCCTGGCCTATCGTCGGATTGCCGCGGACATGGGCCTCGGCGGCGAGCTGGCCGAGGAACTGGCGCTTGTCGTCGGGACTGAACCCGCCATGGTCCATCTTGCTGTCGAGGAAATCCGTCAAGGCCCCGAAGTCCTCGACCGACATCGGACGGTCGTTCTCGTCGCTCACGCCGTGCTGTGCGGCGATCCGCACGACCCGCTGTTTTTCCTCATAGGTGAGGCTGTTGTAGAACTGCGCCAGCGAGTTGGTCGGGAAGCGCGAATAGTCCTGCCGGTGCGGCGTCACCGTCACCGTCCGGCGTGGCGGGTCCGGGGCCTCCGGGGGCTGGTAGGTGGGGATCTCGTAGGTCGGAGCGTTGCAAGCGGTCTGGCGCACTTCGTTGTCGAAGTCGGTGGGGTCGTTCGACCGCTGACAGGGCTGGGACTGAGCGTGGGCGGAAGCCGCGAGCGCCAGGGCGAACAGCCCGGCCAGGCCGAACGCACTGCGAATGAAACAGGTCATTGGAAACCTCCCTTGATGGTCATCTGGCGGAGTTGAGGAAACCGGCCACCTGGCCGGTGGCGAGCAGCGCGATCTTGTCTCTTCGCGCCTCGGGGGAGAGGCGGAGCTTGTCGAGCTGCAGGTCGAGGAACTTGGTCAGGCTGGCGAATTCCTCGGCGCTGGAGACCCAGCCCTCCGTCATGCCGGCCCGCCTGGCCCGCTCGAGGAATTGTTGCTTGGCGGGCAGGCTGAGGCCGTTGAACCAGGCTGTCACCGTGGCCGGGCGACCGGCCTTGCGGGCCTGCTCGGCGCAGGTCTGGGCGTCGCCATCGGCGCGGTCGATCGCCTGGACGAAGAGGTCGGCGGTGTCTGCCGCAGCCGCGATGTCGGACGCCAGCGCCTCGCGCCGACTGCTCTCGCCCGCCGGCGCGCCAGGGGCTTTGGGCTGGCTGGCGCGGGCGCGCAGGTGATCGAGCCGGGCCCGCGCCGCGGTCGCGCTGGCGGCGATGATGTTGCGGCACCGGGCCAGGGCTTCGTGGGCGTCGGCCAAGCCGACATAAGCCGCGCGGGCCTGCTTGAGCACCGTCAGCTCTTCGCCGGAGGCGCCGAGCTCAATACGATTCCCGGCCTCCTTGAACAGCTGGCGGGCGGCTTCCACGCTGGGCGTGAGCGCCACCGCGCGATCCCGATCCAGGCTGTCGCCCAGGACCGTGGCCTCATCGATCAGGCGCGGCGGTTGCGAAAGGTCGATCGCGCTGACCCCATCCGCCCTGCTGGGCCGGGCCATCATCGATGCGGCCGACTGAGCCTGTTCCGAAGCGGCCTGCATCCGCGCCAGTGCGTCGCGCGCCAGCCGCAGGGAGGCCTCGGTCTGGCGAGCCGAACTTTGCGCCTGCGCCACCAGGGTCGGCGCGTCGGCGGACGCCAGGCCCTTGGTCAGGGTCAGGGCCGCGCGGCAGGCCCGGTCCCGATGCTGAGTGCTCACCGAGCGCGCCAGGGTCACGGTCATGGTCGCGCGGTCGGACTGCGCCTTGGCGGCTTCAAGGTCGCGCAACGCTGCGGCGAGGCTGGCCGCCGGGTCGCCAGCAGCCTCCCGCCGCCGCAGCGCCGTCTCGGCGGTCCCCAGATCGGCATCGAGCTTGGCGACCAGGGCTTCGCCGGTGGCACAGGTCCGCTGCAGGCCCGGCAGCGCGGCTTGCCCCTGCCGGACGGCCTGCGCCATCGCGTCGCGCAACCTGCGAGCGGCGATCAGGCGAGAGCTGGGTGCTTGCGCGGTTGCGATGATCAGGTCGTTGCGCAACCGAACGATGTCGCGATCACGCAGGGCGTCGCCGATATCCTTGGCCGTCTTGCCTTCGCGCAGCCGGTAGCGGTTCGGAATCTGAGCGAGGATCTTCAGCAGCAGATTCTGGTAGACCGCCTCCTGGTGCGCGCGGTCGGTGTCGAGGCCCAGATACTCCCGGACGTCGGCCCCGAAGGCGTCTGCGGCGCGCATGTTGTCGTCGGCATAGGCGGCGGCGGCGGCGTTCAAACGTTGGCCGGTCTGGGTATTCTGCAGGATCAGGGTCGTGCCGTCATAGGCCAGGGTCCAGGTCCCGTAGAACGCGGCCACGGTCGGCATCTGCTGCAGCACCATCGAGAATCCGTGGTTCTCCATCAGTGACCAGAGCGTCGTGTCGAGTTCGGCCTGAACCTTCGCCCGTTCGGCCGCCGAAAGCGAAGGATCGACCGCCTTCTGCATCAGCCCGATCACCGAGCGGGCGAGCTGGGCGGTGTCGTAATAGGACTTCAGCCGCCCGACGGTTTCCAATGCGCCGAGGGCCTTGGACGCCTGTTCGTTGAAGCCTTGCCGCACACGCGTCGCGCCCGACAGGTCGGTCTCGAACTTGGCCGCGATGCGACGGTCGAGGTCCTTCATGGAGGTTGCGGCGAACAGCGACCGCTCTCCACGCATCGCCTTGGTGAGAGCGGCCGCGAACGGATCGCCGTACTTGGCCCTGGCCCGGTCGAGGATGGCGACTTTTTCGGCCGTCGACATGTTGTCGGTGAGGGCGGCCATCATTTCCGGCGCGAGGCGGCGATAGTTCCAGTTCTTGGCGCCGGCCTCGGCCATGCTTTCGGCCAGCTCGGTCAGCGCCCGGTTGATCGAGTTCTTGGCGACGGAATCGGCCTGCGCTGTGACCCGATAGTTCTCGGGCGAACGCTTGGCGCCCAACTCGGCCAGGGTCTTGCCCACGACGGCGCCGTCGGGGTCCCGCACGGCTTTCCGCAGCACATTGTTCCCGTCCGCGTCCGTCTCGACGGTGTAGCGCGGCTCATAGGAATCGCTGGGCGGCAGGCCTTGCTGGGCCCGCAGGATCTGGTTCGCCGCGGCCACGCGATCGACGTACTTCTGCTGTTGCGCCATCAGCAGATGGAACTCGGCGGCCTTGCGTTCGTCTTTCAGGAGTTCCGGGGTGCGGCGTAGCTCGTCCAGCAAGTCCTGTTTGTGCTGGACGAAGTCGCGCATCTCCTCGGCATAGGCGCGGTATTGCGCCGGGGTGACTTTGGAGCCGTCGTTGGCGCGGCTGATTTTCTCGAATTCGGCCGCCTCGCGCCGCTTGTAGGCGGCGTTGTTGATCTTGGCGATCTCCTCGAACTCAGCCTGGCTGACCTTGCGGGGGTCCGCCATGAAGTCCACGTCGAGGGTCCGATGCCAGTCGTTTCGCCCGCCTGGAATCCCATTGTCCGCGAGGAAAGCGTTGACCCGGCGATTGTAGTTTTCCTGGATGCGCTTGACCTGGGCGGCGCTGTCGACCCCCAGGATGTAGTCGGAGTCCGTGCCGGGGCTGAACTGCGCCGACTTGGATTGCTGCTTGCCGAACCGCGCATGTTCGTCCGTTGCCGCATCCCGCGACATGCCGGCGTTCAGCCGTGCGAAATCCTTTTGCGCGGCCTGGTATTCGATGTCGGTGACCCCGCCGTTCAGCGACGCGAGATTGACCGCGTCATTGTTGGCGAACAGCAGCGCGCTCTGTTTCGAGGTGGCCATATTCATCGATTGGGCGTGAAGGGCTTCGCGGACCTCGGGCGTGAGCAACGGTTCGGCCCTGGCCGGCAGCCCAAACAGGCTGACGAGCATGGCCGCGACCAGCGCCATCGCGAACATGTGCCCCCGCCAACGAGGCGGTGGGATGGAGTCAAGGGAACCGACTTGTGTAAGCATTCACTCCCCCCGCGGCCAGGAGTCTGGTGCGGCAGAAGTCTAGTACCGCGCGCCTTAAGGGAGCGTTCTGGGACGTAGCTAATCGACGGTTTACGCCTGGTCGAATTGCGGTCGTTCAAGCCCCTCATCAATGCCGATGGTGATCCTCCCTCGTTTCAGTGGACACCCATGCTAGCTTTTCGGAGCTGGAGAGGAGTGTCTGATGAGTGCGATGCGCCGGGTTTTTCCGGAGTCTTTCAGACGCGAGGCGGTTGATCGTATGGCCACGAGCGGCCTGTCGGCCGGGGCGGTGGCTCGCGAGCCGGGGCTGCACGAGACGGTGCTGCGACGATGGATGATGCAGTTCGGGGCGCAGGCGACGGGGACGCCGCGGCGGCCCCGTCGCCGTCTGACCTGGTCGCTGATAACGCCCGCGTGCGCCGCGTCCACTTTTTCGGGGGAGGATCAATATCGATCTCCTCCTTTCCGATGGTGATGCGGCGGCGCTACGCTGGGAGCGACCGTTTGCAACGTTAGCTTAGGGGTAGGCAATCTTGGCTGAATATCGCCGATCAATCTGCCTGGACTCATTGTTGTTTTTGGAGCGAACTCCACGTCCAGGGGTTGTGCTGGGGGGCGCTCGTGAGGGGAGGCTTTCGGTTCGTTCAAAGCGTCGCCGCGGCATTTTTCATGTTTGCCGCGGGGCAGCCTGGCGACGTCCAGGCCGCGCCTTCCGCGGCCCCGCCCTCTCTGCAGGCGTTGTTGTCCCTGGATATCGAGCAACTGGGAGACGTCGTCGTAAGCGCCCAGCGGCGTGAAGAGCGACTCCGCGATGTTCCCTCGGCCGTCTATGTCGTCACCGGAGAGTTGCTGGCGAAACAAGGACCGATCGTCAGCACACAGAATCTGGTGTCCCATATTCCCGGCGTGCGCTTCAACGATCTGCAGAACCCGCTGCTCAGCGAGATCAGTGTCCGGGGCTCGGGCACCGGGCGCGCAACCGACGCGGACCCGGCGGTGGGGTTGTTCGCCAATGGCGTCTATGTCGGCGGCGGCAGTCTGCTGGGGCGAAATCTTTCGCCGATCGATTCCTTCGATCTGGCCCGGTTGGAGGCGCTCGCGGGTCCCCAGGGCGCGCTATATGGGCGCAACGCCGAATACGGCGTCGTGAATTTGGTCTCCCAACGTCCCGCGGCAAGCAACGAGGGCTATATCGACGACAGCTACGATTTCGATCTCAAGGCCAATCGCTTCACTGGAATTCTCAATCGCGCGATCAACGACACGCTGGCGGTTCGCGTAGGTTTGCAAGACATCCGGCAGGCCGGGGGTTTCGTCTACAATCCCATCCTGAAGAACTACTTCGACGTCACCAAAGGCTGGATGGCGCGCGGCCAGCTTCGCTACACGCCGGGACAGTGGGACATCACCTTGCTCGGTCAGGCGCAAAGGCTCCAGCTGCCGTCCTATGCCCAGGTGAGTTACATCTTGCCGGGAACCATCGCGACCTTCCCGCGGGGGTATTTCGGCGATCGGAACTCGATTCCTGTGGACGCCAATCAGTTCACGGGCGAGGACGTCGACAATGTGGTGCTAATGGCGAACTACGATTTCGGCGACATGAAGCTGTCGTCGACGTCAAGCTATCGCAGGCGGACCGGCTATACCCGCAGGGGGTTCCAGAACGTCGCCATCGACCTGCGGACCGAGGCGATGGTGCAGGGTCTGGGAGAGCAGGGGGCCTATCCCTTCGCCTATGTGACTCAGCGTTTCTCCACGACGATGATGTACGAGGACGTGCATCTCAACGGCCAGGAGTTGGGTGACCGACTCAAGTGGCTGGTCGGCGGCGAATACCTTCACGTCTCCACAGCGGGAATCTTCGACAGGCGCATGGATCCCTGCGCCACGGCGGCAAATCCAAATCCTAAGGTCGGTGCGGGGATTTGCGGCGGAACACCGGCGCAGCCGACATGCACCCTGCTCACCGCCGGCGCGACGCCCTGTCCGGCGGTATTTCCGAGCGCCTTCGGCAGCGATGCCGTGAGCCGGTATAGATTCAACTCATGGGCAGTCTACGCATCGCTCTCCTACAAGGTGGCGCCCCAGCTTGTCGTGACTGGAGACATCCGGGTTACGACCGACAACAAGAGACTACAGCAGAATACGTATCAACTCTTCACGACCTTGCCTTTCCCATATGTCGTCGGCGGCACGATACCGCCGCTTGATCTCACTTATTCAAAAAGCAAGGTTACTTACACTGGAACGGTGAACTACCAGCTGCCGGGGAGTTTCGATGGCCTGGTCTATGCGAAGATCGGAACCGGCTATCGCGCGGGCGATTTCAACACCCGATCCAGTCCGCAGCTCATCGACGGATTGCTGGGCGGCAGGGCGCCGCCCCTCGGCTACGCGCCGGTCACACCGACCTATGGCGACGAGACCCTGATCAGTTACGAACTCGGTTACCGGGGTGATGTCGTCGAGAACGTGTTTTTCACGCTCGCAGGCTATGAGTCCCACATGGATGACGCCCTCGTGGCCGTCCCTGACGGATGCGCTCTGAACAACAGCTGCGCGGCGCTCCCGTCCAACTACGTTGTCAACGCGGGCTCGGTGACGGCGCGCGGCATCGAAGTCACTGTGAACGCGCGGCGGGAGATTGGCGGCGGCGCCCTCGACCTGCTGCTGACCGGTACAAACCAGTATGCCAAATACCGCGATGTGCCGACGACGCGGCCGGGGCTGGCGGTGGGGCGGGCGACAGGTCTGCCCCTGGCGGGAACGGCCGTGCCGCAGACCCCGCACTGGATGGCAAGCGCCAACCTCAACTACCGGCATGCGATCACCGGAGGCCTGGAGGGCTTCATGAACCTCGCCTTCCATGGCCAGTGGGGCGGCATCCAGGATCCGGCCGTCGCCACGCTGCCGGGCATCAACCTCGCCAACTACCAGCGTGTCGATCTGCGCCTTGGCATCGACTACAACAACCTCGAGGTCGCGCTCATCTGGCAAAACGCCACCGACGAGACCCACGTCCAACAACTCGCCGCCCAGGCCTCCAGCCGCGCCGATCTACCGTACCTCCCGACCTCCTATCGCTACAGCAATCCCGGCACGATCGCGCTTGAGATGCAGTACAGGTGGTGATCGCGCTGTTCTGGAGTTTAGCCTGACCAGCCTTGCGAAGCTGCGGCAGAAACTGCGCACCGACCTCGAAAGTCAAAGCCGAATATGACCGGCTCGGTTCCATCTCCGCTGTTGCCAGAGAGATGATCGTGGCGCGGCAGGCGGCTGGTCTGACACAGATGGAAATCGCGCCCGGGATGGGGGCCCATCCCGGGCGGTGGCCGCACGCCTGGAGAACGCCCGCCACTTGCCGACCGCGGCCAAACGGGGGCCGACGTTTGAAGCGCCCGCAGTCCTGCAGGCCGAGTGCGGCCAGGACGCCGTCTACTCGTTGAGGGAAGGCCGTCGGATCACGACCTCGCCGTCGTCGGTCTTCACCGCGATAGCGTAGAGCCCCGGCGTCTTGCCGTTGAAGTGCAGCGGGTGATCGTCGGCCTTGGCGTAGCCGCCGAACCAATCCTCGAACTGGCGCGCCGTGCCGCCGACTTCGACCCAGGCCAAACCCGACGGATTGCGCTTTGCGGTCTCCGGGATCACCGGGTATCGCGCGTCGTGCTTTGACATGTCGGGCCAGTAGTACACGTTGGGCATGCCGACGTTCCAGGCGACGTGGCCTGAAGGCGCCTCGACGACGACGACCTGATCGCCGCCCATCATCTGCTGGGCGTTGTCCAGATTCAGCGTGTCGTGATCCACATGGAATTTTGCGACCTTCGCGAGCTCTTCGAGCTCCTCAAGCGTGTCGGTTCGGAAACACCACCCCGAGAAGCATTCCGGCTTCTGAATGGCCTTCTGCACAAATCCAGTCAATCCAGTCTCATCCAGCCCACCGGTGGCTGAATTCGACAATATGTTCTTGACCACACCGAAGTCGATCAAGCCCTGAACCTCGAGAAATACATCCGGACCTAGAGGGATGATTTTCAGCGCCGCTCCGAAATTCGGAAAGAACCCACCATCGTAGTTTCCAAGTCCGGTTTCTTTACTGACTTGAAAGGTCGATTTATAGATGTTGTAAGAAAAAAGCGCGAAATGATCCAGCTGCAGCATGTGTCCCTTATCCCCCGGTAAGCCGGATTGGCGAGCGCTGGCGCGCGTGCGCGCACCTTGGAAGTGAAGACGGGGCCCGGCCCGATTTCCGTAACGCCTTGCCGGAATTTCGGGCTCGTCCCGTGAAATTGATGGCGGACGGAGTTCCGGAAATTCCGCCGCCGCTCGTCCTGTGCTCGTGCTGTGAAAGGCGAGATTGGCGTGGGGGCGAATTCCATCGTGGGCAAGCCGGCTTCAGAATATCTCGCCCCACTCGCGGCGAAATCGATGAACGAACTCGACCAATGGTTTGTCCAGGAAGTCATACCTTTGGAAGGCTATTTGATGGCCTATCTTCGCCGGCATTGGCGTAACACCGCAGAGCTTGCCGACCTGCGGCAGGACATCTACGTGCGTGTCTATCTGGCGGCAAAGGTCGAGCGTCCGCGAAATCTCAAGCCTTTTATCCGCACGGTCGCCCGAAACATGCTGATCGACAGGGTCCGCCAGTCCAATGTCATTCCGATGCAGCCGTTGAGCCCTGCTGACGAGCGAAGCTTGGCCGCCGATGACACGGCGGCTGACGATCGCCTGATCACGCAGCAGAGCCTGTCCCAGGTGCTTCGCGCGATCGAGAGCCTGCCGGCCCGTTGCCGCGAAGTGGTCGAGCTCCGGCGGCTTCACGGATTGAGCCAGCGGGAGACCGCCGCGCGAATGGGCATCACCGAGGACACCGTCGAGCGGCAGATGGCGAAGGCGATGCGCCGCCTCGCCGATCTCGTGCTCGACCCGGCGCCGCCCCCGGGCGAGCCTGCGCGGGGACATCGTTCAGGGAGGACGCCAGCGTGAGCGCCTCCAATGACATTGCGGCCAAGGCATCGTCCTTCCTGGCGCGCCGGGAACTTGATCGATGGACGGATGAGGACGAGCTGGCGCTGACCGCCTGGCTGGACAGCGACCTTGCCCACAGGGTCGAATATCTGCGCCTGGCGGCGGCGTGGGCCCGCACCGAGCCGCTGGCGGACTCCGGCGTCAAGATGCGGCGCCCACGCGCCCGGAATTGGATTCCTCTCGCTATCGCTGCGTCCATCGTCTGCGTCGCGACGGTGGGCGGCGTGGAGGCCTTCGTCCATTTTCGGTCGAAGGCGGCGATTGCGGACTACGCGACCGCGGTCGGCGGGATGGCGAACATCACCATGGAGGATGGGTCCAGACTCCGGTTGAACACCGACACGCGCCTGCGGACCCGGTTCGACCGGAAGTCCAGGCAGATCTGGCTCGACCAGGGCGAGTTCTATGTGGCGGTCGCCCACGATGCGGGGCGGCCGTTCGTGGTGCACGTGGATGGCCGGAATGTTGAGGCGTTCGGCACGAAATTCGTCGTTCGACGGCAGCCGCATCGTCTGCAGGTCATCATGCTCGAAGGCTCCGTCGGCGTGGAGGCGGATGGGCAATCCCAGCCGACGGCCAAGATAGATGCGGGCGACGACCTGACCTGGTCGCCCCAGGGCCTCACCGTGCAGAGGCGGTCGGCCGCCGAGCTTGCCGACGAGGTGGCCTGGCGGGACGGCTTCCTAGTCTTCCAACACACGACCCTGGCGGACGCCGCCCGGGAGTTCAACCGGTACAATCAGCGAAAACTTGTGATCGCCGACCCCAAAGCGGCGGGCATTGAGATCGAGGGGCGGTTTTCTGTCGCAAACCTCGATGGCTTTGTTCGCCTGCTCCACACGCTCTATGGCCTGGAGGCGACGGAAAAGGGCGACCAGATCACGATTTCCTAGCGCTCTTTGCCGAAGTGGCCGCCGGTTCGGCGTCAGAAAGCGCGATAGAGCAAAGATCCAGAGCGCTTTCCGCCGAAGGAGCCAGATGTATTCCACCACCCTGGCCGGGGTCCGCTACCGCTTCACCGACCTCAAGGCGGTTCTCGCGGCGGCGACACCAAGCCGCTCCGGCGATCAGCTCGCCGGCATCGCGGCGCAGAGCGCCGAGGAGCGCGTGGCGGCGCGCTATGTGCTGGCGGACCTGCCGCTCGGTGTGTTTCTCAGCGAGCTGACGGTGCCCTACGAACAGGACGAGGTCAGCCGGCTCATCGTCGATAGCCATGATGCGTCGGCGTTCTCGGCGATCTCGCATCTGACGGTCGGCGCATTTCGGGAATGGCTCCTGTCGGAAGTGGCGACGCCGCAGGCGCTTGCCGCGTTGCGGATGGGTCTCACGCCAGAGATGGTGGCGGCCGTCAGCAAGCTGATGCGCAATCAGGACCTGATCTCGGTGGCCCGCAAATGCCAGGTGACGACGGCTTTTCGCAACACTATTGGGCTTCCCGGCCGATTGTCGGTCCGGCTGCAGCCGAACCATCCGGCGGACGATCCCGCCGGCGTGGCCGCCTCGATCCTGGACGGATTGATGAACGGGTGCGGCGATGCGGTGATCGGGATCAACCCGGCGTCCGACAGCGTCGAAGCGGCTTCAAGCCTGCTACGGATGATCGAGGAGATCCGGCAACGGTTCGCGATCCCGACTCAAAGCTGCGTCCTGACGCACGTCACCAATACTCTGGCCGCCATCGAGCAGGGCGCGCCCGTTGACCTGATTTTCCAGTCGATCGCGGGGACGCAGGCGGCGAACGCCAGCTTCGGGATCGATCTTGCGCTGCTTCAAGAAGCCCATGAGGCGGGGCTTGCGTTGAAACGGCATGAGGTGGGCGAGAACCTCATGTATTTCGAGACCGGGCAGGGGGCCGCATTGTCGGCGGGCGCCCACCACGGGGTGGACCAGCAGACGATGGAAGTTCGGGCCTACGCCGTCGCGCGGGCCTATCGCCCGTTATTGGTCAATACGGTCGTGGGCTTCATTGGCCCGGAATATCTCTTCGACGGCAAGGAAATCACCCGCGCCGGCCTTGAGGACCACTTCTGCGGAAAGTTGATGGGACTGCCGATGGGTTGCGACGTCTGCTACACGAACCACGCGGAGGCCGATCAGGACGATATGGACTCGCTCCTGACGTTGCTTGGCGTGGCTGGCGTCACCTTCATCATGGGCGTGCCTGGCGCCGATGACATCATGCTCAACTATCAGAGCACCAGTTTCCACGACGCGCTTTATCTTCGGCAGGTCTTGGGCCTGCGTCCCAGCCCTGAGTTCGAGCTCTGGCTTCAGGCCATGGGCCTGATGGACGATCGCGGGACCATGAGGCCCCTGCCGGGCCGCTCAAACCCGCTGATCAGCTATGCTGAAGCCGTCGGGTGAATACGCCCGCGCCCCCTGATCCGTTCGCGCGGCTGCGGGCCCTGACGCAGGCCCGCATCGGGCTCGGCCGTTGCGGGGCGGGACTGCCGACGAAACCGATGCTCGATTTCCAGCTCGCCCACGCCCGAGCCCGCGACGCGGTACACGTCGCCCTCGACGAGAACGCCCTCAGAAAGGCCCTTGCGCCGCACCAGCTGCTCGCCGTGCGCAGTCGAGCCGCCGACCGCATGGAGTATCTTCGCAGGCCAGACCTTGGCCGCCGACTGGATCCCCGCGATGCGGATCGCTGCAACGCCGGGACCTTCGACCTGGCCAT
>Ga0307510_10007923_pt1 | contig 12649 bp, 12 predicted proteins | sample 12_EM_MG_FD_207224 | JGI IMG/M metagenome (GOLD analysis project Ga0307510, IMG submission 207224) | Populus trichocarpa ectomycorrhiza microbial communities from riparian zone in the Pacific Northwest, United States - 12_EM | ecosystem: Host-associated > Plants > Roots > Unclassified | place... | reverse complement strand
TCCCCACGTTCGACGCGGACACATTCGCGCTGGCCGCCAGCGGCACGCCCCCCGCCGCATCCGTGACCCGCGTGATCATCCCGGGCACCGTCGCGAACCCGAACACACCCAGGAGAAACACCAGGATCACCGACGCGGGGCGGTTGCTCGCCAGCAGTCCGAACACGGTCAATGTGATCGCCAATCCGGCCAGGGACACGAGCAGCGTGGCGTCACGGTTGTGGTCCGCGCCCCGTCCGCCCGCGATGTTGCCGACGACCAGCCCCGTGCCGTAGACCACCAACAGCCACGCCACATCCGTCGTCGAGAAACCCGCGACCCGCGTGAAGGTGTACGCGAGGTAGCTGAACGCGCCGAACATGCCGCCGTAGCCGAGGGCCGTGGCCGTGAGCGTCAGCCAGACCTGGGTGGAGCGGAAGGCGCGCACCTGCGTGCGGAGGTCCGCCCGTCCCTCCGTCGCTCCCGCCCACGCCGGTACCAGTACGGCGATGGCGGCCAGCGCCACCGTGCCGATCGCCGTGATCGCCCAGAACGTCGCCCGCCAGCCCCACCGTTCGCCGACGAGCGCGCCGAACGGTACGCCCAGCACGTTCGCCACCGTCAGGCCGGCGAACATCGTGGCGACCGCGCGGGAGGCCCGTTCGGGAGGGACCAGGCGGCGGGCGACGAGGGAGCCGATGCCGAAGAACGAGCCGTGGCAGAGGGCCGCCACCACTCGGCCGAGCATCATCACGCCGTAGCCGGGGGCCAGCGCCGACAGCAGGTTTCCTGCGACGAACAAGGCCACCAGGCCTACCAGGACCGGCTTTTGGGGCAGGCCGGCCGTCGCCGCCGTCACCGCGATCGCGCCCACCGCGACCGTCAGGGCGTAGCCGGAGATCAGCCAGCCCGCGGCGGCGGTGGACACGTGGAGGCTACGGCTGACCTGTGGGAGCAGCCCGGCGATCACGAACTCGGTCAGACCGATCCCGAAACCGCCGAGCGCCAGCGCGATCAGGCCCAACCGCCCACCGCCGCCTCTGAGTTGCGCGGTCAGATCACCACTCCTCAGGCCACCATTCCTCAGGTCACCACTTCTCAGGTCACCGTTCCTCAGATCACCACTCCGTCGATCTGTAGCGTCTGCACCGCCCCCGCCGCGAACGTCGCGCTCACCGTCTTGCCGCTCACATACGTGTCCGAGTGGGAGGCGTAGAGGTCGCCGCCGCCACCCGTCACCGTGTTCCAGCGCGGGACCAGGCCGCTCGAACCGCCCGCCACCGTCGTGAACTTGGAGAGGTCGAAGGTCAACTTCGTGGACGACGAGCCCGTGTTGGCGGCGACGATCACCAGCCGCTTCGCCGACGCGTCGTAGCCCGCCGCCGCGTAGCTCACGCCCGTGTCCAGGATGGTCATGCCGGGGCGGATGTGGCGGCTGAACTGGGCCATCACGTAGTACTTCGTCTGCACCGCGCCGGCCGTGAGCGTGCTCTGGTCGTACGCGATCATCGCCCAGCCCGAACTCGGGTCCATGACCTGCCAGTACGTCCACGCCGTGGGGTGCAGCCAGCGGAAGTCGTAGAGCAGGTTGCTCGCCATCGTCAGGCCCGTGGAGTCGCTGTCGCCCGTCTCCGAGTTCCAGAGGGCCTTGCCCGACGTGGTGACGACGTCCGTGTAGAGCAGGTCCCTACGGCCGCCCGAGCCCTGGTAGCCGTGGACGTTGACGCGGTTGACGTACCCCTTCGTCGTGGACGAGAAGGCGCTCCAGGTTGTCCGTGCCAGGTCGTAGCTCGTCTCGTCGGACGCCGAGATCTTCGTGCTCGTCAGGCCTCGGGCGTCCAACTCGCTGCGGACGTACGGGAGTACGGCCGCCTGGACCGTCGAGTCCATGTGGCAGCCCTCCTGCGTGCCGGTCGCCGTCCACCAGCTCGACGAGGGCTCGTTGAAGGCCTCGACCGTCGCGAAGTTCACCCCCCAGTTGTTCTTCGCGTAGAGGGCGACGGCCGCCAGGTGGGAGGCGTGCTGGCGGTAGTTCCAGGTCTGGAGGTTGTTGCCGCCGCCGGATGCGCCCGACGGGTTGTGGTTCGAACACATCCACCACATGGGGGAGTTGGCGAAGAGTTCGGTCGTCGCGCCGCGTGACGCGGCCTTCACCAGCATCGCCCGCTGGGTCGCGTCCGCCGTCCAGTCCCAGGCCGAGGACGTGGGGTCCTCGTTGTTCCAGTCCTGCCAGTAGCCCTCGATCTGCTTGAACGCGGGGATGTTGGCGGACGCGACCATCGACTCGCCGCTCACCGTGTTCCAGCTGCACGCGCCGAGGTTGTAGCGGGCGATGTTCATGCCCAGGCCCGGCAGCGAAGTCCCGTTGTACGTCGTCGACTTGGTGGTGAAGAAGATGTCGGCGAAGTCGTCGCGGGCGCCGAAGACGTTCGCCCACCAGGCGAGCGAGGTGCCCCAGCCCTCCCAAGTGCCGTACTTCGTCGCCGGGTTGACCGCGATCGTCGCGTCGGCCCGTGCGGTACCGGTCGCCAGGGCGGTGCCGAGGAGCCCACCGCCCGCCGCGGCCAGCAGGGTTCTGCGTCGGATCATCTCTACTCCCGATTCGCTCAACCGCCGGTCGTCCCACCGGCGTCGGCCATCCCCCCGGCTCGTGCCATCAGGAAGCATCGGGGGTGGCGCGTGAGGTTGTCGAGGGTTGTGACACCCCTTTCTAAAACCCGTGTACGAACGTGTGCGGAGGCTCGAACAGGCGCCGTCGCGGGCAGGTCGCGGGCAGGTCGCGGGTAAGTCGTGGGCAGGTCGCGAGGAACAGGAGCCACGGGTCCGGTGAGTTCAGGAGCCATGGGTCCGGTGAGTTGAGGAGCCATGGGTCTGGTGAGTTGAGGAGCCGCCCTTTATGGTGCGGCGCATGCGGGTCCCCGTCGTGCAGCACCGCAGCCGTCGACGCCGTGCGCTGCGCCGCCGCGCCCTGTGGACCGGCGGCGAGTTCCTCGTCACCGCCGGAGTCGTCCTGCTGCTCCTCGTCGTCCACCAGTTGTGGTGGACCAACCGCGAGGCCCGCCGCGACGCCGACCACCAAGTGCAGGCCCTGGAACGGCAATGGGCGACACCGGGTGCGGTGAGCGGCGGCTCCCCTTCGGCCAACACCGGTCTGACAGGCGGCGGTTCACCGCGCCCGAGCACCGCAGCCGACGGCTCGACCACCCGCACCGGTTCCGCCGGCACCCCCCGCCGCTCCCAGGCCTACGCCGTCCTCACCATCCCCCGTCTCCACCTCCGCGTCCCGATCGCGGAGGGCGTCAGCAAGCGGAACGTGCTCAACAAGGGGTACGTCGGTCACTATCCCGGCACCCAACAGCCGGGCCAGGCAGGGAACTTCGCGCTCGCGGGGCACCGCAACACCCACGGCGAACCCTTCCGGTACCTCCCGCGACTGCGCGTCAAGGACACCGTCCAGGTCGAGACGAGCGCGGCCACCTTCACGTACACCGTCGACAAGATCCTGCCGCAGACCTCCGCCGCCGACTCCGGCGTCATCCGGACGGTCCCGCGCTCGATCGTCAAGCCGTCCTACGGCTACAGCAGCCCCGGGTACTACGTCACCCTCACCACCTGCACCCCGGAGTTCACCTCCCGGTACCGCATGGTCGTGTGGGGCACGCTCACCTCGATGCGACCCCGCACGTGACACTGGGGGTCCGTGAACCCGATCCGTGAACCCGATTCCGGTCAGCAGGCAAGTACTGGGTGAACGCTGTCCCTTTCCTCTGACCACACGGACCGCCGATGACCGAATCCGACCCACTGTGCCGCCCCTCCCGGGGGAGCAGCACCGCGAGACCGGACACCCCGAGACCGGACACCGCGAGAGAGGGCACCACGATCGCGGACACCGCGCAGCCGGACGCCGTGCTGGTCGCGGCGTCGCTCGACGAACCCGAGCGCTTCGCCGTGCTGTTCGACCGTCACGCGCCCACCATCCATCAGTACGTCGCCCGGCGCCTCGGCCGTGACGCGGCCGACGACGTCACCGCCGAGACCTTCCTGACGGCCTTCCGGATCAGGGCCCGCTACGACAGCGGGCGGGCCGGTGTCCGCCCCTGGCTGCACGGCATCGCGGCCAAGCTGATCAGCCGGCACCGCCGTGAGGAGGTCAAGGCGCTGAAGCTGCTCGCCCGCACCGGCCGCGACCCGGTGGCCGAGACGTGGACCGACTCCGCCGACGACCGTGTCACCGCGCAGGCCGCGTCCCGGCCCCTGGCCAAGGCGCTGGCCGCGCTCTCCGAGGGGGACCGGCACGCCCTCCTGCTGTTCGCCTGGGCCGAGTTCACCTACCAGGAGATCGCCGAGGCCCTCGACATCCCGGTCGGCACCGTCCGCTCCCGGCTCAACCGGGCCCGCAGGAAACTGCGCGTCACGGCGGGTCCGTACCGCCCGTTCGACGAGTCCGACGAGACCGCCGGTGACGCCGTCCCACCACGCGAACCGCACGCACCCGAAGGGGATCCCGCATGAACGAGCCGGCCGACGCACGTGCCCTGCGCGCCGATGTCCCCCTGCCCGACAGCGACCACCTCGCGCCCCAACGCGCCCTGCTCACCGAGGCGTTCCGACAGGAGGCCGTCGCCCGGAGCCGGCCCACCACGGCTGCGGTGCGCGGGATCCCGCTGCCCCGCCGCAGGTTCGTCCTGCTGACCGCGGCGGCGGCCACGGGCCTCGTCGTCACCGGCGGGGCCGTGGTCTCCCTCACCCACGACACCCCGGGCACCGCCCCCACCACGTCCCCCGCCTCCGGCGGCCGTCAACTGCTGTCCGCGCAGGCCTCGGCCGACACCCTCGAACTGGCCGCCGCCACCGTCGAGAAGACCGGCGCCACCGAGCCCGGCCCGAAGCAGTGGGTCTACGAGAAGACCACCTCCTTCGACCAGGGGACCCCCCGGAGCGCGGAGCAGTGGACCCGCTGGGACGGCACGGGCTCCGCGAGCCTGCCCGGCTTCCCACGCGCGGGCGACACGTCGACTTTCGACCCGGACAAACTCCAGGTCTGGTACGGCCCCAACCAGGAGGAGAAGTGGAAGAAGGAGGGCTACGACGACCGGTCCCAGCGCCAGTTCTACCGCTTCCTCGCGACCCTCCCGAGCGACCCCGACCGCATGATGGCCGCCATCCGCAAGGAGCACGCCCTCGGTGACATCAAGGGGGAGACCGCGGCGCAGCGTGACTGGCGGGAGGTCGACGTCCTCTACCGTTCCGTCCTGATCCCGCCGAACGCGCAGGCCGGTCTGTTCCGGGCGCTCGCCAAGATTCCTAGCGCCCGGGTGGAGAAGGGGATCAAGGACCCCATCGGGCGGGCGGCCATCGGCGTCACCGTGACCTACGCCGAGCGCACCGCCTCGGGCTGGCAGGGCAAGCAGGAACTGTTCTTCGACCCGAAGACGTACGCGTACCTGGGGGAGACCAGGCACGCCGCGCCGGTCAAGATCCCCAAGGGTGCCGACGGCCGCCCGTACGCGGTGGCGTCGCCCGCGCCGGGTACGGACCCCGACGAGATGACCACGGCCCGCGCCGCCTGGGGGGTCGTGAACAAGCCGGGGGAGCGCCCCTGAGACACACCGGGGGACGCCCCTGAGGAACACCCGGGGCGGGTGCGGGCTGGGTGTGGCCGGGTGCGCGGGGACGGCTCACGCCCCTTCCCGTTGCGCCACCACGGTCACCGCTCCCGCAGCACCCCCACACTCAGCGCCGCCACCACGGCGAGCCCCGCCGACACCACCATCGCGATGTCCGCACCGCGTGCGAGCCCGCCGCCCGCCGACGTGGCGATCGCGATGGTCAGCGCGACGCCCGCGCAGGAACCGATGTACCGGAAGGTCTGCTGGGCGCCGGAGCCCATCGCGGCGCGGGCCGGCGGTACGGACTCGACGGACAGCAGGGGCAGCGCGGCGTTCAGCAGGCCGCTGCCCACGCCCGCGATCACCAGTCCCGGCAGCAGTCGTAGCCAGGAATCGGAGTCCAGGGCGCCCAGCATCGTCAGGACGCCGGCCGCGTGGAGGAGGAAACCCAGGGCGAGTTGGTGCCGGGAGGAGATACGGCCGGCGAGGCGGCGGGCCTGGAGGGCGACCGCGAAGGACAGGCCCGACCAGAGGAGGAACAGCCACGCCGTGTCCATCGCGGACAGGCCCAGCGTCTGCTGCAACAGCGCCGGCAGGAAGCTGAACAGGCCGATCACCGCGAAGCCCGTGAACAGGCCGCCCGCCGACGAGGCGAGGAAGGGGCGGTGGCGCAGCAGGCTCAGGTCGATCATCGGGGTCGCACCCCGGCGCTCGACCAGCGCGAAGACGCCGACGAGCACCACGGCCGCCAGCAACAGCAGGCCCACCTGCGCCCGCAGCCAGCCGTCGCGGCCCAGCGTGAGGGCGGCGACGAGGGCGACCAGGGCCAGCCCGAAGGTGACCGCCCCGGCGAGGTCGGGGCGTCCGCCGCGCGGCGCGCGGGACTCGGACAGCGTACGGAAGCCGAGGGCTGCCACGACGATCGCCGCCGCGCCGAGCACGCCGTAGATCATTCGCCAGTCCGGCATCGCACCCGCGACCACCGGGCCGACCGCTATGCCGCCGCTGACGAACGCGCCCCACACGCCGGTCGCGTGCAGACGGCCGCGCGGGGTCGGGAAGGCGTGCACGATCAGGCCCAGGCTGCTGGCGAGCAGCGCCGCGCTGGACGCGCCCTGCGCGATACGGGTCAGGGTGAACAGCCAGGTGGAGGAGGTCAGCGCGGAGAGCGCCGTGGTGATGCCGAGTGCGAAGGTGCCGGCGAGGAAGATCCGGCGCCGGCCGTAGTCGTCGGCGAGGCTGCCGGCGACCAGGAGCAGCGCGGCAAGCCCGAGCGGGGTGCCGTTCAGGAGCCAGGCCTGGGCGGAGAGCGAGGTGTGCAGGGCGGCGGCGATGTCGGGGAGCGTGACCATCGGCGCGGTGTACGTCATCAGCGCCACGGCGGTGGCCGCGCTGGTCAGGGCGAGGGTGGCGCGGGGGTGCGGCACGCTCGGCTCGGAGACCGCGGGAGCCACGGACGCCGAGGAGAGAGTTCGTTCATTGAACCTTGTCATGCGGAGTACCGTAGCATCTTGGGTTCGTTCATTGAACCTGAATGTCGGAAAGTGGCTAAGGTGGACGGCATGGCACTCGGCAAGGACTACGCGGGACAGGAATGCTCGATCGCCCGGGCACTGGAGGTGGTCGGCGAGCGCTGGACGCTGCTCGTCGTCCGGGACGCCCTCTACGGCGTACGGCGCTACAACGACTTCCTGGCCCACCTCGGCATCCCGCGCGCGGTCCTCGCCGCCCGCCTCCAGGCACTCATCGCCGAGGGCATCCTCGAAAAGCGCCGCTACCAGGAGTCCCCGCCGCGCGACGAGTACGTCATCACCGAGCGCGGGATCGCCCTGTGGCCGGTGCTGCGCTCGCTCGGCCGGTGGCAGCGCGAGCAGTACGACGAGACGCAGCTGCGCTACTTCCGGCACGCGGACTGCGGCACCGAACTCGGCTCCTACGGCGAGTGCCCCACCTGCGCCGTCGTCGTCCCCGCCGCGGATGTCATCATGGACCCGGGCCCCGGACTCGACCCGGACCCGACGGACCCGGTCGGCCGGGCACTCCTCAAGCCGAGGCGACTGCTCCAGCCGATCGAGGCCGATCCGGTATAACGGACCGTACGAGAACGGCAGTTGGAGAGGGGGCGGACCATGAATCACCAGTATCGGGCGACCACCCTGCTGCTCCTGATCCTGCTCCCCTTCGTACTGGTGGACACCGCCGGCCTCCCGGCCGCCGTCGCGCTCGCCGCGACCGGCACCGCCCTCGCCGTCTGCGCCCTCCTCACCGCGCGCAGCGCGCCCGCCGTACCGCCCACCCGGGTCCGTACGGCCATCCGCGACCGCGCCCGCCGTACGGCGTTCCTGCCGCAGCGCGACCCCGACGCCTCGGGCCGCCCACGCCCCCGAGCCCCCGGACACACCCTCCGGACGACCACCGCGTAAGGCACCTCTCTCTGTTGCCTGTTGTCTCCACGCGGAGGCTCGTCACGTCGCCATGCCCACTCCCGGCACGACGAGACCCACGGAGGGCTCACCCATGTCCGTTTTCGCTGCCCTGGTCGACCAACTCGCCGCCCTGCTCCACCCGTTGTTCGGCCCGGCCGCGGCCGCCGCCGCGATCGTCCTGTTCACCGCTCTCGTACGACTCCTCGTGCATCCCCTGTCGCGGGCCGCGGCGCGCGGGCAGCAGGCGCGGGCTCAACTCCAGCCGCGGATCGCCGAGTTGCGGAAGCGGTACGCGAAGCAGCCCGAGAAGCTGAAGAAGGCCGTACTCGAACTGCACGCCGAGGAGAAGGTGTCCCCGCTGTCCGGGATCCTGCCGAGCCTGCTCCAACTCCCGGCGTTCTTCCTCCTCTACCGCCTGTTCTCCGGCGGCGGCGACGGCCTCCTCTCCCACCAGCTGTTCGCCGCGCCGCTCGGCGGACGCTGGAGCGACGCGCTCGCCGGGGACGGGGCGTTCGGGCCGGCCGGACTCGTCTACGTCGGGCTGTTCCTCGTCGTCGCCGCGGTCGCGACCTTCACCTACGTCCGCACCCGCCGCGCCGCCGCCGACACAGGTACGGGTACGAGTACCGGCACCGGCGCCCTCGGCAAGGTGCTGCCCCTCCTCTCCTACGGCACGCTCATCACCGTGGCCGTCGTGCCGCTCGCCGTCGCGCTGTACGTGGTGACCAGCGCGGCCTGGAGCGCCGTGGAACGGGCGGTTCTCTACACGTGACGACAGCCTGCCGGCTCGCGGTTACGGTCCAGTCCGTGAACCGGGTATTGCGGACTGGACCGTGAGCTTGGAGGATCGACCAGTCCTCCGATGGCTGCACCCATCGGTCGACCGCCCGCGATCGATGGAGATGGTGAACATGAAGCTGCTGCGAGTCGGTACGGCGGGGGCGGAGCGGCCCGCGCTGCTCGACGCCGAGGGAACCCTGCGGGACCTGTCCGGCATCGTCCCGGACATCGACGGGCCGCTGCTCGCCGACACCGCCGCGCTGGGCCGGATCCGGGCCGCGGCCGACGCCGGGGAGCTGCCCGCGCTGGACGCCGACGGGCTGCGGATCGGGCCGCCGCTGGCACGGATCGGCAAGGTCGTGTGCATCGGGCTGAACTACCACGATCACGCCCGCGAGACCGGTGCCGAGCCGCCCGCCGAGCCGGTCATCTTCTTCAAGGCCGCGGACACGGTCGTCGGGCCGTACGACACGGTGCTCGTCCCCCGTGGTTCGGTGAAGACCGACTGGGAGGTCGAACTCGCCGTCGTCATCGGACGTACGGCCCGCTATCTGGAGTCCCACGAGGAGGCGCTCGCGCATGTCGCGGGGTACGCGGTCGCGCATGACGTGTCCGAGCGGGAGTTCCAGATCGAGCGGGGCGGGACGTGGGACAAGGGGAAGAACTGCGAGACGTTCAACCCGCTCGGGCCGTGGTTGGTGACGGCGGACGAGGTTCCGGATCCGCAGGCTTTGTCGCTACGGCTGTGGGTGAACGGGGAGTTGAAGCAGGACGGGACGACGGCCGAGCAGATCTTCCCGGTGGCTGAACTGGTGCGGTATGTCAGCCAGTTCATGACGCTCTATCCCGGGGATGTGATCAATACCGGGACGCCGGCGGGGGTTGCGTTGGGGCAGCCTGAGCCCAAGCCGTTCTTGCGGGCCGGGGATGTTGTGGAGTTGGAGATCTCGGGGCTTGGGCGGCAGCGGCAGGAATTTAAAGACGCCTAAGGGGTGGGGACTGCGCGTTCATTTGCGGGTGCGCGTCCGGCTGTGGCTGGTCGCGCAGTTCCCCGCGCCCCTTAGGGCATCACACTCAGGCCAGTAGAGAGGCGAGCCTGCGCCAGGCCTCTCGGGGGAGGTCTTCGCGCGCGTTGCCGTCCACGATCTGTAGGGCCACGTGGTCCGCGCCCGCCGTCAGGAAGGCGTCGATCCTCGCGCGGATCGAGGAATCCTCGCCCCACGCGAACACCGCGTCCACCAAGCGGTCGCTGCCGCCGTTCGCGATGTCGGAGTCGGTGAAGCCGTCGCGGAGGAAGTTGTTGGTGTAGTTGGGGAGGGCCAGGTACATGGCCAGGTAGTCGCGGGCCAGGGTGCGGGCCCGGATCGGGTCCGTCTCCAGGACCACCTTCAACTCCGGGGCCAGCAGCGGGGTTTCGCCGAGGATGGCGCGGGCCTTGGCCGTGTGCTCGGGCGTGACCAGGTAGGGGATCGAGCCGGCCGAGCGATCCCGGGCCAGCTCCAGGGTCTTCGGGCCGAGGGCGGCCAGGAGGCGGCGGTCGGCGGGGACTCCGGCGGTGTCCAGGGCGTCCAGGTAGCTCACGAGTGCCGAGTACGGGCGGCGATACTGGTCCGCCAGCTTGGCGTGGCTCACTCCGAGGCCGAGCAGGAAGCGGCCGGGGTGGGCTGCCTCCAACTCCGCGAAACCCGCGGCGCTTTCGGCCGCGTCGTACTGCCAGATGCTCTGGATGCTGGTCCCGACGGCGATACGTGATGTCGCCTCGATGAGCGGGGCGGCGTTGCGGGCGGCGCTGCTGCCGCCCAACCAGACCGCGCCGTAGCCGAGTTGCTCCAGCTCCGCCGTGGCCTCCGCCAACTCGCCGCGCCGGGACGGATCTTCCGAGCGCAGACCCACGCTCCAGATGCCGTACCGGCCGACTGTTTCCTTCAGGGCGCTGCTCATCGGTCCCGTTCCCTTCGGTGTCGGACGTGTCGGACAGTCCCAACCGGAGGGAGCCGCCGATTAATTCCGGTCGTCGTCCAGGAACTGCTCCAGCGCCGCCACCACGAACCGGTGGTCCTGCAACTGCGGCAACCCGCTCACCGTCACCGTGCCGATCACGCCGACGCCCTCGACCCTGATCGGGAACGAGCCGCCGTGGGCCGCGTACTCGTCCGGGTCGAGGCGGGAGGAGTCCTCGAAGGTGGTGCCCTTGGCGCGATAGCGGGTGCCGACCAGGTAGGAGGCCGCGCCGAAGCGTTCGACCACCTTGCGCTTGCGGTCGATCCACGCGTCGTTGTCGGGAACCGAGCCCGGCAGCGCCGCGTGGAAGAGCTGCTGGCCGCCGCGCCGGATGTCGATGGCGACCGGGGCCTGGCTCTCGCGGGCCAGTTCCACGAGCAGCGAACCCAGGGCCCACGCGTCGTCGTAGGTGAAGCGCTGGAACACCAAGTGCCGTTCCTGTGCTTCGAGTTCCTCCACCGTGGGGGTGATCTCGGGGGCGATGCGCTGGGTGATCGCGGGCTTGTGCTGGGTCACAGGGTCACCGTCACTCCGTCGCGGGCGCTGCGGCGCGCGGCTTCCAGTACGTCGAGGGTGGCGGCCGCCTCCAGGGCGGTCACCGGGTTGGGAGCGCCGTCGCGGAGGGCGGCGGCGACGGCCGCGTAGTACGCGGGGTAGTCGCCGGGGAGGGTCGGCTCGGGGCTGCCGCCGCCGGTGAGCGGGGACTCTCCGGCGCCGACACGGCCGTAGAGCGACTCGGGTTCCTGGCCCCAGTTCTTCTCGGTGCCCGGGCGCTTGCCGTCGCGCAGGTCGGCCTCCTGGGGGTCGAGGCCGTACTTCACGTAGCCCGCCTTGGAGCCCAACACCCGGAAGCGCGGGCCTAGTTGGGCGGTGGTCGCGGAGACGTACAGGTGTGAGCGGACGCCGTTCGTGTGGGTCAGCGCGAAGAACGTGTCGTCGTCCGTCTCCGCGCCCGGGCGGCGGATGTCCGACTCGGCGTACACGGAGGCGACGGGGCCGAAGAGGGCCAGCGCCTGGTCCACGACGTGGCTGCCGAGGTCGTAGAGGAGACCTCCGATCTCTGCCGGGTCGCCGGACTCGCGCCAGCCGCCCTTGGGCTGCGGGCGCCAGCGCTCGAACCGGGACTCGAAGCGCCATACGTCGCCCAGCTCGCCCTCGGCGAGGAGCTTGCGCAGGGTCAGGAAGTCGTTGTCCCAGCGGCGATTCTGGAAGACGGAGAGGAGGAGGGAGTTCTCCTCGGCGAGGGCCGCCAGCTCGCGGGCCTCGGCCGCCGTGCCGGCGATCGGCTTGTCCACGACGACCGGGAGACCGGCCTTCAGGGCGGTGGTCGCGAGCGCGACGTGTGTCTTGTTCGGGGACGCGATGACGATCAGGTCCAGGTCGTCGGCACGGGCGAACAGTTCCTCGGGGGTCGCGGCCGTGCGGACGTCCGGGAACTCGGCGCGGGCCTGTTCCTGCCGCTCCGGGTTCGAGGTGACGACCGTGTCGAGGGCGAGGCCCTCGGTGGCGGCGATCAGCGGGGCGTGGAAGACGGAGCCCGCGAGGCCGTAGCCCACGAGGCCGACGCGGAGAGGTGTGCGAGTCGTGCGTCCAGTCATGCCCTCCACTTTCGCAACGCTGTTGCCAAAGTGCAAGTGGTGGGGACAATGGGGCTGTGAACAACAGTGCGCGGGGCGGGACCGGGGGCGGAACCCGAACGACCACGGGGGCAGGCACGGGCGCGGTGGGCGCGAATCTGCTCGCCGTGCGCAGCCACAACACCGCGCTGGTCCTCGACCTGCTGCGGACGGCCGGCACGGACGGGATCAGCCGCCTCGAACTCGCCGACCGCACCGGGCTCACCCCGCAGGC
>Ga0307510_10007921_pt1 | contig 12650 bp, 5 predicted proteins | sample 12_EM_MG_FD_207224 | JGI IMG/M metagenome (GOLD analysis project Ga0307510, IMG submission 207224) | Populus trichocarpa ectomycorrhiza microbial communities from riparian zone in the Pacific Northwest, United States - 12_EM | ecosystem: Host-associated > Plants > Roots > Unclassified | place... | reverse complement strand
GGTGATGGAGGAGGAAGTGATGGTTGTGACGGCAGTGGTAATGAGATGATCGTGGTGATTATGCAAGAGGAGATGGTGGTGGTTGAATTAGTTGAAAAATATTGTAAGTGGATTACTATATATAAAATATTTTACAAAACTTCATGAACTGATAATATTTTCTAACAAATGAATTAAGTTTGAAGATTAAGTATAAAAATATTTTATATTGATTAGTTTTTCTATAAAATATTTTATGGGAAACAAATCGAGGAAAATATTTTTCAGAAACAAACACAAAAAAATTTAAAAAACATTTTACTGTAAGATATTTTACGTGAAACAAATAGACATTAAACTAATTAATAACTTAAAATGAAACACCTTTTAGTATGGATTAAGGCTTATTTAAATTGAATTGAACATCATTTCTCTATATTCTGAGAAATTATAAAAAGAGTATGAATTGAAATGCAAATTCTGCAAACAGCACATTAGTATGAACCAAGAGTGTAAGAATTGAAATGCACATTCTCCGAACTACACAGATATTCTTTGTCAAATTCAGGGTGTGAAAGTGAATAACATCACAGACCACTGCTTCAGTTCAGTTTCATTAGATGGTCGATGCGTTTCTTTTATCAATAAATTTCCTATTCTCTTCTTTATCAAGTACCAAAGCAATGTAAGAGATTAGGAGTGGAAATCACCTTTATCTTGAGGTGGCAAAGCTATACAAATCAAAAGACTGTAATCCATTATACCCTGAGCTTCCAAAAACTCACAATCATGCTTGATTTGCCTGTAAAAGTAAAAAAGGGGATTAAAACTTAAATTCATAGATAACAGAAGGGTAAACAATCAATGCCTAAAGGCTTGAAGGTTACGACAAATTCCGAAGGGTTTTTACAGTTTTTTAATTGCATTTAGTAAGTTTCCAGGTGGAACTACAATTAGCTGTGTCCGTAAAATTGATCTCCACAATCTGAAAGTCCAATTCCAGATCTAGTTCACCTCGCTTTGTTCTCTCTTCAAATATTTGTTTGTATTTCAAACTAATGTGTCTAGAAAGAACTAGAGTAATTGACATACCCTAAGAGTTTTTCTTGGATCAATGGATCTAGGTAAAAACGAAAACCGAAGTCCATATCCTTTAATATGATGTTCTCTTTGGCTCTTGGTTTGTTTATTTTTCGTCCTTTCCACGAGCCTTTCAGATCAAAAACCCTGAATATGTTAGCATCTGATGGAATCACTCTGGAATAGACAGAAAAGTAAACCTGCTCACAAAAAGTCATGATTAGTGCAATGTAGCAACTCAAAAATGTTAGTTCCAAAACACAAGGGAAGATCTGTGGGAAATTTTTTTATCAGGTTTTGGCTCTTTCCACTAACTTTGTTTCTTCACCAAGGCAATAATCATGTGTAATAAAAGTGCAACCTATAGTGCCCATCATAACTTCAAGTGAAATCGGACGTCTTAGGCCACCCAGCAATAGCATTATTTTCGCTTTAAGTATTCTAATTCAATGGACAAGAAACTGCAAATGAAAACATAAGAAATTGTTTTGTAAACAGTGACATGTTTTGTGATTGTTACCGGAGAAAGGATTTTTTGTTTGGTCTTGACATGTACACACATATAAGAAACAGAGAAAAACACATTTTCTAAATCCGCGGACATGAAAGCTGTTTTTTGCGTCTGTGGAGGAAACAACAAAATGAAATGCGATAGAAGAGTACATACATCACGCACGCAAATTAGAGGATGGTGCATGACCAATCAGACGATGCATGGACCATCCATTTTCTAACTGGATTTATTGGATTTTTTACCAGGTTGAAGGGTGACGGGTTTTTTTTACTTCAACGTTGTATGAGGTGTAACTAGCTTATCAACCCAGTTTAGAGTGAATTCAATTGATTTCCAGCCAGATTGACCAGGTTAAGAGGTGTCTATCAACTATGATTTCAACATCTTTGAGTTGATGTTGTTTGTTCCGCTGTTTATATACCTCGTGTGTAACAAAACGCTGTGTAATATGCAAGTAATGCTGTTTGATGTAAGAGAGTTGAAATGTTCTGTACCTTAGGACCACCAATTGGCTTCATATAGTGGATTCCATATAAGATGCTTAACAGTGAATCACGGTTCATTTCAAGATGGAAACAATAGCTTGGAAGCACACGCAGCATTACCTACAAATACAAGTGTGGTGAACTCTATACTTCTAGTATAATGGAAAAACAAAAAACTGAAGCCAGTGAATATTCATCACCATAATCAAGTTGATAACACAAATTTGAAAGCCATAATTTAATCTTCTGATGCAAAAAAAAAAAAGATGAATTAGACAAAAAGAAACAAGTTTCTGCCCTGCTAATAATATTTCATTTGTTACTACACTAGCAGGACAACTCTGAAGATTAATCTCTTTAGTCTTTACCTTCTTTTCAGATTTTGGCACGATTCCTATAACAAGGCGGTCATCAGTGCTGACAGGGATCACACGAGTATCCTTTCCTGCTGACAATATCTCCCTTAGGGTCAAATCTGAACGTATCGACATCATGTAATCAGAGCGATCAATATTTCTGAGCTCTTGTATGCGTCTGTGACAAATACAATAACAGTAGTGTCAGCTCTAGACCTGGAAAGCTATAATAAGTGTCTACAGGCAGAGAGAGAGACCAGCAGTTGAGTGTGTGAGACAGTTGTAGGCCTAGATTGTTTGCATCGTATCAAAGGAGAACTGTGTTTCTTCACTAATAAATAGCTGAATTTAAGCATGGAGAAATATAAAAGAATGTATAAAAACAGACAGACAAGACAGGTATGAATGAAAAGAAAAATCTGTAAAAGAAAAAGGACAAAAAAATAACCTGAAAACATCGGGACAGTAATCCTTGCATTTATAATCACTATACACGCGATCATCAACGCGTCCGGAATCCTGTTTGCAATATCGTATCGTGTTCCTTTGAGCATCCCTGAATGCCAGAGAAGGAAGGTCTTTGAAATGCATCGCCATTTGCTGCCCTTCAAAATGCCTGTTCCGTCAATCAGAATGAAATGATCCATTTCGCTTATTGGAAAGGTGTCACAGGTTACAGCAAAAGGTCAGTGAATGGGAATGTCGGAGCTAGTCAACGTTCTTTATACTAAAATCAATCAGGACAACAGCACGACAAATTCTCTATTTACCATTTTTTGGGACGATTCCCAATTTTCTACAATAACGTAGATAAACTACCGAATTACACAAGACAAGGGGAAAAACAAATCAAAATTCTGATTAAAAAAAATGGGAATTCCATAAACTAGACTGAATATCAGTACCAAAAAGTCAATCTTGAATTATGATCATAATGAACCCACCAGAATTGCAAAACCCTAAAATGAATTCACTGGATTTGTCTCGCCCAAATCAACAAAAAAAAGCGAAAACCCATCAACAAAAGAATCACCAGAAAGAGAAAAATACAAATTAAAAATTAACCAGAATTAAGAAAATAAATTTGCAGAGATTACCTTTAAATATATATTGCTTTTGTTTCTGAATCTCATTTCCATATCCCTTTATATGCCCTTTTCATATAATTTGATGACCAGCTTATTTGAGTTGTGGCCGTTTTGCCACTTCCGAAATCTTCGCTTGTTTATTTAAAAATGTTGGTTTTGAGGTCCTTAATAAGACTCTAAAATTCATCCTCTTTAGACGCCAGATTCTATTCTGGAAGGGTTGTTAACAAGATTCCAGCTATTCCTTTCTGTTACAAGTTACATTTGACCATGGGCGCTAGCACAATCGTGCAGTCTGTTTCAACTTTTAAATGTTTCCCTGCCCTGCTAAATTTAACAAAATCAGATAGCTGAATCATGATAAGATGAGATAAATCCCTACTCTCAAGTTGGGTGGTTCTTATGGGTGTAAGTTGTAAATTTCCAAAGTTCTTGCAGCAAACTGCCTTGGACTATTTCCTGTCTTTGCCGGTGACAGAAGGTTCAGCAGTTGTTTTATCATACGATTTTGTCGAATCATATAGATGGTGGTGTTAGTTGGGGCTGGTAGAATTAGCTCTAGCACGTTCAAATCGTCCAATATTGTCAAATAACTTGAAATGCCGTGCCCTCTTTTTTTCTAATGTCATGTGGGAACCATGAAATCCACTCCTGTGGTTATTGAAGAAAACAAATAAATTGAGCTTATCAACAACAGTTTGGTATTTGGAACTGTATCGTGCTTTGCTGGATATTTGAACTGATCATTACACGAGTGTTATTAATTAACTCAAATACTATGGGTTGGATCAATCTAAGCGCTCTCAAAACGTGAGACTTGGTTTGATTCTACCGGAGCTGACATCATAATTCCTTCGTATTATCTAGAATTAGTTGCAATTCCCAGTAAATATGTTAAGTAATTAATGTCTTCGATAAGAAAAACACAGTCTATCATGTAATGCGACTAAAATGTTGATACCAGTTTAATCATTGAATCTGAGTTTACTATAAAAAATTATTTTTATTTTTTGATTGAGATTTAATAGTTTGATTAACATCGGTGGTTATTTTATCGATCTCGGCATTCTGCATTCTAAATTCACCCTCGAGTAATGTACTAAGGATAGTCAACTGCTAATCTTTAACCTCTAATACCTCGTGAATGCCGCTTATGCACAGTGCAGCAGCAGCCGCCTTGAAAGTGATTTGTTTGTCTCTCAGAGAGATTCAACAAAAACTGAAGCCATGGAGAAAAACATGCTGGCTTTGCTTGCCTGATGCCAGTATATTATATGCTGATACGGGTAACTTTGCTTAGGCAGATCAACAAAGACTTCGCCGCGTAACACGGGTACACGACTAGTTTAATGCTACAAGTACAGTCGATTTCATTAGTGTTCCCCATTCTATGAAAAGAGGGCATAATGTGCTCCAAAGACATCGAACAGGCAAAAAGCATCAACAGTGAGTGTTGCTGGAATAATGAGACAAGCTTACGTTAATTACACGGTGATAATTACACGGTGATCTTCAAACATTGCTCTCTCCTCTTTGTTGAACATGGTGACAGCATGCACAAGCTTCGGAAACTTGGTAAACTTCATGCTGGCAAACTATATACTAGCTTGACAAGCGTGGTCCTAGAACAAAACCCAAGTTGCATTTTTCAACTCCTGCCATTTGTGGGAGAAATTGGTATAATCAACATCGAATTGTTGGGGGAAAAGAGAGCAACCATGAAGTCACTAGCATGGAAACCCATTACTAGATTTGACAGGTGCATTGCAGGAGAGGAAGTGGTAGCAGTGCTCTAGATTTTGATGCGGGGATGGCAGAATTGCCAAAACCAGAAAAACAATTTAAGCACCATACCCCCAAAATTTTCTTTGGGCTTGAAATTTGAATGAGATCATCAGAGGCATTGAAAATTAATTCTACTCGATAATTTCTACTACCATGCTAAAGACAGCCAGTTAAACTTGGACCTGGGCAAATGTAACGTTGAAACAACTCAATGTTGGGTTTACATACATGAAGCTAAAATGTGACAAATCCAGGTAGATGGATATATGCATTCTATGCATAAACCTTGAAGAACCACCAGAGGAACATTCTGTGACAAGGCCAGTGCCTGGACGAATCCATGGTTAATCATTAAGTGTTTATACAAAATGTATTGTCATTGCAAAGAATAATCCCCATTTTCATGAATTAGCAGAATTAGTTTGCAGGTACACTTTGTGTAAAACTTTTCTGAAACAGATTTCATAATGATTGAAAAAGAAGGCAGAACAAACAAAAAGAGAAATGGGGGGATATCAGACAAATTTTTCAACACCGCCACCTTAAATTCAATGAATTACGGTGCCATATCAAGCCTAGGTTCAAAGCAAAACCCAGTAAAAAGTTGAAGTGGGAACCTCTTTGACACTGGGCATTTCTGTGACCACTTCCATTGTTTCTGGTTAATGTCAAAAACAAGAAGCGCTGGAGCCCCGTAGCTTTGGATGTATATATGATTATTTGTACCGCTGCTAGCAAAAACTTCATCAAACTCCCCAAATCCTTGGAAGAACTTGTGGGGCATACGGGCAATCTCTTGCCAGTCCTTGCCATTTAGAACCCAGATGCCAATCCCCTTTATTATGTCAGGCCGGTCTTGTTTACCAATTCCTCCCACCATTACAAGCTTCTCATTCAAATTCATCAGACGGCCACAAGTAAGAGGACAAGGTACTTTAATGAAACTTCTTATCAACAAGCCATGGGAAGATCTGTTGGATAGATTGTACCTGATGAGACCATGACGGGTTTCTGTGGCACCACCTCCTGCAGAATATATCAAAAAGTATAAAACCCCACCACAGATCACACTCTCATCGCCACCTCTCCATCCAGTCATAACCTCTGTGCAAGAAGTTACCCACGTCCTCGTTTCAGAATCATAAATATGGATAGAGAGATCAGATTGGAAAAAATTTCCAGGGCATAACTTAGACTTCACAATTGATATAGTATAACCATGTGATATCCGGTTCACATAAATTGCAAGTGCACTGTAATCATAAACTTTTAAGCCTGGGGGCTCCTGAAGCTTCATGCAGCGTTTGGTGATAGGGTTGCAGACATACAACTCGCTTCTGCTGTCGTTATCCATGAAGGAAACCAAGCCGCATGATGAAGCAATGAACCAGTTGGACTTTTGGATGTAGGGAAGATCAATGCCAAACCATTTTCGAAGGATAGGATCAAAAGCATGGCCAACTGGTTCGTCAGAGCTTGTAAACATAAAATACCATGGTTTTTGTGGCAGGACAGGTGAGAAGTTCCATAAAAACCTCCTTGAACTAACAATCTCGTGCCATCTTTTACACACACAGCCAGCTCTGAAGATGCTAGCAATGGGGAGACAGGCTAGGATTCGTTCTAGCAGATCATCGGGCAAGATTAAATCAACTGAAATGGCATTAACTTCTTTATTTCCTTCATCGCTATGTTCAGAAAATGAATCGAACTCACCAATGTCCCTTGTCGGGTTCTCAAAACAATTATTTACCCAAGATGTTTCACCCTCCATGACGAAAATAAAAGGGGCCTTCAAAAAAAGATCTGGCACAAGAAAGACAGCTACAGATCTAAAAATGAGAAGGCCCAAATAATTTTCAAATGAAAATTTATGACAATAAAAATAAACCCCTTGCTATCAAATATACGAGTTAATATCGCTACTAAAACCAACACACAAGATAAAAATTAAAACTTGAGGAAATTGAAAGACGTGAAAATCAAACTGAAATTTATGAACCATGAACGACGCTAGAATTTACATGGGAAACAAACAAAAGAATAAGTATTGCATTGCAGAACAAATCTAATAGTATCCAAAACTAACACCATGTTCAGATTCAGAGATACAAAACCCCAATGCTTTTTCTCCTATTGAGGGAAAAATAGTTCCAAAACTTGGGGAAAAAATTATCAATGAACAGATATCAAAATATAATTCAACTGACTTACAGGCAAACAAGAATCAACCTTCAAGCTCAGAGTCATGCCACATCCAGATGCAAAACTGTGAAAAGCCACGACCCTATAGTGATGGTCTCAAGGGCACCTGCAAAGCAAGAACTATTTTATAGGACCAGGATCATAATCTGTCATCCTTCCACATATTTCGGATTATATATAAATTCGTCTTTAAAATGTCCGACTCGTAGTAAAAGTAAAAAAATCACTTTAAAAATGCAAGACTCCCAGCATAACCTACACATCAAACATGATTAAAAAACTAAAACGTTGTTAAACAAGAAACACGTGAACATGGAAGAAAGAGTTTTTAACATGATCAGTATGGTACTCAGCTTGCAGGCAACCAAGCAACCACGTATATATTATTTTACTAATTATAAAAAAACAATGAAATTAAAGGGGCTGACGGACAGGTTACCGAATCAAATGCAGAGCAAGATTTTAAGCCTCTGGATTTAAAACGATATCTGTGAAGTATGGATGGATGTATCCCGCATTAATCGCTAGATTGTTGCTTCGGAAAGACAACGGCGCTTAAAGAGAACATGTAAAAGGAAAAATTTTGAAAACAGGAAATCTTCCAGGAATGAATCTGTTGATCACCAACTTGTGTTTCCTTCCACACTAAAGAACAGCCTTTTATGGTTATCAAACCGTCGCAAAACTGCTTTAGAGAGCCAATAAAAATAAGAATAATTTTAGGTAAGATCAAGCCGTGCTTATCTATCAATTAAAATATCAAAACCCCACTTCCAAGCAAAAATTAAGACACGCAAACAGATCACTATAAAGTATAAACCCATTTAAAAATCTCAAGAGACCAGAAAGCAATGAAGTCCCTTACCTCTTTAAGGCCACCAACACTCTCAACTCGGTCTTGCCAGATTTAACCAGAAAAAAATGGCATAAAATGAAAACAAAAATTTAAAAGGGGAAAAAAATAGAAACTCCTTATCGGAGGAGGCATTAAAAGAGCGTATCAAAAGCAGATGAGAAGAGAGAGCTGAAATGAGAGTAGATGAAGGTCTTTTCAAGTAATGGTAGAGGAACAATGAAATGGGTCACTTCAGATTTGGCAGGTGACTCATGCCCAAGAAACCCATTTTAGAGAGGAAAAAAGAGAGTTTTTTTTTTTTTTTATTTGGTTTATGTTTTCTTTTCTTTTTTCGATATGTGTGTGTGAGAGAGAAAAAACGACAGGCAGAGAATGAAGTGAGAAGCCGGTTTTTCTGTAGAGGGCTAAAAAGTAGGTGGTAGGTGTTTTTTTTAGAGAGAGAGAGAGAGGGAGAAGCGGAAGGGGGCGGTGTGCGTTAGAGGTGTTATTCAAGCAAACTATCGATTTCTAAGGGGAAGAGGAGAGAAAACATTTGGATTTTGATAGCGATCAAAGAGAAAATAATGATGCTGTCTTACTCATCAACCCTCGTTTTTTCTTTTTTTTTTCTTTTTTTTTCCTTTAATATCTTTTCTTTTTCTACAACCATTTTATAACTTTTGCTCGACTCCTTACTTGGTAACTCTATTCTTTTTATTTTATCAAAATATTTGTTGGGCATAAATTATATAGTGGCCGGTGATGCCAGCTTTTTTGCGGGTATCCTACGTGGCTGCCATTGATCTGCATGCATTGATAAAATTTATTAACTAGAAATGTGCGTGTAATTCCCTTTTTTTTTTATATAACAAAGAAAAGATCTAAACTCGGAATCTTTTTTAAAAAAAAATATTGCTAGTTGAGCTAGACGCTCGTTACCGAGTGTAATCTCATTTGGTCGTTGGTGGAGGTCCGTTGGCAAGATGTAATAACGCGTATGGATTATATATAGTTTTATCTAATCATGGGTGGATGGATACTTGGAAGATTCGTCGAATAGTCTCCGTCTGTTTGTACTTGGATACATGGTAATAAATTTAATGGACACGTAAATCATGTGTAGTTTGATCTGGTCACAGGTGAATGTGCACTGACAAAGCTCGCCGATTATTACAGTGTGATTGCCTTTGCTTAGGATAAAGGCTGTCTTTCCTCCTTGATATCCATCTCCAGGACAAGGGAAATTCGATTTTAGGTTTTGACACAGCATATAATGACTTGTACCAGCTAAATTAAATGCACTGTGACGAGAAATGTCGTGGTTCTTTCCTTCTCAAAATACACATAAAATGAGCTTAAAAACTTCTGAATTGATTCGAATAATTCCTTTCTTCGAACTGCAGCCCTGTTCTTCCACCTCTCTCTGTGCAATTTGTTTTCTATTTCTAGAGTTTTAGTATATACCTTGCCGATATGCCATGGTTGCTTGCGTTCTGGTAAATTCCATTCCTCGTGGGCAACATTTACTTTGCGAGAACACTCTGAATAAAAACTTGTTTGATTTTGTATTTTAAAAAGTTATGTCCCATTATGTTTGATCAAATCCTCGACAGGAGTATCTAATGTTGTTAGTAAGATTCTTTGACCTGCTTAATCAAGGTAGTGAGCTGTTAAGATCGCCTGACCAAGTTTGAATTTAATTGGCTGTGAAACCAACTTGTTGAGTCGCACAGTGATGATTTATGGGGGCACCAGCATCTCATGCACGAGTGTGCCCATTCAGAAAAGGTTACATGACTAGAGATGATGTAACAAGATTATTTATAAGATAGTGCATTCCAATGGGGGCAGCGCTAGCTGGCGATGTTAGCATTGCAAATTTCGCCTTTTCTTCTCTTTCATATTTTCCTGAGCAATCTTTTTTTATTCCTTTTCCCTGTCAAGGTGTGGCAATGAGAAGACTCCGAGAGATAAAACAAAGCGAGGGAATAGAACATGTCCAATAAGGACATTCGCTTCCGTGACTACTTTCTACAAGTCCAAGCAGAACAATTAACGTTGCCAACTTAAATAAATACTAATATTATATTATTCTTAATTAAACACTAAACGACGGGGCTAAATCAGCCACACCTACAAAGTGTGTTTTATTGTTATTATTTTAATTTAATTCTTCGAGAACTCAGTTTTTATTTTTTTAGTTTTTTTTTATGTTATTATTTTTGGAATTGTTCTTTATATTTTATATTTTATTTTATTTTTAAAAGTTATATTCTCATTTCATGACTTAGTTTTTTTTCAGCTTCATATTAATTTTTAATATTAAATCTGTTAAAAGTAAGATTTTATAAACCGGTTTATAGATTTAGTAGATTGCCTAGATTGATTCTATTTTTTTTCTATTTTAACCAGGTTTCGTAATATTTTTTCAATTCAATTTTCTTGAGTTATCTTGATTTTATGACCTGATCATGAATTAAACTAGTCGACCCGTTATTTTTTTATATATTTTTTTAATTGAATATAGTACAGTGATTTTGTAAAAATATTTTTAATTAAAATATTTTTTTAAATTTCAACATTCCCATGTTAAAATATATAAAAAAATATTTAAAAATACATTAATTTAATATCCTGTCAAATATGTTAAAAAAGAAAAACACTGCCTAAATTTTGTTGAGTAAAACACACCGAATGTTTTAAAAAGTCATGGAAGGACATGATCGTGGTGGAAACACAACATTGAAAAGGATGTTTATCTCACTACTCCCCCGAGTGGGATTTAATGGTCCATGCTATGAATAGCTTTATCCAGGACATTTTATTGGGCTAGAGCTGCTTTCTTTTTCTTTTTCTTTTCTGGCTATGTGGCTGCCTTCGATGCCGCCCCTTGATTGTGGTTGTAATGCAGTTTTTGAACTTGGATTGCTAAAAATTAGACCCCCAGCCTGCATATATATATATATATATATTAACCTGCCGACACTCAACCTTTAAAATCTTTTTTAATTTCTTTCCAGATTTTCTCTATCCAAGCCCATCCCCCGAGTTTCCATGCCACAAGATCAAATCACTAAGCATTAATAAGTTCTTGAAGTTTTGGGACTGATTTGTAGGCTAGAGACTAATCTGTAATGAATAATGATCCTTTTCAATTTACTTTTTGTCTCGAGGTGTCAAGGACAATCTTGGCTCTGTGAAGTCACGGATTTCAGCTATCTATCGAATGATGGATACCGCAAACCAGGCATGAGCATTTCGCATGCATGGCTAAATCCCTTTACTGTATCTAAAAAAAAACACCAACCTAAGAAGAAAATGATAAAAAAAGAGAAGGATCTTTGAATGAATGCACAGTGCCAGTGATTTTTTAAAGAAGTGTCAGGCGCTTGATTATCCTACGAAAAAAACATAAACTCGATTACTGTAGAGTTAATAAGATGACTCTGGCTGGCCAGGGTCTGATCGGTTTTTGAGTCTGAGATTTGAAGGGTGTTCAAGTTCGAAGCAATTTGATTTTTAAAATATTTTTTACTTGAAAATATATCAAAATAATATTTTTTAAAAATTATTTTTAATAACAACTTAATAAAATAATCTAAAAAAAAATTAATTTAAAACGAATGAAAAAATAATTTCTTTTAAAAACACTCTTTAGACTTAAAAATAAACTGGGGTGAACATCGGCACCTCAAACAAGACAAGGAAGAGGTGAAATGAAAGGTAGGAAGTGCAGGCCGACCGTAATCAGAAAAGAGAGACAAGACGTGGTTGAGTATCTAAAAAAGAATCGTTACCAACTCATTGGCTAAGTGATCACAATGAGTGGGATTTGTATTTTTGTAGAAATATGTCAACCTAAGTTACCCTGGAGTGCTCGTAGCAGTCTTGTGCAACATCGTGGACCGCTCAGACTGGTGGAAATATATAGGTCCACTATTGTATTCCCATCAATCACAGCACTGCTATTGAGAAATGTGGAAAAATGTGCTGCTGCTGGGGGGCTGCGATTTCCATCAATTGTATGCATGCCAAGCAATCGGTGGTGGCAATTTGTAGAGTCTATCAATCAAATCATCGGATATTTCTTTCTTGGATTAATTTGCAAGTGAGATAACTATGAATTCTATTAGAATTTGCTGATACCTTCATTCAATGCATGTAGAGATTTTAGTAAAATATTATAAATGAGATATTTTTTTATTTTTTTATTTTTTTTTATGCTTGTCTAACAAGTAGAGCCTTGAGAAATCTTTATATAATTGGTAAATATATATTATATATTTTTATTTTTTTTTTATTGAATGAAAATTTTAAACCTTT
>Ga0307510_10007920_pt1 | contig 12650 bp, 10 predicted proteins | sample 12_EM_MG_FD_207224 | JGI IMG/M metagenome (GOLD analysis project Ga0307510, IMG submission 207224) | Populus trichocarpa ectomycorrhiza microbial communities from riparian zone in the Pacific Northwest, United States - 12_EM | ecosystem: Host-associated > Plants > Roots > Unclassified | place... | reverse complement strand
GGATGTTTCTTTAGCCAGGTGACCACAAAGGGGCAATAGGCCTTTACTTTCATATGATGTGCACGGGCATAGTTAAACGCATGTGCGGCAAGGGCCGAGGCGACGCCTTTTCCGCCCAGCTTATCCGGCACTTCGGTATGCATCAAATAAAGCTGATCATCCTTTATACGATATTCAAGAAAGGCCCTCTCATCCTCCAGGAAAATCTGAAATTGTTGGTTCTGTAGATTGTCTGAAATGGTCAGCGGTTCCATGCCTGGGAATGATTTGCGCGCAACATACTAAAGTTCCGAAGGAATAATCAGATATATGTATTATTTTCGTAAATATATGGGGGATTTACGCGCGTGTTTATCCTGCTAAAACCCCAATTGTTATTTCGTCGAAACCCCCTTAAAAAGCCGAAAAGATTTCGCATTTTTGTATCACCACCAACGGCAACAGCGAATGAAGCAATTTATTTATGAAACCTTGTTGGCTAAGAAGAAGAGGGGGCAGAAATCCTTCGCCGTATTGATCGATCCGGACAATGTGAATGCTGAGAAAATTGAAGAGTTGACAAGTTTGGCCGTCAGTGCAGAAGTGGATTATTTGTTTGTTGGGGGCAGCCTGGTCATTTCTAATCATCTTGATGAGGTTGTACAGCATATCCGCAGGAACTGTTCGATCCCTGTCATCCTCTTCCCCGGTACTCCTTCCCAGGTGTCCCGGTATGCCGACGGACTTCTCTATCTATCCCTGATCTCGGGTCGTAACCCGGAACTGCTTATTGGTCAGCATGTCATTTCTGCGCCCGCAGTACGTAAAAGCGGGCTTGAGATCATCTCCACCGGTTATATGGTCATTGACGGGGGCGCGCCGACGACCGTCAGCTATATCAGCAATGCATCCCCTATCCCTGCGGATAAGAATGAGATCGCCCTTTGTACGGCGATGGCGGGAGAGATGCTGGGCATGAAGCTGATCTATATGGACGCCGGCAGCGGAGCCCGTCATCCGATCCGCGAGGAAATGATCGCGGCCGTAGCCAGTCATATCGAGATACCCCTGGTAGTCGGCGGCGGGATCCGTGACCCGGAGAAAGCCTATCTCAACTGTAAGGCCGGTGCCGATGTCATAGTGGTGGGAAATGCCATCGAAAAAGAGACATCGCTCATCAGAGAAATGGCGGCCGCCGTGCATTCTGTGCCGGTTAAAGAGGTTTAGCGCAGTTGCTCCGGCGACCGGCAGGCCAAGGTTGAGCAGGATCTGAGCGGGTTTATTCCATCCTCAAACTTTCGATCGGGTTAGCCTGTGCCGAACGCGTAACCCGCAGTCCCGTCACTGCCAGTGCCAGCAGCAGGATGGTCACCACAGGCCATACAAACATCCACACCGACAACCGGGCATGCCAGGCATAGGAGGTCAGCCATTGCTGTCCGCCAAGTCCCGCCAGAGGCAGCGCTATCAGGGCAGCCCATCCAATCAATAAGATCTGGTCTTTTGACTGCAGGGATACCAGCTGGAGCAGGGAGGCTCCCAGTACCTTGCGGATGCCAAGCTCTTTTGTCCGCTGGAGCGTGATCAGGGCCACCAGCCCATAAAGACCCAGGCAGGAAATGAACAGCGCAAACGCCGTAAAGGCATTGAAAAGGAACATCATCATTTTGTCCTTATTATATTGTTCATTGAACTCCTTGTCCAGGAAATCATAATCGAGGATACGGTCAGGGAAATGACTCTTCCAGACCTGCTTTATCCGGGGCAGGGCCTGTGGAGAGATCTTTATTAGCACTGCTGGTGTCCGCGAGCCGGTGTAGACTATCGCGAGCGGTTCGATCGCCTTGTGCAGCGAAGAATAAAAGAAATTCCTTACCACGCCGACGACCTTCCCCTTATGATCCTGGCCCTCCATCGCCTGACCGATCGGCTTTTTCCAGCCCATCATCGACACGAAGGTCTCATTGACGAGGAAGGCCTCCGTTTTATCTGTGCTGAAGCTGTCCGAAAGGTTACGTCCAGCGGCCAGAGAGATCTTCAACAGTGGCAGGAATGCCGGGTCGACCATAAAATAACGGCACATCATCTCCTTCTTTTTTCCGTTGTCCGACCATACCGTGGTAGAAGATAAGGTTGCGCCTTCGATGGGCAGTCCGCTGCCTACAGACAATCCCTGTATACTACTCTCATGTCTCAGCGCTTCGCAGAAAGCTTTTGACCGACCCTGGAGCAGGCTGTCGTCGGCGGGTAGCTGGATACCGGCAATCCCGGTCCTGTCGACTCCGAGATCCTTGTGCCCGATGTACTCCATCTGGCTATAGATGACGGCTGTCCCCGTCAGCATCGCCAGGGCAATGACAAACTGTATGATGGTCAGTATCTTTCTCAGGAGGAACCCCCTTCCCTTCCCGCTGGAACTGCCCTTAAGCACCTTGATGGGCTGATAGGAGGAAAGGACGAATGCAGGATAAAGCCCTCCGCCCAGTGCGATGAGGGGGAAGAGCAGCAGCAGGAAAACCAAAATATTCCAGCCGCCGAAACGCAGGTGTATATTGAGACGGTGGTTGATAAAAGGAATGCCGGCGGCTGTCAGCCCCACCGCCACCAGCAGCGCGATAGCGATGAGCAGGAGGGATTCGCCGAGGAACTGACGTATCAGCTGAAAGGGCCTTGCTCCGATGACCTTACGGACACCTACCTCTTTTGCCCTTTCGATGGCCTTTGTCGTGGAAAGATTGATATAATTGAGCAGGGCGATCAGGAGGATGAAGATGGCCAGCACCGAGAAAATGGTATTGAACTGCCGGTTGCCTTTCTCGTCCGTATCACCCAGCTTGCCCATGCTGAAATGCAGGTTTTCCAACATCTCGGCCTGAAAACTAAGGCGGTAGCCCTTTGCGCCTGCGGCCTCCATCGCCGGTTTTGTATATTTCTCCAACTGTGGCAACCGGCTTGTAAAGTGTTTCCAGTCGGGTTTTGACCGGAAAAGGACAAAGGTATACACGGAGAAATCGTCCCCGACCCAATCGGTAGCTTTTGAAAAATCCTTATATAATAAGGCCCGGATCGGGATGTCTGAATTAGCCGGGCGGTCTGCAATGACGGCCGTGACCTTCCAGTTTTTGCCTTCGCAGATAAGGGTCTGTCCCAGTGCCTTCGTCCCGCCGAAGTATTTCTTTTCAAAGCTGCGGGTCAGCACGATGGAACCCGGTGCCGTCAGGGCCCCGGCGGCTGAACCTTCGAGGAAGGTAAAGGTAAAAACAGAGAAGATGGATTGCTCCGAATAACAAAGATCATCCTCTTTAAAAAGTTCGCTGCCTTGTCGGAATACAAGGTCTGCCGGCTGGACCCGGACGGCTGAATCTACCTCCGGGAAGTCGCGGATCAGGGCGCCGGCCAGGGGGATGGGGGTGATGGCAAGCGCTTCGTCGGATTCCGGGGAATGGAGCGTTGCGGTCAAACGGGCGATGCGGTCTTTTTTCAGGTTATACCCGTCATAGCTCAGCTCGTTACGGACATAAAGATAGATCAGGAGACAGGCGGCGATGCCGATGGAAAGTCCGAGAACATTGATCAGGACAAAGCTGCGGTGCCGAAGCAGGCGGCGGGCGGTTAATTTCAGGTGTTGGAGCATACCGGTAGAATGCGATCGCCTCCGGCCGGGTTGCCCCGGCGTCTTCTATTAACGGAATTTTGGCAAGGGCTCCCCAGGGCGTGGAAACCGTAAATCTGACAATCAACGCTTTATGGATGCAGCTTTTAGGTGATCCGGTATAAATTTTACATAAAATTTCCTGAGAAACCCTCCATGATCCCAAAAATTGACTTTCTTTGCGTTGTAAAAATATTTACAACAATTTCATCAACACTGAAATGAAAAAAAACTCACCCATATCACGTTTCCTGGTGATATTGCACGCCTTCAATAAGCGTGGGTTTTTTGCTGCGCCTTTGAGCACAGTTTTTTCCCTCCGCCCGATTCCCTTTTGGGTGCGACGTTGATACTACTTCTATACACCGACCTCTGTCGTAACGGAACAATCCTCTGTCCGGCCATTGATCATTCCACTGCAGGAATGAAAGGTATTTTTCATTAAGAGCGTTTTTTAGAATCATGGAACAACAACAACACTTTCAAATAGTTATAGCGGACGAATCCCACCAGGATTTCGCCCAGATCATCGTTGACGAAATGGAGTCCTCGGCAAAAGCCCGGGGTACCGGAATTGCCAAACGTAGTCCGGAGTATGTAAAAGAAAAGATCCGCGAAGGCAAGGCTGTCATAGCGTTTACCGATGACGGCGTGTGGGCGGGTTTTTGTTATATCGAGACCTGGAGTCATGGCGAATACGTCGCCAACTCGGGGCTTATCGTCTCCCCCATCTTCCGGAAAAGCGGACTGGCGAAACAGATCAAGAAAAAGATCTTCGAGCTGAGCCGCAAGACCTATCCTGAGTCCAAGATCTTCGGTCTGACTACGGGTCTGGCCGTGATGAAGATCAATTCCGAGCTGGGTTATGAGCCGGTGACCTATTCCGAGCTTACCCAGGACGAGAATTTCTGGGCGGGTTGTAAAAGCTGTGTCAACTATGAGATCCTTATGAGCAAGGAGAGAAAGATCTGTATGTGTACTGCCATGCTGTATGATCCCAAGGATCATTATGAGCCGGAGGAAACAAAGGAGGACTTCAAGAAGCATTCCAAGCTCTATGAACGATTCATGCGGATCAAGCAATGGAAGCTGCTGGCGCCCTTTATGAAGCATCATGCTGAAAGCCACGAACCTTCTGTCAAATCGGGCAACAGCGGCGTCCGGCACAAATCATTATTTCATACTTTCTTTAATTTCTAAACAACAACTATCTACCCGACATGAGCAATAAAGTCGTATTAGCATATAGCGGCGGATTGGACACTACGTATTGTGCGGTATACCTGAAGAAGATAAAAAATCTGGAGATACATGCCCTGACGGTGAATACCGGCGGGTTTAGCAAGGAAGAAGTAGATCAGATCGAAGCCCGTGCAAAAAACCTTGGTGTCTCCTCTTTCGAGTGTGTGGATGTGACGAAAGAATATTATGAAAGCTGTATCAAGTTCCTGATCTATGGCAATGTCCTGAAGAATGCCACTTACCCGCTTAGCGTCAGTGCAGAGCGGATGGTACAGGCGATAGCTGTAGCCAACCACGTAAAAAAGACCGGCGCTTCCTATGTCGCTCATGGCAGCACCGGCGCGGGTAATGACCAGGTACGTTTTGACATGGTCTTCCAGCAAATGATACCCGGCGTAGAGATCATCACTCCTATCCGTGACCTGAAGCTGAGCCGTGAGGAAGAGATAAAATTCCTGAAAGAGAACGGTGTGGAAATGAACGTCGAAAAAGCCAAATACAGCATCAATAAAGGGCTTTGGGGCACTTCGGTCGGCGGCAAGGAAACCCTGACCTCGAAGGAATATCTGCCTGAAGAAGCATGGCCTACTCCTGTCACGGCTACCGGCACCCGCCAGATAGAGCTGGGATTTGAGAAAGGCGAGCTTCGCAGCGTCGATGGAAAGTCTTTCAGCAATCCGGTTGAAGCCATCCAGCTGTTGCAGTCCATTGCACAACCTTATGGAGTGGGCCGGGACATCCATGTCGGCGACACTATTATCGGGATCAAGGGCCGTGTTGGTTTTGAAGCCGCGGCGCCTATCATTATCGTCAAGGCACATCATCTCCTGGAAAAACATACGCTTACCAAATGGCAGCTCTATTGGAAGGATCAGCTGAGCAGCTGGTATGGCAACTGGCTGCATGAAGGTCAGATGCTGGATCCTACGATGCGCAACATCGAAAAATTCCTGGAAGACAGCCAGGCTACTGTCAGCGGTAAGGTCTTTGTTACTCTCCAACCCTATCGGTATACCGTAACTGGTATTGAAAGCGCCCATGACCTGATGAGCAGCAAGTTCGGCAGCTACGGGGAAATGAATAAGGGTTTCAGCGGCGAGGACGTGAAAGGTTTTGCCAGGATCTTCGGCAATCAGACCTCTATTTTCCACAAGGTTAATGATAGTACTAAATGAATCCGGTCGTTTCGCGGTTGAATCCGCTGAAACACTATCTCTGGGGAGACAACTGTGATGGGTGGAACCTGGTAGACCAGCCTGGTCTCTCGGTAAAAATGGAAAGGATGCCGCCGCATACGGCGGAGGCTTTGCACTATCACGAGCTTGCCCGGCAATTTTTCTTTATCCTGAAAGGTACAGCTGTTTTTGAGACGTCGGAAGGCCTTGTGAGTGTTGCGGCTCAGCAGGGACTGGAAATACCACCATTGCTTCGCCATAGGATAATCAATGAGACAGATGAGGACCTTGAATTTATTTTATGTTCGCAGCCTTCGACTGCGGGCGATAGAATACCTACAAACGATAAAATATGAGACAAGTAAGAGCAGGAATTATAGGTGGTGCTGGTTATACAGGCGGTGAAATGATCCGCTTGCTGATCAACCATCCTGGCGTGGACATAAAGTTCATTCACAGCAAGAGCAACGCCGGGAAAAATGTTTATGAGGTCCATGAGGACCTGTTGGGCGATACGGAACTGAAATTCGATGATTCGTGGCACAATGAGGTAGACGTGGTTTTTCTTTGTGTAGGACATGGAGAAGCGAAGAAGTTTCTTGACGAAAATGGCGCCGGTCTTGATGGCGTGCTGATCATTGATCTGTCGCAGGACTATCGTCTGCATAACGGTGGAGAGCGGCCCCAGGTCAATGGGCATCCTTTTGTCTATGGGCTTCCGGAGTTGAACAGGGAAGAGATCCGTTCGGCTCATGGGATTGCCAACCCGGGTTGTTTTGCTACGGCGATACAGCTGGGGCTGCTGCCATTGGCGGGGGCGGGTTTGCTGGGGGACGTTTATTCGACTGGGATCACTGGTTCTACCGGTGCGGGACAGTCGTTGTCGGCGACTTCGCATTTTTCGTGGAGGGCCAATAATATACAGGCTTATAAGACGCTGACGCATCAGCATATGAAGGAGGTGGGGCAGTCGTTGCAGCAGCTGCAGCCAGGGTTTGGCGGCGGGGTCCATTTTACGCCCTGGCGCGGCGACTTTACGCGTGGCATCTTTGTCTCTTCTCAATTAAAGATCGGGAAAAATGCAGAGGAAGTTCTCGCGCTCTACGAAGACTTTTATCGTGGTCACCCTTTTACCATTGTTTCGAAAAAACCTATTTCCCTGAAACAGGTGGTCAATACAAACAAGTGCCTGATCCAGCTGGAACAGACAGGGCAGCAGCTGGTGGTGCATTCCGCTCTTGACAATCTGCTCAAAGGAGCCTCGGGGCAGGCTATTCAGAATATGAACCTGCTCTTTGGATTCGAAGAGACGACCGGACTGCATCTCAAAGCAAATGCCTTTTAAAAATTTATTTATATGAAACTATTTGATGTTTATCCTCTGAATGATATTACGATTGTCAAGGCAAAGGGCTCCTATGTCTGGGACCAGGAAGGACAGCAATATCTCGACCTCTATGGCGGCCATGCCGTCATCTCGATCGGTCATACCCATCCGCACTATGTGAAACGTATTACCGATCAACTCAATAAAGTAGGTTTTTATTCCAACTCGATCCATATTCCTTTACAGGAAGAGCTGGCTGATAAGCTGGGGAAGATCTCCGGCAAGCCGGACTATCAGCTCTTCCTTTGCAATTCAGGCGCCGAAGCGAATGAGAACGCCCTTAAGCTGGCTTCCTTCCACAACGGACGCAAAAAGATCATTGCCTTCTCCAAATCTTTTCATGGCAGGACATCCCTGGCAGTGGCGGCGACGGACAATCCCGCTATTGTAGCCCCGGTAAACCAGACGGACAATGTCATCTTCCTGCCCTTCAACGATGAAGCGGCTCTTGAAGAATGTTTCAAGACCCAGGGCGACCAGATCTCTTCGGTCATCGTGGAAGGCATCCAGGGTGTAGGTGGTATCCGGGAAGCTTCGGTCTCCTTCCTACAGACGATAAGCAGTCTTTGTAAGAAATACAATGCGGTCTTTATTGCGGACAGCGTTCAATGCGGTTATGGCCGGAGCGGGAAGTTCTTCTCGCATGACCATGCCGGTGTGGATGCCGACATTTATACGATGGCTAAGGGCATGGGCAACGGGTTCCCTGTAGCGGGCATCATCATTGCGCCTCATCTGCAACCTAAACATGGGATGCTGGGGACGACGTTTGGCGGCAATCACCTGGCCTGCGCCGCAGCCCTTGCGGTTCTGGAAGTGATCGAGCAGGAGAATCTCATCGCCAATGCCGCCGAGACGGGCAGCTATATAATGACTCAATTAAAAAAGATCAGACAGTTGCAGAAGGTGCGGGGTAAGGGTCTGATGATCGGCTTTGACCTGCCAGATAACCTTAAGGACCTGAGGAAGAACCTGCTTTTTGAACAGCGGATCTTTACTGGTGAGGCGAAGCCCAATACGATCCGGCTCCTGCCCTCGCTGGCGTTGAGGAAGAAGGACGCGGATGAGTTTCTGGATGCGTTGCAGGAAGAGATACATATGATGGAATCAGCAAAAGTTGCAAAATAGTATACATGAAAAATTTTATTTCCGCTCACGATGTAAAAGACATCGACAGCCTGGTAAAGTCGGCCCTGGCGTATAAGGCCGATCCATTTAAAGACAAAAACCTGGGCACGAACAAGCGCATCGGCATGTTGTTCCTTAACCCCAGCATGCGTACCCGTCTCTCTACGCAGATCGCCGCCCAGAACCTGGGTGCCGAGCCCATTGTCTTTAATGTGGACAAGGAGGGCTGGGCTCTTGAGTTTGAAGAAGAGGCCATTATGAGCGGAAATAAGGTCGAGCATGTAAAGGATGCAGCCCCCATCATGGGCAATTATTTTGATGTGCTGTGTATCCGGACCTTCCCTTCGCTGAAGAACAAGGAGGAGGATTATAGTGAGCTTTATATCAATCAGTTTATTAAATATTCGGGGATCCCTGTGGTGAGTCTTGAAAGCGGGACGTTGCATCCGTTGCAGAGTTTGACGGATATCATTACTATTAATGAAGTTGCCAAACCCACCCTTCGAAAACCAAAGATCGTGCTGACCTGGGCGCCGCATGTAAAGGCCCTGCCACAGGCGGTGGCCAACAGCTTCTCCCAATGGGTCAATGCCTGGGGAAAGGCCGATTTTGTCATCACCCATCCCGAAGACTACGAATTAGATGCTAAATTTACACAGGGGGCGACGATCACGCACAACCAGGATGAAGCCCTGGAGGATGCGGACTTTGTCTATGTAAAAAACTGGAGCACCTACAACGACTACGGGAAGATCTATACCAATGACCCTGAATGGATGCTGACCAGTGAAAAGCTGAAGCTGACCAACCAGGCGAAAGTGATGCACTGTCTGCCGGTACGCCGGAATGTAGAGCTGAGTGATGAGATATTGGACGGCCCGAACAGCATTGTGACGCAGGAGGCATCGAACCGGGTTTGGGCGGCGCAGGCGGTGTTGGCGGAGATATTGCGCAAAAAATAAATTATGCAACTTTCGATCATAAAAATAGGCGGCAATATCATCGACGACGAGGTCAGACTTGCCGCCTTTTTGGACAATTTTGCCGCGGTGCCAGGTAAGAAGATCCTGGTACATGGTGGTGGCAAGCTGGCTACCAAGGTTGCAGAAGGGCTCGGTATTCAGCAGCAGATGGTCGACGGGCGCCGGATCACGGACGCCGAAACGCTGAAGATCGTCACGATGGTCTATGCCGGTACCATCAACAAAAATATCGTCGCGCAATTGCAGGCCCGCGGTTGTCCCGCCATCGGCCTCACCGGCGCCGACGGCAATGCCATCCTCTCTCATAAACGCACCAATGCCAGTATCGAATATGGCTATGTTGGTGATGTCGATGTAGTAAATACCAGTCTGCTTACCAGTCTGCTCCTGCTGGACAAGACACTTATCTTCGCGCCCATCACCCATGACGGGAAGGGGCAGCTGCTGAATACGAATGCAGACACCATCGCACAGGAGCTGGCCCGGGGGCTCAGCGCCACGTTTGAAGTCAGTCTTATCTACTCTTTTGAAAAAAGCGGGGTGTTGCTGAATGCAGAAGACGAAGCATCGGTGATCGGTCGTATCAGCCCTTCCTATTATGAGGAGCTGAAAGGTAGCGGAGCCATCTTTGCGGGTATGATCCCAAAGCTTGACAATGCCTTTGCCGCCCTGCGCAGTGGAGTGGCCAGGGTTATCATCGGCAGGGCGGAAGAGCTGCCACAGCTGCTGAGCGGCTCATCAGGAACAACTATACAACATGAGTAACGACAAGATCCAAATACTACAGACCGAAGCCACCGATCTCCTGAAAAGACTGATCGCCACGCCTTCTTTTAGTAAAGAAGAAGACAAGACGGCGGACATCATCGTCGAATGGCTGAAGGCAAAAAATATCAATGCGAACCGGCAACAGAACAATATCTGGGCAAAGAACAAATACTTTGATCCCAAAAAGCCCACGATCCTGCTCAACTCGCATCATGATACCGTAAAACCCAATAAGGCCTATACGCTTGATCCTTTCCAGCCCCTGGAGAAAGAAGGAAAGCTCTTCGGGCTGGGCAGCAATGACGCCGGTGGATGCCTGGTCTCGCTGATCGCCACCTTTTTTTACTTCTACGAACAGGAAGGGCTCTCACACAATCTTATACTGGCGCCAACGGCTGAAGAAGAGATCTCGGGTCACAACGGCATCGAGCTGCTGTTGCCTGTCCTTGGCAAAATAGACTGGGCTATTGTAGGCGAACCGACGAAGATGCAGCTGGCTGTTGCTGAAAAAGGCTTGCTGGTACTGGATTGTATCAGCTATGGCAAGGCAGGCCATGCCGCGCGTGAAGAAGGTGACAATGCCATTTATAAGGCCCTGGCCGACATCGAATGGTTCCGTACTTATCGTGCGCCAAAGGTTTCCAATCTCCTTGGCCCGGTGAAGATGAGCGTCACCGTTATCGACACGGACAACCGTGCGCATAATGTGGTGCCTTCCCAGTGTCACTTTGTGGTAGATGTAAGGATAAACGAACTATATACCTTTGAAGAGCTGTTGGGCATCATAAAAGAAAACGTCGGCTGCGAGGTTACTCCGCGGAGTCTACGGATGCGGAGCTCGTCGATCTCTCAGAGTCATCCCATCGTGTTGTCGGGGTTGGAACTGGGCCGGACCTGTTATGGGAGCCCTACCACATCGGATAAGGCGCTGATGCCTTTTCCTGCGCTGAAGACGGGGCCTGGCGACTCGGCGAGGAGTCATACGGCGGATGAATATATATTTATTGAGGAGATAGGACAGGGTATACAAGGGTATATTGATCTGTTGAAGCCGGTACTGGAACCGCCGCCGACGGCGACGAAGGTTAAAGAGTATATTGATTAAAGCATTCAAACTATGAGCGGTAACAAACTTTGGAGTAAGGAAGGCACCAGTACATCTGCCCTGATCGAGACCTTTACAGTGGGGCGTGACAAGGAATTTGACGTGTTGCTTGCCGAATATGACGTGCTGGGTTCGCTGGCGCATACGGAGATGCTTGCTTCAGTAGGATTGCTCAGCAAAGAGGATTTGGTCCTTATCCACTCGGGGTTGAATACTATCCTGGCCGAAATCCGCGGGGGGTCGTTTGTGATTGAAAAAGACATAGAGGACGTTCACTCCCAGGTGGAATATCTGCTCACCAGCCGCATCGGGGAAGCCGGCAAAAAGATCCACAGCGGTCGGAGCAGGAATGACCAGGTTGCTGTGGACGTTAAGCTCTATCTGCGGGCCCAGGTGCTGATGCTGAAGGACGAGGTAAAGGAATTATTCGACCTGCTGATAAAACTCAGCGAACAATACAAAGACAAGCTATTACCCGGATATACGCATTTGCAGATCGCAATGCCTTCCTCCTTTGGACTGTGGTTTGGCGCCTATGCCGAAAGTCTTATCGATGACCTGGAAGTCCTGGCAGCCGCCTGGCAGGTCACCAACAAGAATCCCCTCGGCAGTGGCGCGGGTTATGGATCGTCCTTCCCTCTGAACAGGGAGATGACGACTCAGCTGCTTCACTTCCGCACCCTGAACTACAACTCGGTGTATGCGCAGATGACCCGTGGCAAAACGGAAAAGATCGTCGCGATGGGGCTGTCGACAATAGCCGCCACGCTGAGCAAGCTGGCCATGGACTGTTGTCTGTATATCAACCAGAACTTTGGTTTTATCTCCTTCCCTTCCGAGCTTACTACGGGTAGCAGCATCATGCCTCATAAAAAAAATCCCGACGTCTTCGAGCTGATCCGCGCGAAATGCAACCGCATCCAGTCTACCCCAAATGAGCTGACCCTACTCATCAACAATCTGCCCTCCGGATATCATCGTGATCTGCAACTGACAAAGGAGATCCTTTTCCCCGCGATAGAAGAAGGCAGGGTCTGTCTGCAAATGATGCGGCTGATGTTGTCAAATATCCAGGTAAAGGACGAGATCCTGAAGGATGAGAAATACAAATATCTCTTTAGCGTGGAAGCCGTGAATGAGCTGGTAAACAAGGGAATATCTTTCCGGGATGCCTACAAACAGGTCGGTAACCAGATCGACAAGGGCGAATTTCATTTTGATTACAAACAGC
>Ga0307510_10007919_pt1 | contig 12650 bp, 15 predicted proteins | sample 12_EM_MG_FD_207224 | JGI IMG/M metagenome (GOLD analysis project Ga0307510, IMG submission 207224) | Populus trichocarpa ectomycorrhiza microbial communities from riparian zone in the Pacific Northwest, United States - 12_EM | ecosystem: Host-associated > Plants > Roots > Unclassified | place... | reverse complement strand
CTTTGATTCCCTTGCTGGCCTCGATTATCTCCAGTATTCCTGCACCAAAGCATTTGGCGTGCCCTCCCTTCCTCCCTTTGCCATCTCTTCCAGAAGGTGAGTCCCCTTCACACCGTCGCTTTCTTTCTGTGCCCTGACGAGTTCCTCCGTCTGTGGCCCCCAGCTCGTGCCATTGTGAGGTCACTTCCATTCCGTGACCCCTCTGCGGTCTCCAAAGGGCGAGTAGCCCTTTCCCAGCCGCTTTCGTCCCGTATCGTGATGCACCCATCCCTCTGCGGTCTCCAGAGGTGAGTACCCCTCACTCGATTGCTTTTTCCCCATGTCCTGACGTATCCCTCTTGCTTGCCCTCTCGCGGCGATGTCTCGACTCCATGCCAGGCCCCGCTTTGCGGTGGCCTTTCGCGCCTGCGTGCCTTGCCATACGCCCTGGGCTCCAACGCCTCGGATTTCGCAGCGATGGCTTTCTCAGCCTCGCCAGCAGATTCGACGCAGGCAGTGCCTTCGGCCATGGCAAGTGCAGCGCTCAGGACCCGCAGCGCTTCCCCTCGCTGGTGCGTGCTGACGCCCAAGGGTCTGACTTCCCTTGCATCCATGTCGGCGTTTACGGCTGTGCCAGGCTGCCAGCAAGACCGAGAGGGTCAGGGAAAGGTGCATTGGCCACTGCTGACCACGCTCCCCCTCCTCCAGGCTTTTTAATGAGCCCAACGACGCTCGATTCTCTCTGCACGCCACCCAAGTGCAGGCGAAATGTTCAGTGGTGGTGCCAGCGCCAGCATCATCAACCACACATACCATAGCTTTCTCACATCACACACCACTGTCGCATCGCCCCGCCTTGGCAATGCGACATCCCGCATTGCTGTCGCCGCCACTGCCGTTATTGCCATCACCATTGCTGCCATCGCCACTGTGACCACCGCCGCCAAGGCGCCACACACTGACGGACGCAGCCCATGGGACGGCAACAATTGTGCTGCCAGAGGTTCCAGAGGCAGAGGAATGCCATGTGGTGCTATGTGGAAGGGGTCGCACGATGTCCGGGGTTGGCACTTCGGGATGGAATGGGTGAGCTCCTTCTGGGCGGTATTGTACTCATTCGTTATGATATGCCTATTCTACTGATCAATACAAGTGATATGACACATATACCACATATAAAATGAGGGAAATTGGGCACGAGCATGCTCGCTGTCAGCAACGGCGACGATGAGCTCAATGCGCGGGGTGATGGATTCGCGTCGTCGGAGGCTGTCAGGGGAGCGGCACACACAGGGGTTTGCTATAGTCCAATTTGCGGACTCTGGTGTCATGCGAGCGAGTCATTGAATCGAGTCCAAGTCGATCGACTGACAACTATTCCAACAATAGGCATTGCAGGTCCTGCAAAAACCGCATCTGGAAAAACCTCAACAGTAAAATTTGGATAAAGTAAACGAAACTTACTATAAATTGCTGTATTGACATCTTTTGAACCAAAAGTATGTTTTGGTTGGGTTGAACCAACTGGACCGGAATATGCAGAAATAATGGGCACAACGATACAGCCCTTTAGATGATACAATTTTGGTAAAATTTAACAAGTTTTTCAGACATTATAGTCAGTAGTTGGGTTGATGTAGATCGTTGTCATTTTGGTCACTCACACCAGTCAAGAACCACAAAACCATGTATAGCATTCAACAAATAATTGAGATACAAAGGAGTCAACTAGACTATCACAAGTCAGTGGCCCCTCTTCTTGCTTCTCTTCACCACATCCTCTCTAGGACTCGCCACACTCGCTTGAGAATAGAGGAGTTTGCGCTTGCCCTTAGGGAGTGAGGCCTTGTCCCTTGCCAACATGGATGTTTTCACGAATGAGTAGGTCCACAAATTCGGAAGATGTATGTCATAGCAAAGAGAGCGAATACATGCGCGGTGAAAATCAATATGGGTCAGCTGCAGGCAGATGGAAAGGCCAAAAAGGTGACTTACATTAAATCGGAATGGTTTGTGGTCCGGTACAAGCAGAGTTGAAAACTGCTCGCAGCGTCCAGATTGGTGACATAGCCACCAAAATTGTTAATGGATTAGCCGGGGTACTGTTGGCATGTCAGGCTCGAGGGGGGTTGGGCTGTTACATATTCGATAGGTATGCAGGTAATCTCAGAGCGCCCGAGTGCTGGATATAGAGTCAGTACAGAAATAGGTACGCAGTAGAGGAAGGGTTGATTTACCTTGCATGAGTCCTTCGATGACGTAGGTATAGGGTGACGCGTGGAGCTTCCACTTCCACCAGCCAAGATGCTGGCCAGGTTGTAGCATGTCATTACTATCATCGGAAGTGAGATAGTGTCCATGTCAAGACAGGACAAAGAAGGATATCACCTCCAATGAGATGACAAAGCCGGACAGTTGGGCAGCAATTGCAGGATTCGGCGACACCGCAGCGCACGACTTGTTGCATGAATGTAGTATAGTACATGGGATATGCGATGTTGAGCATCGGGTAGGAACCCCGCACGACTTAAAGGGAAGCTGACAATCCAGTACCATATGAGGAGTACACAGAGGAGCCGGCGGCATTGAGGGACAGCTCTCCAAAGGTTGTGCAGTGATGAAGGCCGTCCAACTGAACATCTGACTTTGAGGCATTTTCAAATCTCATAAATGCATCGAATCTTGATGAATGGGCCTCGAATCTGGCTTGCTAACAGTGTGTCACAACCACACCCATAAAGACAGCCTAATCGTGTCGATAAGGCACCAACACATGCACATTGAAGTGTACGTACAGTATGTCAATTTGGTTTGCAGTTGTTGTGTCGAAGGACGAATGCAGTGCAGGACTGCTCCATGATGGGGTGACTGTGGCCCAGCACATAGCAGTGCGCCATATGAATGGATTTTGCTTATCTCTGGTGTCAGGCCACCTACATGCAATACTGCTGGCTGAGGACGCTCTGCCTGTGTGCACCTGAGGGTGGAGGCCATCAAAGATAGTAAAAAGGACGGACAGAAGACATGGAGAAACTCTTTCAACTCTTGGTATCGCCTTGCCATGCCGGGAGAAGATGAAGGAAGGGGGGATCGGAGAAAGGGACAGAGCAGGCAAATTTTGGCGGAAGCCATGTCTTTTATGGGCCCACCTTGGTGCGTATCAACATTGAAAAAGTTTCTGTTGATCAATCTGTGTTTGTACCTCCCTCCCGATAGCAATGGAGCCCCTGAGGCCTGAGGCCTGAGTACTGAGTTCTCATCGCTTCTCATCAAGATACTGTATCCACATTACCATGTCATCAATGAGTAGAAAAATAGAAGGGGACCCACCCAACTTCATGTAATCATAGCACCAACCAACAGCCCATGCACAGCCTTTGTAATGTGCCCTGCACAATCCACAAGGCCATATAATAACATACCACCTATGGTCCCTGGAAGCTTCCAGGCCTGTGCAAGTTATAACATGTATAACACCCCATCTCCCTGTTTCGTCGTCGCCATTACAACGCAGCGCTTCAGGCATGCACACACCTTCTGTTGCGTCGGGTCGCAGCGCCGTGTCATGCCTGGTCGGGAGCCTTTTTGGCAGCACCTTGGATGTGCGTTCACCAATTGTCACGTTGCATCGCGGCGCCACATCATTCCTGGTCAGGGGACCTTTCGGCAGCGCCATGTATATGTGCTCGCCTGTACGCTCACCTTCTGTTGCGTCGCAGCACAGCGCCTTGTCGTGCCCAGTCGGCGACCTTTTCGGCAGTGCCTTGAGTGTGCGCTTGCCTTTGTCACGTCGCGTCGTGTCACCACATTGTGCCCGATCGGGGGCCCTTTTGGCAGCACTCGGCGTGTGTGCTTGCCTCCCCTGCGCCATCTCGTGATACGATGCCATACTCACACCTACATCCACTGAATACACTGTCAGCGTCGAGCTTGCCAGGGCAGCTGAAGGAGCCACAGCTGCGAAACTCGAGGCATTGGAGTGTTGGGCGGGAGGCGAAAATAAGGGCTCCAAAGGACACACGAGCAGACTTGCAAGTGGGTGCTTGAGGCACCCCCACCACAGAGGAACGCAGTCGGGCGTGGGTGTGGGTTCAACGCGCCAGGGTGCAGGCGCTGGTGTGACATGGAGGTCCCGATGATGATTGGGATTCGTGGTCTGCCGCGACACCAAGGAAGCCAAGGTGGACTAGGCTTGCCCCAGTCTCCCGATATATACGCTTGAGCGCCGGTCGCCTAGGGAATCCTTGCGATTCTATATGAGAAAACCACAATGTGAAACGAAGGGGGGAAAAAGTGAGGGAATCATGAGCACTGTTGAACAAGCGGATAAATCACATAGCCATGCACCTAAGATAGCCTGGTTCACTTCTCCTACAAGGGCATCCCGAGAATCCTGTCCTGCCCATCAGCCGACATCTCCTCCAGTCTCGACTGGGAAGATGATATGCAATGATGCTCCACGTGCACTCCAACAACACGTGGACTTCCGGACGCTTGGCCACTTCCTTGTACTCCATCCGCACCATACAACCACATGCCAATGTGGCCTGCACAGGCACGCCGTCGTCCATGTCCACAGCGTCCATGTCCTGCACCCCGTTGTGTGAGGACACCGAAGCAGAGAAGGCGCGCTTCGCTTCGGCCTTGGTATTGACAAGCTCGACAAACTGGCGGCAATGCAGCTTGAGTACCATTATCCCCCATCGCGGGACAGCACATCCAGGAAGCTTGCGCTCCCTGAGGTCGTTAAGCACACCCTTGATATATCCTCATCAGATGGCGCGCAAGATCATTAGGCGCTGTTCGAATAATTTTGGCTCCCCTCCCTTGTTCTCATGGTCTGCAGGTGGCATTGGTGAATCAGCGTCAGGCGCAGGAGCTGAGGCCGATGCGGGCAGCAGTACGGGGAGAACAGGGGAGACAGCACTAGTTTGTAGTAGTAGATGCCACACGCCGGAGGTATGGGGTGATTGGTGCGGGCCACGAGTGATAGCATGATAACATCTTACGCTGGAAGTTTCCCCCTGAAAGGGAACAATGAGCACTGGATCTATCAAGAAAGAATACAAAATACTAACCGTGGTAGGTGAGTTCCCTACTGTCGGCCAACACGCTCAGGAATGGATGACGATCTTGTTCGATCCAGCAAGTTGGCAGTCTGAAAACAGGGCTACTGCTAACCAAAGTTACAATTTCGCTTGGAGGCTTCGCGGCGGCAGAACTTCGGAAGGTGGGAGGGAGCCTAGGGGGTGGACTGGCTGCAGCACCCTCTGTGTCGCCGTCATCCAGGAGGGTGGGTGTGACCGAGGTGTGCTGGTGACAAGGCATGAAGGTGTAGGTAGTGGATTGTGAGTAGCGTGAGGGAGGGAGGTTAGGAGCAAGCTCTGTTTGAAGGAGATGATGAAGAGATGAATGTTTGAGGTACACTGGCTACGCAAAGGGAGGGGAACCAGTAGGATAATAGCAATTACAACGCAAGGCGAGTGGGAAGCCTGGATGGCATGAACACTTGGTTTACAGCCACATTTGTATGGCTGAATATGGCCACTGAATGTTGAACATTGAACAGGTGCAAGTCACCAACGGTCCAAAAACGGCTCTAAAATTGTCACATACCGATACAGCAATGGTGTCGTCACGGACTCACGGTGCAGCCCTACTCTTGCTTGGAACCTACCCTTCTATATTTCTCCTCTTGGCCCAACTCCTAAAGAAACTCCCATCGCACTTACAGTATGGTAAAGAAAACATCACGGTTAATAACACATCATGCTCAGTCATCTGGGCCCAGGTCATCCCAGCCATCCTGGCACAAGTTTGTCACCTTGAGCAATACCTCCAAGCATGTACGCAAGGTCCTCACTGCATCATCATCAAGTACTTCTCTTATGGAACAGAAAAACGAACTGGAGGAAGAGCTACTTGACAGTGGCCAGCCAATGACTGTGGATGACGATTTGGATGGCACCCCTGCTGACACTGATTGCCCTGCCAACATCTCTGTATGCATAAAGGCCAAGAGATACCAGAATTCGGTATGACACCTCTATCACTGCATTGAAATCAGCCTTATCTGACCTATATCTCAAGGATGTGCCACTACTTACCTGGAAGCAGTATCGGGATGAATACCTAGATGCTTGCCTCATGCTTGAGGGCCGAGGACAGTACAACAGGTCTTCTATATGCTCTGGCTCTGGATGTCAGCAGTCCAATCCAACTTTCCGCTGCCATGACTGTTTTGGGCTTGCTCTGTATTGCAAGGCCTGCATCATTGATCGTCATCATAGTGAACCACTACATTTTCTTGAGGTAAGCCTCCTACAACCATACTACAGTGATTAAACTGAACTAATCACAACATAGGAATGGAAGAGGGGTTTTTTTCAAAAGACTACACTTCAAAGTCTTGGGCTATGTGTCCAACTAGGTCACAAACATGGGGTTTCATGCCCCTTCCAAACTCCAGGTCACAAAGATTTTGTTGTTCTTCATGTCAATGGCATCCATGTGCTCAATGTCAACTTCTGTGGTTGTGATGGTGCATTGACAGCTCGTGGGCAGCTTTTAGAGGTTGGTTGGTGGCCATCAACACCTCTGGAACCCCAGTCAGCTGCCTCTATGGCTGTTCTTCAGTCATTTCATATCTCAAATCTCCAAGGTCAAATTTCCCCAACAGATTTCTACCGAGGCCTAGAACAAATGACCTGTGGTGACAAGCTATCATATGTACCAGTGAGCATTGTAAATTTATTGCCAGTTTGGCATTGCTGACCTATTGATGATTTCCAAGGATCGCCTTGCCCAATGGATGCTTATGGTTCGTCAATGGCGCCACATCAAAATGGCAAAACGTGCTGGTTGTGGTCACGATCCAAGTGGGATAGATGGAACACCTCAAGGCGGCCTTTCAATTCCTTGCTGCTCCTGCCCACATCCTGATATCAATCTCCCAGATGGATGGGATAATGCCCCACCAAAAGATCAGTGTGTATTGAATCTTTATAACTGGTTAATAGTCTTTGTGACTGACCAATTCAGGTGGCTATATGCACTTTTCTTAGCAGAGGATGCAAATTTCAAGCAGAAAGCACAATTGCGCTCAGATATCAATAAGGATCCTCCCCTAGGGCCTGGGTGGGGAACATTTGTTGAGAATGAAGCATACCTTGGATATGTTTCACAATTTGCAGGTCGAGATGAAGTAAGTTTATCATAACAGCATTTTCCTTATCATCTTGGGACTAAGGATGACCTCTTAAGGTTTCACACTGTGCAGGCTTTCAGGCATTGTCATCAGCCAACAATAAGCAATCAAAAGGTTTGCGGTCCACTGGTATAGGCTCAGTCAGCTGTGGTCGTCATGAGATGTACCGGCCAAATGGCATGGGAGACCTTCAGAAAGGGGAACGGTATGCTACTCCACTGTTTTCTATATGTTCACTTCTCTAACAGCTGCAATTCTTTAGATATGCAAACATGGATTATATATTCCTTGCTAGCATGACAGGAGTGATGCCCCAGCTGATCTTTGCTTCATATGATATAGCCTGCCAGTGGGCAACTAATCTCTTCACTCGGATGAATGCCCCCACCATGCCAGAGCAGCTCCGTTTAGCTCCATCAACCTCTGTGAAGTTTTTTGTGCCAAAATTCCACCTTCCCAGTCATATCATCAAATGCCAGGCTCCATTTTCATTTAACTTTGCTCCAGGGGTAGGGCGAACAGATGGTGAAGGAGTTGAACGGAACTGGTCTGTGCTCAATGGTATTGCCAGGTCTGTTTCTATGATGGGGCCTGGTGGACGGTGGGATACCCTTGATGATTTTTGTAACTATGCCAACTGGCGAAAGACAATTGCATTATGTGAGTGATCTTCCAGTCTTGTAGACCAATTTAACTGATGAAACAAGCTTCCACACTTCTCCGAAAGATGTCCCTTGCCCTTCCCCAAGCTGTTATTCATCATCGGGCACTTTCAGCCTTCACAGAAAGTCTACAAGCAGAACATGCAGAACAAGTGGCTGAATGGGAAACCCAAGTACAGAAATGGGAGCTCAACCATACCTTGCCATGCCCCTATGACCTTCTGGAACAAAGTAAGTCATCTTATCATTGCAATGTCATATGCTTTACTGTATACTGAAAATCACATTCTAAAAATAGAGGTTACCTTTGCTGAGGTGAAGCGCCAGTTATTGCAGGAAGAACATGAGCAGGTAGAGAAGGGCCAGACAGTGATGAATCTGGATGATGGAAGCCCTAGTGCATTCATCATTGAGGGACTGGAACTTGAAGAAACCCAGTATGTTATATTCCAACCAATTGTTGATTTGTGTGAACTGATTTACAAAATATAGACAGATGCTTCTTGTGGACCTTAAGGCCTTGGATAAACCTACTGTTGGACAACAAACATCATTCCAACAATGCCAAACAAATTTGCTGAAGAGGGTTATCAAATTTAGTGCCATTCAGAAGAAATACATGCCAAGACTTGACAGATACATTGCAGAGATTTTACCACCACACAAAGAAGTGTCAATGTCAACACCTGAGCTCATCCCACTCTTCCTCCCATCTTCCCTTCCTGAAAACAAGTGCTCTTGGGTTTGCATTGCTGGTGTCCAGGAGATTGAGGACCGTCTTCGCTTTGCTCAAGCCTCAGAGGCTTTGAACAAGCTCTGGTGCCAGCTCATGAAACGCACATATGCCAGCTGGTACAAACTCAAGAATGTCTCTGGCCAGCGCCACTATACCCGATTCCGAACCCTCCAACAACACACAGAATCAAAAATTAGGTCTGCATGTCAACAGTACACCACAGCCAGAAGTGCAATACTTGTGCTTCATGGGCCTGGGATATGGGAGCAAACACTCCAAGTACTTTGCCCCCATGATGTCCGGGGATTGAGTGAGAAGGCCCTCACTGAGGAGGAACTACAGGAGGATAGGCAAACGCGTGCCATGGCTGGATTGAGTCTAGATCCCCCTACCAGACAAAAAGACAACTTTGAGGCCTTACCAGAAATGACCCCCAATGCGAAACTAGCAGTAGGTGAGGGCCACAGGACCCTCTCATGGATTTGGTACACTACAACCAATAAGGAGGTCAATGGGAATCGTTTTACTGAAGCATGTGAGTACCTGCTGCAATAAAATCTGAACATTCTAACATCTTGACCCAGATCTTTGCATAGAGTGGCTAAAATGTCGTGCTAGAGCTGCCAGGTGGAAGGAGGAGATCCAGCTGCTAGAAGAAGAAATGCGCCAAGCTTTACAGTTCTCTGCTTGGAAGGTAAAATGGTGGGAGAAGCAAGCTCATTGTCAGACATCAATACCATTGCATCTAGCTGAGGGGATCACTGCATATGCCACTGAACAGGCTGCCACTGAACGTCATCAGCTCACTTCCTGGGCAAGTACTTGGTTGGCTATTCGACAGCAAGCACAGTTGGTATTGGAGAAGGATTTGAAGGATCAGGAGGATGTGACAGGTGTTACTGTGCTTGAGGTTGAGGTGGAGGGAGATGATGACGATTATGAATTCCCGTTCAGCTTTGATGAGTAGTCCCCCTTTACAGTTCATAAATTCATTCCATATATGTGTGATAGGATGAGATAGTGTGTAATTCAGGGATCGCTTGGCTAACGGTATGACAGCGAAGGTTAGAAACTAGAAACATGCCAATGCAAGCAGCGGGGAGACATGCAAGGGAAAGTGTGTACGTTGACTTGGACAAAAGAGCAGCGCTGAACACTCCACAAGGAAACGGACTGCAAAGCGAAGCAGAGCAACAACAGAAGGATGGTGCACAACAAACGTAGCAGATAACAGCTGTGATGCAAGTTCTAGTTGGGCGGAGAGAATGGAATGGTACCGTGTGAGGGACGACTGTCATAACCATGGACGAAAAGTTGCAAAGAACAAGTCGATGTGGTGAATACATGCGGTTTGGGAGTGAGCTGTCGTGTTGGCTGAAAGGGACATTGTACATTCATTGACGAGGGCTGATTAGAGGGAGATTGCGTGTTAAGGTCCAAGGGCCTTAAAGACGTGATGTGCATGGGTTGGTTTGGCGACGACTGGGATTGCTCAGTGGGGTCTCCTTCTGAGGCAATAGATCACGTGAGTAGCTCAGTACCGATTGGCTACGCAGTATAAGAGTAAAGTCCCCGATGATAAGGGCGACTCCTGAAGTAGATAATAGAGATGAGGGAGAGCTTCAAAGCTTTGAAGCGACTGAGTTGATCAGGTAAGAGACTCTGAGAGTCCTGGGTGGAAGCTACAAGTCTTGGATTGAAAACCAAGTTAGGCTTAAGGCCCAACTGCTAAAAGTACAAGTGCTTATATACATTTGAGAAGTAACGGGTCACAGAGGTCACAAAGAAATATGGAAATATTACTAAGGTGCAATCATGACGTGGCGGTTCTAAGTATAGCTCCATCATGAGCTGGCAATCTAAGAATAGCCCATCATGAGCTGGCAAGTCGAAAAGGGTTAAATGAGGACACGTCATGATACTGCGGACTGCGGAGTGATGGCATGTGATAGTTGACTGCGGATTAGTCATGTGGTCCATCAGGTGACTTGTCAGGTGATTTGGTGACGGTCCGAGCGGCGCGTGAGGGAATGAGTGAGGGACGAGTAACCGAGAGCGCAAAATAAATGGCGGAAAATTGGGGTAAGGGTTCAAGATCATAACATGACGCCCTTCCTAGAGTGGTCGTTACCACACAACCTAGGGTGAATCCGGTTGTAACCAGTCGGAAGGAACACAGGGTATTCCAATATCCATGCTGTCCAGAGTTGATTCCCTTGTGTCTGCAATTTGACCTTCCTCCATTGATGAATCAGAATCCGTTGTTTCTCCTTCTTCCATTAGTTCATCTTCAAGTTCGATGATGGTTTGAACTGGGGTCCTGTAAAGATCGCCAAGTCCAAGGCTAGAAGGTGTCGATAACGTAGAGGGGGTTGGCGATCGCTTTAACATAGCGACAGGTCGTGATGGTGAACTTTCTTCTGGGTAATATGGAGGAGTGGGGATTCGTTTAGGGGAGTCAGGAGGGGTAGGTTGTTCTTCTGGACTCATAGATCGTTCTAGATGTGGATCACTGTGTTCTCGCTTGAGTGGCATTGCAACATGTCGTGGTGATTCCCATCGTTTCCCAGTACTGGGTGAGGGTTGTTCTTCTGCCCACAATGGTCCTTCTTTACAAGTGAACTCTTCATGCTTTTCGAATAAGGGGGTGATGCGGATAGGTGCGGGTCGCGGTAATCGAGATGAAGACGCTTTTGGAGGTGAGGGTTCTGGTGGTGGTGAGAGTTCTTTTCGCTTTCCTAGCTGTGATGGTGATTGGAACTCTTTCCATTCTGGTGGGGTAGGTTGACTCCTTGGTAACGTTCTTGAATCCGGATGACGGGGTAATACGGGGGTAGTACGGCTGGGTGTCATTGAAACGATAAGGGGAAGAGGGGATGTTGGTTTAACTGGGGGCGATAGCTGCAGAGTATCTCTTGGGAATGGGGGTATGTCCCATGGGAGGGGAATGAGGTCGAGTGAGGATGGAGCGGTAAACTTCCTAATTGGTGGTAATGGAATTTCTTCTGGTGTTGGTGACCTATTCCAGGGAGCTGGGATAATTGGCGTTGCTTCCCTTAGCGGTGGAGATGGAGTAAGTGACGGGGGTGAGAGTATGTGGGTTGGGTCTGGCGTTTCGTCCATTGGTACTGGTGGTTCGTATTGTTCCATTGACGAGTATTTTCTTCGATGTGATCCCCATGGTACGAGAGGTAGTGGTGGTGATGTAGCTCGTGGTGTTTGTTCAGGTGGAGGACTGGGAGGGGTAGGAATGAATGGGGGAGCGAATGGTGATGGATCCACGAGGGGGGGTAGGATCGGCTTTGGTATAACTGGGGGTAATGACGTGGTAATAGTTGGTGGTGACTTCAGGATATGAATGCTAATGGATCCTCCTCCTGTTCCTGAGGGACCTGGGTTGGGTATGAATACGGGTGACGGCGACTTGCTACTTCCTGTGGTTTGTCTTTTGAGGAGTTTTTGAAGTCCTCCAAGGAACTTCTGGTCTTTGAGTGTGTGGTAATGAGGGGATAGTGTGCCAAAAGGGAGGATGGTGCGTTTTTGGAGGTTTCTTTCTTTCGCGATGACTAAGAGGATTTCTTTGGTAACCAGGTCGTAGAGTCGTCGGTGGAAATGGTAAAGATAGAGGGTGGTGGTACTGTCTTTCTTTCTGAAGATTCTGGCGATGGCGATGTCCTTGAATCTGTTATTGAGGTAGGTCCATTTGTTATTGAGTCGGACCATGTCTTTGATGCATTCTTCACGCTTCTTCTTGAGCGATGTGGAGGAGGTGGTCTGGGGGGATAAGTCCAGCGTCTGTCGCGAGTGGTACTCGCGCCCCCCAGTCTCAGCTACAAGCCCGTAACTCCAAGACCACGTGACCGTGGGAACATATCACATGACCCTACACGTGACTCATCACGTGACCCCTTCGCCACTCGTACATCACGTGACTTATCATCACGTGACCCTGGGAACCTACGACCCCGTGACCCTGGGAAGATAACACATGACCTATCAAGGAACTGGTCATCAACAATGTCACATGACAAGACGCGCTTTGGACGCGCGTCTAACCCGTTGATCA
>Ga0307510_10007918_pt1 | contig 12654 bp, 6 predicted proteins | sample 12_EM_MG_FD_207224 | JGI IMG/M metagenome (GOLD analysis project Ga0307510, IMG submission 207224) | Populus trichocarpa ectomycorrhiza microbial communities from riparian zone in the Pacific Northwest, United States - 12_EM | ecosystem: Host-associated > Plants > Roots > Unclassified | place... | reverse complement strand
AGACGCCAGCAGTGTTGTCTCAGATCCGGCCCATAAAATATAAAGTGATAAAAAAGTCGTAGACCCCACCTCTTTTTCAATTTTTTTAAAAACCGTGACGGCGCTAAGATACTTACAAATTGACCATCAATCACAGTCTCACACGTGTCAGGTCTCTCTCTTTAACCCACGTGGGATCTCTCAACTCCGTCGATGAAAATCTTACCCAAATCCCACCGTCACTTGATCACTTTCTTGAGAATCCACATACAAAAACGCCGTCGTTTTTTCCTCCTTCGTCCCCGATTCCGGCTAATATCACTGCCCACCTAAAAACTCTCTCGCTCTAAGATCTTTTTTGTTTTTGTTTTAATATATATTTTCAGTTTTATTCTCCCTCCCTCCCTCTAAAAACTATATAAAAAAAACTATATAAAAATAACTTTGAAGTATTTGCTTGACTCCGTCTCTATTGAATTTTTTTCTTCTACTTTTTAAAATCCAATTCACACTTTTAAAACCGCATAATAATTACTCCTTTTTTTCCTCCCTTTCTCTCTCTCTCTCTCTGAATACCTTTTTTCTCCCTATTCTCTTTTGGTGTGTTTGTTCGTTTACAGTGAAACATTCGCGTTTGGAATCATCGAAAGTGCGGAATTGTAAAATGAGGATCGAAATCCTTGATTCAGTTGTTCACAGCTTTCACTTATAGCGATGCGAGATAAAGTCAGTTAGTTTTATTTCTAAACGGTGTTTTGGATCTCGCAGGAACAGGAAGCTAATATTTTCCTCAATTTGAGCTTCCGCTTCTGCGAGATTCTTTTTCTTTTTTTTCAGAGAATTGGATTGGTATTAGTGTAGATAAGGTGGATTTAGAGGGCAAAAAAAAATGTCGAAAGTGATATTCGAAGGGTGGATGGTGAGGTATGGAAGGAGGAAGATCGGGAGATCGTTTATTCACATGAGGTATTTCGTTTTGGAGCCTACGCTTCTCGCTTATTACAAGAAGAAACCGGAAGATAATCAGGTAACTGTTTTCTTTTCTTTTCTTTTCTATTATGATTATGTGAATTTTTTAGTTTATTTGGAAGAAAAAACGGAATGGAATGGAAGTATTGAGTTATCGTAAAGCGTTTTCTGAATGTTAAATATTTTAGGTACCAATCAAAACCTTGTTGATTGATGGGAATTGTCGAGTAGAGGATCGAGGCCTGAAGACTCAGCATGGACATGTAAGTTGTGCTTTCTCTGTGTTCCTGTTAGTTACTTGGCATTATGGTGATGATGCATTGTTTGTCAGTGAATCGGATTAGGAGTCGTTATCGAATAGGTTTTTCTGCTACTCCTATCTATCCTTGTTCATGTTAATGTGGACGTGATCTCGTTGTGAACTGAAGGTTAAGCAAATATTGTGATTCATGGATTGTTTTAATTATTACTTTTCTACTGATTTCTGTCTGTCTGGTGATTTTGCTTTCTCTAAAGTGGATTCTTTTTGTTGATTGCTTACTTAGTAGGCTGTAACATTGTTTTTCTAATGAGGGAATGCTATAGTGTATTCTCTGGAATTTATTTTTTGTTGATTAAATGATTCTTTTTTTATCTTTTTCGTGCAGATGGTTTATGTTCTATCTGTTTATAACAAGAAAGACAAGTATAATCGAATCACAGTAAGTGCTTTTTGCTTTTAGTTTGTGAATTAAGATGCTGTCTCTTATTTTCCCCTGGTATTCCAGGAATTTTTTTGTGTTGCTGTTTTAGAAATCAAACTAAGAAGCTGGTATCTGTTCTATAGCACTACCGTTTCATTTGCTCTTGCACTTAAGGTTCACCTTTGGACTTCGAAGTGGTAGATGCTCTTTAGTTTGCCACTGATAGATTAGTTTGAATTTTGGTATAACATTCTGGCAGTTTCCTATTGAGCCTTGAGTCAAATTTTCTCTCTCTCATCCTACTGAGCTAATTCTTTTTGTCAATTAATGATCACCTAAGATCATCGGACCCTGGAAACTGCAGAAAAATTTATGAGACCCTTCCTTCCTTTTCCTTCTCCCTCATCTATCCTTGTTATTATAACAGCACTTCTTGTTGTTATCTGCCTTAGAAATATGCAGAAATGAGATATTCCTCTGATTACAACATGATTAACTTTCTGTGCTTCATTAGTTGCTCATTTGTTGTGGCATCAGAATTGATAGTGGAAAAATACGACCTTTGTGAGCTGTTTTCTTATTCCAGATGGCAGCATTTAACATCCAGGAACAATTGATGTGGAAGGGAAAAATTGAATTTGTAATTGATCAGGTCAGTATGCTTCAGAATGTGTTGCCTGTCCAACTCCCTTTTATAATTTTTGCTTTTAATTTAAGGCACTGATAATATAACTATTATACATTTTCCTTTTAAAGTTGTTGGTTCCATGATGATTCCTTAGATTATCCATTCTATTGTTAAGTATTCTTGGTGAACTATAAAATGTTCTTTTGGCTCTATATTGAACATTTTGCGATTCCATACATCCATATACGTGTTAGGTAACTGGATCAAATGATTTGTATAAGACTCATTGCTTGCTTATATATATGCAGCATCAGGAGTCCCAAGTTCCCAATGGTAACAAATATGCCTCATTCGAATACAAATCTGGGATGGATAATGGGAGGACTGCTTCTTCATCAGATTGTGAAATTCAGTGAGTGCCTGTTCAACATTATTTCTCTGCTTGTGTTAGCTGTAATTCAGTTTCGCCTGTTTTAGAACTTTTTCTTTACTTGCCATTGTATGATGGAGTAGGTACTGGAAAACCTATCCTGTATTTTTGCTAGGTGTAAATATGATTTTTTTTTCTTCTTTCCTGATGTTGTAAAGTTTTTATTATATTTTAAGCTATCATTTTGTACTGTTAAATACTGATCCCAATAGTTAGTGCCAGTTTTATCAGTCATTTGAACTGCTGTTGGAGCTAGTTTTACCAGTTATTATTTCTGATGTGGAAATCTTGGATGAAAAATGATTAATCGCAGGTTCATTGCACAGGAGGATGAAGATGAAAGTCATACAAATTTGTTGCGGAGAACAACCATTGGAAATGGTTCTCATGCTTTCCTTCTTCTACTGACTTCAAGTTAATTTGATGCAATCTTCAAGCAAGTCTCATTTTTTTTATTGGCAGGTCCACCTGCCTCAGTATTTGACTGGACACAAGAATTCGATTCAGATTTGACAAACCAGAATGCCAACAACCAAGCATTCTCCAGAAAGCATTGGCGCCTTTTACAGTGTCAAAATGGTGATTTATTTTTCTTAGCCTTTTGTATTATTTAACAGTTCATTACATTGATGATATTCAAGGAAGCATAGAAGGTTTGATTACTTCCAATGTTTGCATATATGACAGGACTCCGCATTTTTGAAGAGCTGCTTGAAGTCGAGTACCTTGTAAGGAACTATGTAGTCATTTGCATTAAGTGAATGGCTTTGTATGCTATGTATTAGGCTGTTATTTGTTTTTTTTCACCACTTCTTGTTTCATGATGCAGCCAAGGAGCTGTAGTCGAGCAATGAAGGCTGTAGGTGTTGTTGAGGCTAGCTGTGAAGAAATATTTGAACTTATAATGAGCATGGATGCTAAACGGTTTGAGTAGGTGTTTTCCTCTTTCATCCTACATTTAATAGCATGGCTCTAGAAGCATTGTTTATGCTACAAAAATTATACGCCCCCCCCCCGTGCTTTTGTGTGTGAATATTTCAGGCGTGCATCAAGAAGCTGTTTCCTTTCAAGATGGTTTGGAAACTTTAATTATGTTAAAGTTGCTTAGACAAAAGTGCACATGCAAAACTTGATTTCAAAAAACTTTAAAAAGCTTATAATCAAGACATCCGATATCACAGATATTTTATATTAAACTTTTTGAGTGTCATATGTACTTTTCTGAAAGGCTGAGAACTTATATCAGCAATCCATCCCCATCATATTCCTTTTTCTTGCCTTGTTCAACATGTATCACCCATTATTGATGGAACAAAATATTATCAAATTATGATCTGAACCTTGTTTTGGGGTGGAGGGTGGTGGGGGAGTGGGTTAGTGGTCAAACCTCACCCTGGCTAGTTATGTAAGACTTATTCATGAAGCACTAGTGTAATTACTTGAATGGTGTTCTAGGGTTTTCACTTTTGTTCTCATGCTTTGCCCATGATGCATGTGCTTACACAATTCATGAGAGTCATTTTTTCCATGCCATATGCAGGTGGGATTGCAGCTTCCAGCATGGTAGTTTAGTTGAAGAGGTGGATGGACATACAGCAATTCTCTATCATAGACTTCAGCTGGACTGGTTTCCTATGTAATATCCTCTCCCAAATAAATCACACTCTTGCATATATTATGATCAAAATGGAAGTATTTCATACTAGAATGTTATTGGTCTTGTTTTGGATGTGAAATATTAAATAGCCTTATCAAACTCAAAGTAAGCTTGCACCTTGCAATGGAATTAATTGTGTCACAACCTTAATAGGTATTACCCAAATTTGTTTGTTTTTTAACTAAGAAGCATGAATATGAATACTGGATACGTGCTGATCTTAAAAAAAAATTGAGATATGATACAATGGGAATATGCTGATAAATTAGTATTTTATATATTGCCATCTGCATTATTTTATTTTTAACCATAAACAATGACTTACAGATTACAAGTTCACAAAGCTGAGTAAGAATTTTAAGCTAATGGATAAGAAACAAGTGTTAAGTTTGTAATTCTGTTAGACTAGGAGATAAGTTCGCCTTGAATTTAACAAAATTTATCATTATGTCATCTTAAAAAGAGTGGCTGTGCATTATAACACCATAGCAAAATAATCATGTCTGACTTATGGCATAAATCAGTTTTTAGTGATTATCTTGCTCAAACAAGATTATATAATTTAAATATGGCGGGCCTGAAATAATTGGTCTTCACGTTAGCATGCACAAAGATGCGCAGGGTTTCTCATTATCTATGCAAACCAAACAATATTCTTGAGAAAACTATAGTCTGTCCTAATTCAAGGTGGAAGTTCCCTTGCTTGCGGAAATGAGGCATTCATTTGTTCTCTAGTACTTACAAATGAATAGGTTGCAGATTTGTGTGGCCGCGTGACCTTTGCTACGTGAGATATTGGCGGCGAAATGATGATGGTAGCTATGGTAAATTGTTTGGCTGTCTACACCTTATTTGATCTTCTAACTTGTCACAAGCTTTAGAAATTTCCTTCTTGTTATTTGTGCAGTTGTGCTATTTCGTTCTAGAGTGCATGAGAAATGTGATCCACAACCAGGTTATGTGCGGGCCAATATCGAGAGTGAGTTCCATTTGTGCCTTCAGTTTATGCTTAGAAATCTGAGATCAGAATTTAGATATTTAGTTTTTGGCTATATTCTGCTTTTACAGGTGGAGGTTTCATTATTTCCCCTTTGAAACCTTGTAATGAGAAACCCAGAACACAGGTGCAGCACCTTATGCAGATTGATCTAAAAGGATGGGGTGTGGGTTATGTTTCATCATTTCAGCAACATTGTCTTCTTCAGATGTTAAATAGTGTTGCTGGTGAGTTACTTCTTCTACAATTCTTCTCACTCAAATCTTCCATTGTTGTAAGGAATTGATGTCACTCTTGTTTGCTAAAATTTCGAAACACTATGTGTTGCCACGGGTACATGCTTTGTGTAATGTGTACATCCTTTAGTTAAGAAGCTTGTATAGGGTGATATAGAATAGAGAAGAGATGGGAAAAGCAGAATACCAGAGAGGAAATAGGGTAGAGAAGGGGGAAGAAAGGGGCAGTGGAGTGGAGTAAGACGGGAAGATATGAAGGAGAGAAAGAAGAACTGTATGAAAGCAGAAGTTTCAAATCCCCATAGTAGCTGAACTATGGTTAAACATGATAGCAGGAGTCCTTATATAGACACTAAACTCTAACGAAACACTAAATAAAATAAGAAATACAACAAAATCTCTAGATACTTTTAAAGATTATAATAGCTTAAAATAAGTAGATTTTCTAATTAAAATAGACTATAAAATAAAACATCATCTCTAATTTTCCTATGGCTATTGTATTGCAAATCTTTTATTTATTCAAGCCATTGGGGTTGGAGGAATGGCTTGAAATTCTATTTTTCTATACTCACATCCTTTTAGCACCCAAGCTACTGTAGTAGTTTATTCAGCATTTCCTTTTCTTTGTTTCCTTGGTCAAAGCAACTGTAGTTGGTCTATCAAGCCTTTTCTTTTCTTTGTTTTTGCTGATCATTGACCCATTCATTGATATGATCTTTTGTGGGGTCCCCCAATTCAGCGTGTTTTTTTTTGTCATTGATGTTGGTTAAATAGTGTTGATGCCAAAAGCACGGTGTTCAAATTATCAGACAAGAAAGGAGTACAAGAACTTGTAACAGTTCTATTGTTGCTTTTGTAGTTTTTGTTGGTCAAATATGCAAGCACTCCAATCTGAATGTGCTACTTTTTCTGGTTTATAATTTGCATTTTCTGGCAGGGCTACGTGAATTGTTTTCCCAAACAGATGAGAGAGGTGCCCCTCCAAGAATTGCTGTTATGGCCAATATGGCATCAGCTTCTGCTCCATCAAAGAAAAATGTAAAGGTGCCAGAATCTTCTGTTCATCCTACTCCACCTTCTCTCGATCAGATAAATGCTGCTAGCAGACACTCTGTAATGGACGAAGACACCGATGATGATGAAGAATTTCCAATAGCTGAAGAAGAACAAGAGGTGCGTTTCATGCTTGTTCCCTAATCTGATTTTTGCATTGTCTTGTAAACACTTGTTTTATCCTCAATTTTCAGGCTTTCCGAGCCAAGCATGAGAATGATGCAAAGAGAACAGGTGGATGACAACTGCAAGTCTGCAATATTACATTGTTTTATTTATTTCAATAAGTTCAATCTTTTGTTGCACTATTTGGATATTTAATAACAATCTTGTTAACAGCCTTGGAAGAAGAATCAGTTGATCAAATCGATTTATCCTGTTTTTCGGGTAATCTACGCCGTGATGACCGTGACAATGCCCGTGACTGCTGGCGAATATCTGATGGAAACAACTTCAGAGTTCGTAGCAAGCGATTTTGTTTTGACAAATCAAAGGTCCTCTGATATTTTCTTCATATTTCCTTTGAAAGTACATGCTCTGGAGTTATAAATTCACCATCTTATGAACTTGCTAATCTCACTCTTGTTGCATTCCATGCAATTTGCATATGAAGGTCACCGCAGGAAAACATTTAATGGATCTTGTTGCTGTTGATTGGTTCAAAGATACAAAAAGAATGGATCATGTTGCCAGGCGTCAAGGATGTGCTGCACAGGTAAGAACCTCTCTGGCCTACCTCCCCCCTCCTCATTTTGTGCTGTTCACTTCAGACTTTCAAATTGACTCTGGTAAAACAGTCTTTTATTTTTGTGTGTAATTGTCATGTCAGGAGCCTTGTGTGCTTTTACCATGCACAGCTCCAATCTGTGCTGCAAAATATTAAAATTTATCCCATTTCAGGGAATTGCAGTATTTTTCAAAACATGATATTCCCTAAAAGGTGAATCATCTATAGTTCACCTACGTTTTGCCAGTTAATGAACCTTGTTAAATAAAATCATTATTCATCAAGCTGCAGTCAGTTTATGTTTGGTTCAAAGCTGTTTACAGTCATCAATGTATCCGTAGTCCTAAGAGATCAAACAACTTGGTCAACTATGTTTTTGTTGATAGTGTAATTTTTAGCAAGCCTATGGTTCTTAATTCTGTTAAGACTGTAACATGTTTATGGACTTTTAAATGTTTCTGTAGGTTGCTTCAGAGAAAGGGCATTTCTCTGTGGTTTTTAATCTGCAAGTAAGTTTATTTAACTTGGAGTGAATTTCAATTTTATCATTTGGAGACTCTACTAGGATAACTCTGTTTTTCTTTTGACAGGTTCCTGGTTCAACACACTACAGTATGGTATTTTATTTCGTGACAAAGGAATTAGTACCTGGATCTCTCTTGCAACGGTTTGTTGACGGTGACGACGAATTCCGCAACAGTAGGTTTAAGCTTATTCCATCAGTTCCCAAGGTACTTATCTTTCTGTTCCTCGTGTTTTTTTAAGTGTTTTTGTCAGGATGCCAGGGCCATTAGAAGCTGTGATTGCTGTAGCTAGATAAGTATGCATGATCAGCATTGTTGGTCAGCAACGCTGGTCAGCCCGCAGGAACTACCCTTTGATTGCCTAACATGCTAACAGATTAGCACATCGAGACTGATTTTTTCTGTATGAACAGACATGGAACCATGTTGGAGAAATTTTTGGAACACAGTTGACTATACATTTTTAAGATTTGATTGAGCCAAAATGACCGAGTTGCTTTCTGTAATGAATCATGCAGGGTTCATGGATTGTGCGGCAGAGTGTTGGAAGCACCCCGTGCTTATTGGGAAAAGCAGTTGATTGCAACTATATCCGTGGTCCTAAGTACCTAGAGGTAAATACCATTCAAATTTCTTTAGTTCCTGATATTACCTCTTAAGTTACTTGGCCAACACCTATTGTTTGGTCTAACATGGTTTATGTAACTGTAGGTTGATGTTGATATTGGTTCTTCTACTGTTGCAAATGGAGTCTTGGGACTTGTAATTGGTGTAATTACAACATTGGTGGTTGACATGGCTTTCCTTGTACAGGTATTTGTTTTTAATGATTAGCAAGTTACGGAGCAACTGCAGTAGTAGGGGTATGGTGTCTAAAGGCACAGCTACAATTTGTGAATTCCGTTATATTTGGCATTAGAGCAGAGATTATTTACTACAGTTGGTGTAATGCTCCCTCACTCAGCATTCAAGTGGAGGATAAAGTAGTTGCTAAGAATACGAGAGATGGGAGTATTGCTTTGAATAGCTGTTCAGATGACATGTTTGTCATCTATTCTCGTGCTTCGAGATTTATGCATATAGGCGTAGATAGAGATTTGCAACTTCCTATTTTCTTGGCCTGTACAAGTTTTATCGGCGTCCATCTTCTCTTAATTTTCCCCTTTCTGCAGGCAAATACTACAGAAGAGTTGCCAGAGAGGTTGATAGGTGCCGTCCGTGTTTCTCATATAGAGCTCTCATCTGCTATCGTTCCTAAACTGGATCCAGATCCCTCGTGACTGACAGAAACCATTATTCTCCCCACTGATTTTACACAATCATTTGTTTAGATATATGCTTGCATCTCATTTCCAATTTCATTTTTTCTTGTATCATTTACTGGAATGGTCATTGGTGTTTTGAAATGGAATTTTGTATGGAAAAAATAGTGGAAGGAAATTTGTTCAGTTAATTGTTCCAACTTCCAGTGTTGCTCTTACCATTGCTGAGGTTGAGACTCTACTCCGGACCAGAAGCGGCCCTCTTTTAGGAAACTGTGAGCCACATTCGGGTCTGTTTCAGGGATTATCAATTTGAGTTTACGTCATGGCACACGTCAGGAGGCATTATAAGAAAAAACTGAGTCCCATGGTGAATTCATTGTATACCATACACAATGCGGAAGAGAACAATATATTTAATTTTGTCCTTGACCAAAAAAGAAAAGAAAAACCGTAAGGCTTGTTTTTGGAGGCAATAAAGTTATTTCACAAGGATAATTTGGTTATTATTTGATAGAAATCTATATCATGAAATAACTAAAATATCATCGATATCAAGATTTATATAACTTGTATGATGTTTTTGTATATTAGCTTTATAGAGAACAATAAAATTATTTTGTTATTCTTAAAAGCAATATATTTCAAACTTGGGTTAAAGGACTTTTTAGTATTCGATCATGGTTTTTATGTTATAATTTGGTGGAATAAGGGTACATTTGCTTTTAATAAATATAAAATATTTTTTATAAAAGGTTGTTGACACGTGCATTGCAAGTGTCAATCGCTCCGCGTGCGGCTTAGTCTGGCGTCAATAAAAGACCTTCATTGGCCGTCCTAGGATGATGTGTGTGATGACTTTATGACATTCAATTTGACGCTAATTTTTCAAGGTAACCCTTCAAATGTTTTTTCTTCTAGATTTTGCTGTATGTTTTTTTTATAGCTATTTGTTTTATTTGAAATAATCTATACAATCAGAATTTTTTTTAATTTCATCCTCTAAATTTTTAATCTATCAGATTTGATCTTCATTTTTTTATTTGTTATTTTTTTACTTTGATAAATTTTTTATATTGATGTTTTTTTTTATTTTATCCTTAAATATTAAATTGGTTCTAGATTAAGTTTTTTAATTGAGTCTAGGGTGTAGGATTTCACAGGCTGTAAGTTTAGTAGACTAACCCAAGTTTAAAAGATTTGCCCGAGCTTTCTTGATGTTTTTCCCTTTTGTTAAGCTCATGTCTCTTTATTGCAAATTGAGCCTTGACTTTTTATTTACTTTTGATAGGATTTTCATTAATTTTGAAAAAGATCCAGGTTCGATCTTCATTCTTTTGTTTGTTATTTTTTTACTTTGATAAATTTTTTATATTGATGTTTTTTTTTATTTCATCCTTAAATATTAAATTGGTTCTAGATTAAGTTTTTTAATTGAGTCTAGGGTGTAGGATTTCACAGGCTGTAAGTTTAGTAGACTAACCCAAGTTTAAAAGATTTGCCCGAGCTTTTTTGATGTTTTTCCCTTTTGTTAAGCTCATGTCTCTTTATTGCAAATTGAGCCTTGACTTTTTATTTACTTTTGATAGGATTTTCATTAATTTTAAAAAAGACATGGGTTATCCTGGGTCTTTTTATCTGCCATCCTTTGTTAGATTTAGCTTTTGTAAAATAAATTGTCTTTCAATTAAATTAAATTAATTGATTGAATATAGGAATGAAATGCTCACTTCATGATATTTTGTTTGGTTTGCTTTCTGGTTTGTTACTCTTGTGGCGTATGCAGGCTCTTTCGGTATCATTTGCGCAACCTTTTGCAGTGGTGTCAAGACCGTCATGGTGGACTCTTTTTGATGGTGGGGCGATGTTCAAGGCGGAGCAACTGTGAGTCTCCAACAAACTTCTTTTCTTCTCCTCTTTACTATAACATGGGCGAGTCCAAGGCAGAGCGACGTTGAGTTTCCGATGAGTTTTTTTTGTTCTCCTCTTTACTATAACACCGATAACTTATTTTTTATAGTTAATTACTGACAAATTTGTTTTTGATTAATTTACTATTGTTGTTTTTTTTTCATACTATTAAATTAAACAGAGCTTATTGAATCCTGTCAAATTAATAAATCAAATTTTAAATTTTACATGGTTTCCAACCTAAACTTACTTTTTTAAAATTAATTTTTTTTATTTAACCTGCAACATAGCATCCATCAATCTATTATTTGCTATCGGTTCGTGCTACTCTATGCTTCATTGTATTTTCATGTTGCGAAGCTGTAATTATATTTAGTAATGGGATCAATATCATTATTAAAAGTCACAATTGCCCTTGTTTGTATCAATTTGTCAGGTAAGCCTTTGTTCAAACTTCATCATGTATTTGTAAAATGTTGATTCAACCCAATTGGATTATTAAATTTTTATATTATAAAATCTGTAAAAAAGTATAAGAAATAGTTTTATTTCTTAAATGATTTTAAAAGTTTAAGTTCTCCTATAAAATTAAATTTTTTCCTTAAAAATTATAAAAAATGTAAGAGAATTTTCTATTTTTTTATTCCACAAACATTTTCGAAGATTTCCTTGGGAAAATTATTAATATTTATTATTTCTTAAACTTATTTGAATAATTGCCAATCATCTTACAATTTGAAGAAATTTAATCCAATTTTGTTGAATAGATTAAATTTTGCAAACGTAGATTAAAATTTATAAGCGCTTATTCGTTAAATTGATACAAACGAAGCAGCGATTTTGAGGGCTATTTCCCAATATGATGGTCAACTTTCATCTGTAAGCAACTTGGTGGGGTCTTAATTTGTGTTGCACTTCATATTTGAGTTGCTTTGGTACTTTCAAGTCATGTGTAAATTTTTGTTTGGAACAAGTGATATAAAGATAGGCAAGAAATGATTGTTTTTTAAAATAATTTTTATTTAAAAATATATTAAAATAATATTTTTTACACTAAAAAAATTTATTTGAAGCAAATATTTTTTTTTTCAAAAACACTTGAAATACAAAAACAAACCAAATGAAATTAAATGTTAAGGGAAAATTTAAATGAAATTAAATGTTTAAGGATGAAATTAAAAAAAACAAATCAATTAAGAAAATGATTAAAAAAATAATAACTAAAAGAATTGGCACCAAACTTGACATAAAATTTTAATGAAAAGAAATGATCAAGGATGGAATTGAAGAAAAACATACAAATAAAAAAAATAATTGAAAACAAATAACAATTAAAAGAAAGACGATCAAATTTGATTAAAATATTAATAAAGTCAAACAATTAGAGATAAAATCAAAAATAAAATTCAATTAGAAACAATCAATGTAAATAAAAAATTACAATAAAAAAAAAAATGGCTGAATCTAAAGAAAAAAAAAATTAAAGGGTTGATATTATTTTTATGTGCATCAAACCAAAAATACCTCTATAACTAAATAATAATATATATAAAAAAACCCCTTAAATCCAAGTCTAAAAAACTTAAATGGCAAGA